>ODAI011382621.1_pt1 | contig 18012 bp, 14 predicted proteins | sample 1539321 | NCBI WGS metagenome assembly ODAI01 (sample SAMN02144231, study PRJEB22623) | gut metagenome | biome: sheep rumen | host: Ovis aries | place: New Zealand | reverse complement strand
TCACGATCCTCTTTGCATTCGGGTCGGAGCCCGGGATGGTTGCGTACATGTTTGCAAGGTCGTCCATCTCGATGGTTGCGCCGATCGCGTCCATTCTCTTTACGAACTCGGCTCTTGCCATCTTATCTTCATCAGAAAGTGCATATCTTGTAATTCCGCCGTGTCCCGCATCGCCGTATTTACTGAAAGTTTTGATTTTGTCGCTCATTCTTTCCAAACTGCACTGATACATAAATATACTCTCCTTTTCTTAACTTCATGCCAACTTCGTTGGCACTGCGTATACATGAAAGTAGCGCATCCCCTTCGCCCTTCGGGCTCGGCTCGCTAACTTTCATAGTAACACACATGCCCTGCGTCATCCCCTGCAGGATGCGCAGGGCATTCCGTGTTTACAACTCATAATTTACTTGATACAAAACAGGCTGTCTTATTCTTCTCCTGTCATTTCCTCATGCTCTGCTTCCGATACGAAGCCCTTTGCAGCCGCATCGCCGAATGCGCTCGACTTCATCAGAGCTACATATACTACGAATGCTACGATGAACGAGAAGATGTATCCGTTTGCTGCGATCATATCCAGCAGATTCGGTTCTGTTCTTCCGGAGCCTGCATATGCAAATACAGTATTTCCGAGAAGCGGAAGGATGAAGGAAACGCCCCACGCAATAATTGCGCACCAGTTCCAGCCGTTCTGGTATTTATAACGACCGTCATTGCCCATATACAGCGAGCAGATATCGACTCTCTTCTCCTTGCATACGAAATAGTCTGCGCAAAGAATTGCTGCTACCGGAGCGATGATGGTGCCGTAGTTGTTCAGCCAGGTGAAGATGTAAGCTGCACCGGAACCATAGATGAACCACGGCTGGGTTACGAATACGGAAATGATAATGGTGATAACAACGCCCTTCTTGAAGGAGATCTTCTGCGGAGCCAGGTTGGACCATCCATTGGACGGAGCAACGATATTTGCAGCAACGCAGGTGGTAAGGGTTGCAACGATAACGCCGATGGAGCAGATCAGGATCGCGATCTTGTTGTCAACATAATAGAAGACAGTGGTCGGGTCGAAGCTTGCTTCACCAAACTTATACAGAGTTGCCTGTGCAAACAGAGCACCTGCGATCGCGCAGACTGCCATCGGGATCGGCATACCGATCATCTGGCCGTTAAACTGATCCTTCTGGGATTTTGCCATCTTGGAGAAGTCCGGAATATTCAGAGCAACGGTTGCCCAGTAAGCAATGTTGCCGGTAAGACCTGCCAGATATACGAAAGCGAATCCGCCGTTCTTAGCGATAAGCTCTTCATTGTTGCCTGCGGTAAACACATCAAATACGGAATGGCCGGTGCTGGTAATCGTAATTGCACTCCATGCGAACAGAGCAAGGATGACTACGATCAGAAGCGGTCCGCCGACGTTCTGGACGAATTTGATCTTGTCCATGCCGTTATATGCGCCCCATCCGCAGATCAGGACGAAAATGATGAAACCGATAAACTGGCCGATAACGACGTTCGGGTTGCCCGGAAGAGCCATCGTTGCCTTCTGGTCGGAGAAGAACGGGATCACAATACCGATCAGAGCTGCGATTGCGCCGCCGCCGACCCAGGACTGGATCGCGGCCCAGCCGCATCCGATGATGGAACGCGATACGCTCGAGAGCTGTGCTCCGGCTGTACCAAAGGTCAGTCTTGCGTAGATCGGGTACGGAATACCGTATTTCGTACCGACATGGGAGTTCAGCTGAATCGGGATCAGGATGATCAGGTTACCAAGAATAACGTTGATAATGGAAAGCAGCGGCGATACGCCGAGTGCTACAAGGGAGGACGCCAGCGCGAGTGCCGGAATGGAAACGGAAAGTCCCAGCCACAGATCCGCAACGTCGCGGGTCGTCCAGGTTCTGTCTTTCAGTCTGGTAGGAGCAAGGTCAGGATTATAATGCTTTGATTCCTTCAGCTCTTCTTCTGCCAGCGGAGATAGTTCGATCAATTCTCCTTTTCTAAGCTGTGTAATTTCGTGCATGGATGACTCCTTTCTGAATGATAATTATTGATGATTCCCTTACAGGTATTCTATAAGCTTCGGATCGCTCCGTATGGGCAGGCAAGCCTGCTCATACTGCCTGTCACTGTCTGGAAGCTTATGCGCTCACATTTTCATAAGCCTTGCCGTACGGTTTGCCCGGGATGAACTTTCCGTCGCCCTTTTCGCCGACATACTTCGCATCCTCTACGACGACCTTACCTCTGAGAAGTACGGTCTCCGGTCTGCCCTTCTGCTCCATACCTTCGTAAATGCTGTAGTCAACACCCTCAAGGCAGCTTGCAACGCCCATAACGCCCTTATAGTCAGGATCGAATACTACGATATCCGCATCATAGCCGACTGCGATATGTCCCTTGTTGACAAGGCCGTTGTTCTTAGCCGGGTTCGTGCACATGACTTCGACAAATTTCTGTTTGGAGATCTTGCCGGTGCATACGCCATAGGTCCAAATCGCGTTCATTCTGTTCTGTACAGACGGAGCGCCGTTCGGGATATCCGCGAAGGAGCATCCTTCTCCCATGCCGAGGTGTTTCTGGTATTCCCAGTCAAATCCGCAGTGGTCGGAGCTGATTGCATTCAGCCAGCCCTCTCTGATTGCTTCCCAGAGAACTTCCTGATGATCCTTGGTTCTGAGTGCCGGGGAACAGACGTACTTCGCACCTTCTTCATTCGGCAGTGCAAGAACGGACTCATCGAAGAGCAGATAGTGTGCGCAGGTCTCGCCGTATACCGGAAGGCCCTTCTGCTGTGCTTCCTTGATTGCCTGAAGCGCTTCACGGCAGGTAACATGTACGATATAAATCGGAGCTCCTGCCATCTCAGCCAGATAGATCGCACGGCTTGTTGCCTCGCCTTCTACGATCGGAGGTCTGGATACGCAATGATAATATGCGCCGGTCTTGCCTTCTGCGATCAGCTTCTTCGTGAGATAATCGACCATATCGCCATTCTCGGCGTGTACCATAACTGTGATGCCTGTTTCTTTTCCCTTGATCAGGGCATTGATGATCGCCTCATCATCAGCGTGGAAGAACTGTCCCTTATATGCCATGAACAGCTTCATGGTCGGATAGCCTGCTTCTGCCAGCTTCGGGATCTCCTCGATAACTTCGGGTCTCGGATCTGTCATAACGGGATGGAACGCGTAGTCGACCATGGAAATGCCTTCTGCGTCTGTCTTGTTATAGTCCTCGAGGGATTCGATCAGGCCCTTTCCCTTGACCTGGTTTACAAATTCAATAACAGTCGTTGTGCCGCCGACCGCACACGCATCCGTGGTCTCGAAACCGCGCACCTTACTTCCTTTATAAACAAAAGAATAGTGAACATGCTGATCGATTCCGCCCGGCATGACATATTTTCCGGTCGCATCGATCACCTTGTCTACGCCGTCAGCCGGCAGATCCTTGCCTATAGCAACGATCTTTTCCCCCTCCACAAGAACATCACTGACAAACTCATTTTCTGTCGTCAGAATTGTTCCGTTTTTAATGAGTGTTTTCATTTGTTACCCCTCCTTTTTCTAAAATCTTTCTGTATTCACTCCGGTCTGCATCAGGCAGACCGAAACATCAATCCAATAATTTTCTAAGCAATTATCATGCCAGATTTATCTTTTTTACCTGATTTCCCGCCTTGTATACTAGCTTTATTATACATTTTATACAATTATTCAATTTTATGCAATTTTGCATGAATTGTGAAGGAAAAAACACTTTTTGGCGTTTGCATTTCTGCATATGTATTCAAAATTGCATTATTTATTTGCGCGCAAAAATTTCAGCCTTCCTGTTAGCCGCTTTTAACTTAAATATTTGATTTTTTCAATTCTATGTTTAATTGCATACCCCGCCGGTTTTGCTTGTTAAAAAAAAGACGTTCGCGCCAGAATGCCCTGTCCGGTCGCGAACACCTTATTTTTTTGTGATTATTAATATTTTCTTATTGATTCAGAGCCAGATCATGCCCTGTTTTATGCACTAATGCATAAAATGCATAATTGCATAATCAGCCAACAGAGATAACTTTGTAATCCTTATCCTCTACAGCCTTTTTCAGCGCTTCATCGGAAACCTCCCCTTTCAGCGTTACAACTGCAGTTCCCTTCTCATGGCTGACTTCTACGGAGTCAACATTTTCCAGAGCCTCAAGCGCCTTCTTTACGGTTGCCTCGCAGTGCATGCACATCATTCCTTCAATATTTATTGTTCTGGTTGCCATTGTTTCTTTCTCCTTTTCCTGATTGTGATTATTTTGTTCCTGATCCTGTCCGTCCGGCGTTTTTCCGTCCGCTGCCGTTTTATGAAGGTGCAGTACCGTATCCGCCGCCCCGGACGTCAGGGAATTTTTCATCGGTTTATCTTTTGAGGCATCATAAATATTGACCAGATTCAGGCGGAGGGCATTGCTGACCACGAAAAAGCTCGAGAGGCTCATCGCCGCAGCGCCGACCATCGGATTCATCGCCCAGCCGAAGAGGCCCACATAGCAGCCGGCGGCAAGCGGAATGCAGAGCGCATTGTAAAAGAATGCCCAGAACAGATTCTGGTGGATGTCCCTGAGTACCTCCCTGCTCAGTCTGATCGCCGCAGGAATGTCGCTCAGACGGCTTTTCATCACGACTACATCCGCCGCGTCGATCGCCACATCCGTGCCCGCTCCGATGGCAATGCCAATGTCTGCGCGGGTCAGAGCCGGCGCATCATTGATGCCGTCGCCGACCATCATGACCTTGCCTTTTTCCTTCAGCTCACGGATCACGGCTTCCTTGCCGTCCGGAAGCACGCCTGCAACTACTTCGCTGACGCCGACCTGTCTTCCGATCGCATCCGCCGTCCTCTGATTATCTCCCGTGAGCATAACCACATGAAGTCCCATATTCTTAAGCTCGCGGATCGCCTGCGGGCTTTCTTCCTTAATGGTATCCGCAACCGCGATCATCCCGAGGAGCCTGCTGCCGGCGGCAAAGAACAGCGGCGTTTTTCCTTCCGCTGCGAAAGACTCCGCCTTTTCGAGGACTTCAGCGGAAACATTTGCCTTTCCTTTAATGAAAAGCGCATTTCCTCCGGAGATTTCCGCTCCGTCTATTACTGCCTTCAGGCCGTTTCCGGGCAATGCCTCAAAGCCTTCTACCGTTCCCTCCGGAAGCGGCTGCCCGCTTTCCGCGGCCAGAGACTCCGCATAGTGTACCACGGCTCTTGCCAGCGGATGCTCGCTCCTGACTTCCAGCAGAAATGCATTTTTCATAAGCTCCATGCTGTCGGTTCCTTCTGCAGGAACCACATCCGTCACGACCGGCTCTCCGTTGGTGATCGTACCTGTCTTATCCATGACTACGATCTGTGCCCTGCCGGTTTCTTCCAGCGACACTGCAGTTTTAAACATGATGCCGTTGCGTGCGCCTATGCCGCTGCCTACCATGATTGCAACCGGCGTCGCAAGTCCCAGTGCGCAGGGGCAGCTGATGACCAGTACGGAAATGCCTCTTGCAAGGGCAAAGCCGATATCTCTGCCGAGCAGAAGCCAGGCCGCGATCGTCACAAGTGCAATGCCGATCACTACAGGTACGAAGACGCCCGCAACCTTATCGGCGGTTTTTGCGATCGGCGCTTTTGTCGCCGCCGCGTCACTGACCATGCGGATGATCTTTGAGAGTGTTGTATCCTCACCGATCCTGGTCGCCCTGCATTTCAGAAATCCGGACTGATTGATTGTTGCGGCGCTGACCTGGTCGCCCTCTGTTTTGTCGACCGGAATGCTCTCGCCGGTAAGCGCGGATTCATTGACAGCGCTGTCGCCCTCAAGGACCACTCCGTCCACGGGAATGCTTTCTCCCGGACGGACAACAAAGATCTCGCCGTTCATAAGTTCACCGATCGGAATCGTGACCTCTTCGCCGCCCCGGATCACTGAAGCTGTTTTCGGGGCAAGCTTCATCAGGCCCTTCAGCGCATCCGTGGTCCTGCCCTTCGAGCGCGCTTCCAGCATTTTGCCGACGGTGATCAGTGTCAGGATCATCGCGGCCGACTCAAAATAGAACTGGCCCGAATAATACTTTGTCATTTCCGTATTGCCGTCTGTAACTGCGCGCGTGAGCAGGAAAAGCACGGCCGTGCTGTATATGAACGCGGTTCCGGAGCCGAGCGCCACCAGGGTATCCATATTCGGAGCCCCGTGCAGCATGCTTGAAAATCCGCTGGTAAAGAATTTGCGGTTGATCAGCATGACAATGATCGCCAGAAGCATTTGCAGAAGGGCATTTGCAAGCATGTTTCCTTCAAAGAATGCCGGGACCGGCAGTCCGAGCATGTGGTGCCCCATGGAGAAATACATCAGAAGCAGAAGAAATCCAATAGAGCTGACAAGCCTTTTTTTCAGGACCGGTGTCTCCTTGTCCCGAAGGGCTTCTTCCTCTGCAGCAAGTCTCGCTGCAGCTGCCGCGGCATCCGATCCTCCCGCTGTGCTTCCCGGTCCTCCCGTTCCGGCATTTCCTCCCTGGGCGTCCATTCTGGACGCACCGTAGCCTGCCCGTTCCACGGCTGCTATGATATCCGCGGGCGAGGCTTCTCCTTCCACGCCCATTGAATTTGTCAGCAGGCTTACTGCGCATTCCGTGACCCCGGGCACTTTGGAAACCGCTTTTTCCCCTCTGGCCTGGCACGCCGCGCAGCTCATGCCTGTTACAGCATAATGATCCATATTCCTGTTACCTCTGTTTTCCAATTGTTCTCTTATTTCGTAATTGTTCAGAACCTTATTTCATCATCTTCGGAAGGAATGCCGTAAGCTCATCCAGCTTTTCTGTTTTTCCCTCCCGGATGTCCTCGGCCACACAGCTCTGGATATGGCTTTCCAGCAGAACTCTCGAGAAGCTGTTCAGCGCCGCCGTTGCAGCGCTCACCTGCGTCAGGATGTCGATGCAGTAGGCGTCATTTTCCACCATGCGGCTGATGCCGCGCACCTGGCCTTCAATTCTTTTCAGTCTTCTGAGAAGGTCCTTGTATTCTTCGTCCGACCGCTTTTTGTGGCGGCAGCCTTCGCAGCTCCGGCAGCCCCGGGCCGGCCTGTCCTTGCTTATTCTGTCTGTTTCTGTCGGTAAGATGCTTTTCATATCTTTTCTTTCTTTTAATGCTTGTCTTGTCTTGTCTAATGGTATACCCCGTGGGGGTATATTTCAAGTCTTTTTTCTTTTTTGGCAGATAAAAATAGAAAAAATCAGCCGGCACCTCACTCCGAGGTTCTCCGACTGATTATAAATATTTTGAGTTTAGATAGTGTTGATAAAAATTTCAGCGTTCCGTACCTTCAAAGAACAGCGCCAGGATGCCCGGGCCGGTATGCGAGCCGATCACCGGACCGATATCCATGATAAATTCCGCCTTGCGACCGGTCTTCTCTGCAATCATGCTTTCGAGCAGCTCGGCATCCTTCAGGCAGTCTCCCTGGTTGATAAAATATGGAGTCCCCTTTACCGGATCGGAGGTCCTCTTCATATACTCCCTGAACAGAGCGGTAATTGATGCCTTGCGCCCGTGGGCTTTGGCCATGTTGATCAGCTTGCCTTCATCATCCACGTGCAGGATCGGGCGAATGTTCAGCAGGTTTCCGGCAAATGCCGCTGCAGCGCTGACTCTGCCGCCCCGCTTCAGGTACATCAGATCGTCCACTGTAAACCACTGGCAGATCTTCGGGCACAGCTCACGGATAAATGCAGCATTTTCTTTAATACCGACACCTTCCCTCTGCTTCTGAACGGCCTCCCAGACTACAAGTCCCTGGCCGCCCGAAGCACAAAGCGTATCGATTGCAATGATCCTGCGCTCCGGAAATTCCTCCTGGAGCTCCCTGGCTGCCATTATGCCTGTCTGGCTGGTCGAGCTGATCCCGGAGTCAAAACCGATATAAAGAAGATCCTGTCCCGCCTCAAGAACCGGACGGAACATTGCCAGAAATGCATCCAGGTTGACTGCAGAAGTCTTGGAAATGCCGCCTGCCTTCATGCGTGCATAGAACTCCGATGAATTCATCTCGCGATTGGTGTATTCCTTCTCATCCCCGTCGAAGCGGAAAGTCAGGTCCGCACTCACCACGCCCCACTCCTCCAAAACAGAAGGGAATACATCACAGCCGGAATCCGTTGCAATCTTATAAGCCATTTCTACCTCCCCGGGCCTTTCTCCGGCCCGCAGATCCTTAATTCTCCGTCCCCGTCACGCCGGGATCAGAGCATCCCCGGCCGGGATATGCGTTGCTTCAATCTCTCCATCCCGCCATACCGGGATCAAAAAAAACAGAAGGTTTTTAAAAACTGGAAAACCTAATGTGCAAGACGAGGTTAGCAGATGTTTCAGACAAAGTCAACAGACTTTTGTCTTGTGTTTCATTGTATTCTATAGTAAACTTCATGACAGCGCTGCTGTCGTTTCACATACATGAAAGTAGTGCTCATCTGCGCTCTCACGAGCTTGACTCGCTGACTTTCATAGTAACTGCGCATACATGAGCTAACGCACACATGGGAGGAAAGGAATCTCCGGAACAAACGCATGAATTATGATAAAGAACTGATTGCCGGCAAGCTTCGCCGCTGGGAAAAATTTATTCTGAATTACAGGCTCCCTGACTGGGATATAATTCCGGATATCGGCCTGTATATGGAACAGGTGATCTCACTCCTCGAGGAATATATCGATTATCTTCCTCCGGATCTTAAAACCGAGCAGTTTGTCACCCCGGCCGCCATCAATAATTATGTCAGAAAAAAAATCATGCCGGAGCCTGTCAAAAAGAAATACTACAGGATCCATATCGTATACCTGATCATGATCTGCATGCTGAAGCAGTCTCTCAGCATCAGTCTCATCAATACGATCCTTCCCGCCGGCATCAGCGAAGAAGAGGTCAGGTCCATTTATACTTCCTACGCCGAGCAGCATCATCTTGCGGCTACCGGCTTCCGCGAAACCGTACGCCTTGCGGCCGGAAAGATCCTTGACCACGAAGACGCGCCCGACTGGGCTACGCAGACCATTCCGGACTTTATCATTTTATCCGCGACCTTCGGCGGACTCGCCAGCCTGATGACGGAAAAGCTTCTGCTTCTGGACGGAAAGACGACGGAAGACACTCCGATCAATCCTTAAAAAAACCGGCAGCCTGTCTGTCTTCTTCCGGACAGACAACAGCTGCTGGTTTTGTGTTCTATACAACTGGCCGCATCCGAAGCCTGCCGGCCCTCTGTCTTTTATCGCGCCTGCTGATATCTCCCGGCTTTATATTCCCTGCCAAGTTCAGCATATTCGTTTGCTGCGAATGCAATTTCTTCCCTCAGTTCGTCGCTGAGCGGCTTGATCGTCTTTGCCGGAGCTCCCATCACCATGGAACCGTCCGGTATATCCATTGAGGCTGTCACCAGAGCCCCCGCCGCAATCAGGCAGTCGTTCCCGATACGGCAGCCGCTTAACAGGATCGCGCCCATACCGATCAGCACATCATTTCCGATCGTACAGCCGTGCACGATTGCCTTATGGCCGATCGTTACCCGGTCGCCGACGATTACCGGATACCCCGCATCTTCATGGATCACGGCGCCGTCCTGGACATTCACCTCTTCACCCAGTCTGACACGGTCCCCGTCCGAACGAATCACAGCGCCATACCACACACTTGAATTCTTCCCGATCTCCACATCGCCGATTACCGTCGCAGTATCAGCAATGAATACACTCGGATCGATTTTCGGTTTTACATTGGCACAGAATTCCATATCTGATCTCCTCTATTTTATCTGGATAAGCCTTATGGCAGCTTCACGTAAACCGGCTCGTGATGGATTGCCGGAAGGATCACCTCTACCAGATCCCTGACCTTCAAGCGCATGCTGGAGGTATTGATGCACGGATGGCACCCGAAAAGCACCGTATCCGGGATCCTGCTGCCAATGCTGCCGCCGGCAGTATCTTCCCTGCCGGGCTCCGGCTCTGCAGATGCGGTATTTTCTTCCGTCTGCGTCTCTGAAAGAAGATCCGTGTCGATCAGGAGCTGTACATGATTGTCATGGTCATTCATCAGACCCATCACACTCACAGATCCCGGCGTAATGTCCAGATACGCTTCCATGTATTCCGCTTTGGCAAAGCTCAGCCGCGCACTGCCGATCTGTGCGGAAAGGTCCTTGGTGCTGAACTTCTTATTCCCCGGCATCATCAGCAGATAAAACTTCGTTTCCTGCCGGTTGCAGAGGAAAAGATTCTTGCAGATCTCCGTTCCCAGAGCCTTGTCTATGTCCACACAGGCTTCGATCGTCATTGCCGCTTCATGATCGATGCGTTCATAATGCACGCCCAGTCTGTCCAGCAGATCGTAAGTCCTGATTTCCTTGTCAAGACGCCCGGCAGTACTTGCCGGGCGTCCGGTTTCCAATTGATACATATCCTTTTTCCTGTTATCCTGTCTGATTCCCCCGTTCCTCCGGGGTAGTCTTTGCGGGAAATGCAGCCGTCCCTTTATGCTTCGTAATTGTAGAAGCCTCTTCCGGTCTTTCTGCCGAGCTTACCGGCGCGCACCATCTTCTTCAGAAGCGGATGCGGGCGGTACTTCGGATCACCGGTCTCGGTATAAAGCACATTCATGATCGCGAGGCAAATGTCAAGCCCGATCAGATCGCCCAGCGCCAGCGGGCCCATCGGCTGATTTGCACCGAGCTGCATCGCGGTATCGATATCCTCCACGGATGCAACGCCGTCCGCATAAATGCCGACTGCTTCATTGATCATCGGGATCAGGATGCGGTTGACAACAAAGCCGGGCGCCTCATTGACCTGTACAGGCGTCTTGCCGATCCTGCGCGCGATCTCCAGGATCGCATCATTCATCTCATCCGGCGTATTCTCCCCGCGGATGACCTCGATCAGCTTCATGCGGTCCGCCGGGTTGAAGAAATGCATGCCGATCAGCGGTCTGCCAAGGCCGTTTCCCATTTCCGTTACGGAAAGGCTGGATGTATTGGAGGCAAACAGGCACTCCGGCTTGCAGATCGCATCCAGCTCCTTAAAGGTCGTCTTCTTGACATTCATATCTTCAAATGCGGCTTCCACGATCAGGTCGCAGTCCGCGCAGAGATCCTCCTTAAGGCCCGGCGTGATCTTGGCCGCCATGGCGTCAGCCGCCTCGCGCGTCATTTTACCCTTTTCCACAAGCCTGTCGTTTGCTTTCATCAGCTTGGCAAGGCCGCCTTCCGCCCATTCCTGCTTAATATCACAGAGTGCTACCGTAAAACCTTCAGTCATGGCGAATGCCTTGGCGATTCCCTGACCCATGGTGCCTGCACCGATAATACCAACCTTCATTTTCCTGTCCTTTCTATTCGTATCGAAAACTCAGCATTTCTCAAAAATCGTAGTGACGCCCATTCCTCCGCCGATGCAGAGTGTAGCAAGGCCGCGTTTTGCCTCCGGGCGTTTGAGCATTTCGTAAAGCAGCGTAACAATGATCCGAGCGCCCGAGCAGCCGACCGGATGTCCGATCGCGATCGCGCCGCCATTGACATTGAGCTTGTCCATATCAAAGCCGAGCTCCCTGCCGACTGCGATGGACTGCGCTGCAAATGCCTCGTTCGCTTCGATCAGATCAATGTCCCCGATCGTGCCGCCGGCCATTTTCATAGCTTTTCTGGACGCCGGCACCGGACCCACGCCCATGATCTTCGGATCCACGCCGCCCTGTCCCCAGCCGGTCAGGCGTGCGAGCGGCTTCAGGCCGTATTTCTCCACAGCCTCGCCGGAAGCAACAATAATCGCCGCAGCACCGTCGTTGAGGCCGGAGGCATTTGCAGCGGTCACCCTCTGAATGTGCTTTCCGGTCTGCTCAGCGCAGATGTGTTCAGGCTCGAAGGTATGGACCACCATATTTTCCACGCCCTCGGGTCCCACCGGGAAGGCGCCCTTCAGTCCGGCAATATTTTCTTTGGTGACACCCGTTTTAATATATTCATCATCCTCAAAAAGGACTGTTTCTTTTTTCTTTTTGATCTCGACAGGTACGATCTCGTCGCGGAAACGTCCCTCTGCGCGGGCGCGCTCCGCCTTCTGCTGGGAGGAAGCTGCAAATGCATCCAGCTCTTCTCTCGTGATGCCCCAGACGTCACAGACATTTTCCGCGGTCGTGCCCATGTGGTAGTCGTTATAGACATCCCAGAGTGCATCCCTGATCATGGTGTCAATGACCTTTTTATCTCCCATTCTGGCGCCCCAGCGTTCATCCGGCAGTGCAAACGGAGCACGCGACATGCTCTCGGTCCCGCCCGCCACGACGATTTCATTATCCCCTGCCAGGATGGAACGCGCAGCCTCGATCACGGATTTCATGCCGGAGCCGCAGACCATATTGACGGCAGTTGCCGTGACGCTGTAGGGGATCCCCGCCTTGACAGCGACCTGCCTTGCGATGTTCTGGCCGAGCCCCGTCGTGATCACGCCGCCGAACAGGACTTCATCGACCGTTTCCGGCGCGACATTTGCACGTTTCAGGGCTTCCCTGACGGTAATGGCTCCAAGCTCCGCCGCCGGAACGTCCTTCAGGCTTCCGCCGAAGGAACCGACCGGTGTACGGCAGCAATTTACAATATAAACCTCTCTCATGCTGCCTCCTTAGTCAATCTTCTGTCTTTTATTAGTTACTCATCATCTTCCCGGTACACATTCATATTCTCCGGCTGCGTCTTTTCGAGGTTCAGATGATGATGGTTCGTCTTGACCTTGAGATAATCCGCATGCACCTTGGAGAAAAGAATGATCTGACTGGAATACAGCCCGCTGTATCCGGACAGAATATAACATATACTGCAGAGAAGCGCAAAGAACAGTACGCCCTCCGAGCCAAACAGCTCTATGGAAAGAATAATGGATGAAAGCATACAGTTGGTCGCTCCGCAGAAAACGCCGATCAGTCCGAGCGCGGCGCCGAAGCCTGCAGGAATTCCGAAAAACGGGGCAGCCACGGCGCCGAATGTCGCTCCTACAAAGAAGGAAGGGACGACCTCGCCGCCTTTATAGCCTGCACTTAAGGTAATTGCGGTAAACAGCAGCTTCATCAGAAATGCCTCGGGGCGTGCCTGGCCCTGTTCGACTGCGCGCACGATTACATTCATGCCTGCGCCGTTATAATCTGTAGTACCCGAAAGCAGGGTCAGGACGATCAGCAGCAGTCCGCCGAAGACGACGCGCTTTAGAGGATCGGCGAGAAAGCCCTTTTTCATCAGATCCTCTGTCTTATGCATCACTTCGCAGAAGATAACGGAAAGAAGCGCAAATATACAGGAAATCAGTGCGACCCTCGCCAGCATTTCCACGGAAAAAGCCGGGACAGTTATGGCAAAACGGGTCGGCTCCACGCCGAGCCTCATGGACAGAACATAGGCTGTCAGTGAGGAAATCAGGCACGGAAAGAATGCCATATGGACAAAGGTCCCGACGGAACTCACCATAATCGCAAACAGCGCTGCGGCAAACGGGGTGCCGAACAGCGCTGAGAAAAAAGCCGCCATGCCGCACATGGTGGCTACTTTAAGATCATGTTCTTTAAACTTAAATAACTTGCCGATATTCTGGCCGATGCTGCCGCCCATCTGCAGGGCTGCGCCTTCACGGCCGGAGCTGCCGCCGGCAAGATGCGTAAGTACAGTTCCGAAAAAAATCGAAGGCACAAGCCAGATGGTAAGCCGGTTGCCGTCATTTGCCGCATCCAGGATATCATTCGTACCCTGCCCGACCGTATGACAGAACTTATACAGCGCAACGATCAGGAGTCCGATCAGCGGCATCGTAAACAGCAGCCACGGATGCTCCGCGCGGATCTCTGTCGCCGAATCCACGCCGATATGAAAGGCCGATCCGAGCAGACCGCAGCAGACACCGATCAGGATGGCGACTGCCATCCAGATCAGGACTGATTCCATATACATACCGACTTTTCTGACAGTCAGGCGCAGACTCTTTATCCAGCGGTCTCCCATGATTTCTCCCTTTCAGCCTTCAGCAAAATGCATCAGCCAAGCAGTCCGAGTCCCTGGAGCAGAAGGAATGCCAGAAGAAGCGGCGCAATATATTTGGTCATAACAACATAAAGCCTCTTGCGTCCGAATGCTATGCCGTCCTGTGTTACTTCGTCGATCACGATCTCCGGTCCTGCGACCCAGCCGATCAGGATGCAGGTGCAGATTGCAACGACAGGCATCAGGACCGTATTGCTGATGTAATCCATGATATCCAGGATCTGTCCCACATCTCCGGTCGGCAGTGTGCACTCAAAGTAGAGCACATTATAGCCGAGGCAGACGATCACGCCCATGATGAGGCCGTACACCGTCGTATAGGCAGTTGCTTTGGTACGGCTGATATGGAACTTGTCGATCAGGCTGGACGCAATTGCCTCTGAAATGGAGATAGCGGAGGTCAGCGCCGCAAACAGTACCATGATAAAAAAGACAGCTCCGACGACCGTACCGATCGTTCCCATTGCCTTGAATACCTTCGGAAGGGAAATAAACATCAGGCCCGGGCCTGCGGACATACCTTCCCTGCCCATGAATACATAAACCGCCGGAATGATCATAATGCCGGCAATAAACGCGACCAGAGTATCAAAAATTTCAATGCTGTTGATGGACTGGATCAGGTTGGTCTCTTTCTTTGCATAGGAGCCGTATGCAACCATGATGCCCATCGCGACACTGATCGAATAGAACAGCTGTCCCAGCGCGTCTCTGATCACGGTAACGAAGCCCTTCAGGGTCAGGCCCGTAAAATCAGGCACCACGCAGATCGCAAAGCCCTGCAGACCGGTCCTGACATTGCCCGATCCGTCATCAGCGGAAAGCGTCAGGGAGAAGCCTGCGATGCAGATGATCATGACGAGCAGGATCGGCATCAGGATCTTATTATATTTTTCAATGCCCTTTTCAACGCCGTTGAAAATAACAAATGCAACAATCAGCGAGAAAATAGTCATGCAGACGATCGGGGAAACGTTGCTGGTAATGAAGCCTGTAAAATATCCGTCCTCAGCTGTCGCCACGCCGCTTCCGGTAAGGAAGTCTACGGCATACTTCAGGACCCAGCCGCCGATCGCGCAGTAATACGGCAGAATGATCGCCGGTACCAGGCAGGCAAAGAAGCCGATAAAAGACCACTTCTTATTGATTACGCCGTATGCGGTCAATGGTCCCTGCTTCGTTCTTCTGCCGATCGCGATCTCGCTGGTCAGCAGCGCAAAGCCGAAGGTCAGCGCCAGAATCGCATATACAAGGAGGAAAATGCCTCCGCCGTCCTTTGCAGCAAGATACGGGAATCTCCAAATATTTCCAAGTCCGACTGCGCTTCCCGCTGCGGCCATGATAAATCCAAATGTGCCCTTAAATGACTCTCTTGAATGGTTTTCCATAATTCACCCCGTTAAATATGATGATGACGGCGCCCTTCATGAAACGGGCTTTCCGCACATTGAACAGTAATTATAGCACAAGTCCTGTAGAAAATTGCATTTTATTAAAAAAAAGTGCCGTTTTTACGACACTTTTTGGTTTCTGTTTTCAGTTACTATTAAGCCGGCCGGCCACCCGGATTTTTCAGGCCGGGCCGGATCATGCCGTCTGCGCGGTCATTCCGCAGTTTCCGCCTCCAGCTCAGATGCTTCATAAGCCTCCTGAAGCGCTTCCGGATCGAAGCCGCCTTCTCCGCCTTCTTCACCGGCAAATGCCGGCTCCGCTGCGTCTTCGGCTTCCGGTGCGAAGCTGTCTGTCTCCGCCTGTGCATTCTCTTCGGCTCCGGCATTTTCAGGCTCCGCATCCGCGGCTGTCCCTGCTGCCTGGGAAAAACCCGTCTGCTTTACAGAACCGCTCTTTTCCCATCCGAAGATCTCATTGCTCTCATAATCCGCCGCTTTGATCTCAGCCTCCAGGTCTTTGATCTTCTCCATAACAGCGTCCATGCTCTCAAAACGGGCGGAAAGCTGCTGAAGGTCTCCGCCGTTCTTCCAGATCGCATATGCTTCGTCAGCAATCCCGGCCTTGAGCTTTTCAGCTTCCGCCTTCAGCGTATCAATATGCACGCGGAGCTTCATCTTCCGGCAGGACGACGCCGCCGAAACCCCGAGAAGTGCGATTCCTCTCCGCATGGAAACACCGATCTTTGAAAAGACATCCATAAGAAACCTCCTTATAAAATTAATACGCTGAATATACGTTTGTTCATCTGTCCCCTGTCTGCAGACCGGGATCAGTCACCGATAACATTGACATAACTGGAGAACGCCGATCCTCTGTTATAAACTTCTACGCTGTCCGTAATGACGCCGGTCGAGGACTCTGCGGCATGTACGAAATTGCCTCCTCCGATGTAAATGCCGACATGACCGGGGCGTCCTACGATATCGCCCGGACGCAGTCCCGTAATGCCGACCTGCGTGCCTGCATTGCAGATCTCATAAGAGGTTCTGGCCATGCTGATGCCGCAGCTGGTCATGACTGCATTGACAAAGCCGGAACAGTCGTACGCATCCGGTCCGTTTCCGGCATAACGGTAACCCTTGCCGAGAAGGCCGAGCGCCGTTTTCACGATCTGCTGCCGCTGCGGGCTGGTCGTGTTGAGTTCGATCGAATTCGATGCGGTACACTCGGATTTTTTGAGCCAGAGCTCATCCACGGTGCTTCCGACGCTGAAATTGCCGATACGGCTTGCATGCACTGCTACCACATACCAGTCTCCATCCTCCCTGATCAGGCGGAAATACGGCTGACGGATATATTTGTCATGCCCGATCGTCGCCCAGCTGCCGTCGGAGAGCTGTACCATGCCCTCTGCAACCAGGAACCCGTTATAGCTGAAGTTCGGTGAAACAACAGTATATCCGAGATCGATCCTCGCGCGGGCATCATTTGCATGATCAGCACCCGGTGCACCCGAAGAAGACACAGAAGCTGCAGGAGCTTGAGAAGTGCTGCCTGCCGAAGCTCCCGGGCCTGAAGTGCCTGCAGAGGAAACTGCTGTTCCGCCCGGGCCTGCTGTTCCGGCTGATGCTGCCGATGTGCCGCTGCTTCCTATACCGACTGTTACATAAGGCGACTCTGCAGTGGTTCCTGGAACCGGACTGCCCGCCGAACCCGACTGAACAGGGGAACCTGTCTGTACCGGACCCGTGCCTGCAGTATCCGACTGTGCCGGTGCCGCTGCGGTTGTCTCTGCCTGCGGCGGAGCTGCTGCTGTCGTATCAGTCTGCTGCGGGCCGGAAGCGCCTTCTCCGCTCTGTGATGCAGCTGTTTCCGGCGGTGCTGATGCCCTGGCCGTCTCCTGCGGCGGTGCCGAAGTGCCGGTTGCAGCAGAACCGGTGGAATCAGGGGAATCCACGAGGACCGTACCGGCTGAAGAGGTATCCTTGCCCGTTGCGGCTGCAGTCGTCTCCTGCGCTGCCGCGCTTTGCGGCGGAGGCGCAGTCTGAAGCGGAGAGGCCGTCGTAGTCTCTCCAAACGGAACGTCGCTGATCACATCCGCATACGCGGAAAAAGAAAAGATCAGGCCCGTCATCAGTAATGCTGCTGTATATTTTGTAATTGCTCTCACTTTTATGCCTCGGTTTTCTTTTTGCCTGTAATTATTTATATCGAGTATATCACACGGTTCTAAAAGAAATAGTAGTATTTTTCTTACAGAACTCGGATGCCTGATGTAATTTTATCCGTTTATCTTGACAGACGTTACATCATGATGTAATTTATAAAACGAAACTTCACCTTACTATGGAATGAAGCTGACCACAGCGGGTGCTCATTCCACATGTGCTTCAGTTCATATATGCGTAGTGACAGCGGCGCCGGCATGGAGGCTATTATGACGATCGGAGAAAAAATCATAAGAGAAAGAAAGAAAAAGGGGCTGACGCAGCAGGCTCTGGCGGATCTCTGCGGC
>ODAI012489464.1_pt1 | contig 18013 bp, 25 predicted proteins | sample 1539321 | NCBI WGS metagenome assembly ODAI01 (sample SAMN02144231, study PRJEB22623) | gut metagenome | biome: sheep rumen | host: Ovis aries | place: New Zealand | reverse complement strand
GGGCTTGTTTCCTGTATACACGCGCGGAGTGCATGAAGGGCCTCACGGAGCTATGGTAATTTCCAGAGGTCTCAGCAATCCATACAGGGCAATCCCGAGATTAGGCAATCCGTGCGAACTGGTATATGTAGAGATTGACTGCCGCGACCACTCGTCCAGGGGGTAAGACGTTTCCTGCAAAATGATTTCAATTCTGTCATATATGCAGGAAGTCTTGCCTTGGAAACTTGGAGATCAGATGAGAAAAAATGCATGATCAGAAAGCCTGATATTCATCCGTCTCTGAACATGCAGTCTTGCCGAAGCGGGACAGCGCTTCACTAATAATGAATAAAATCATATAATAGCTGATTCTTTTCAATAAATGCCGGGGCAGCGCTTCAGCAATATTGAATGAAATCCTTTATTAGCTGACTCGTTTCAATATAAGCCGAGTTAGCGCTTCTTTTTTTGACTGAAATTGATCTGTTTATTGAAAAAAATGGCTTAAGACCGATGATTTTTCAATATTTTACTGACTGCCGCTGCTCATTTATTGAAGTGAACAGGGGTTTTGGACTGATTCATTCAATATTTCAGCCGTTTTTCATCGCCTCAAAGGCGGCAAATCGATCAAATATTGAAAAGAATTGGTCAAGTCCTAATTAGTGTGTAAATTGCTCAGCCTGTAAAAATATCCCTCGCCGGGAAGGCAGCCAGCAGCGTGTGTATCCGCTGCTGACGCTGTAAAGGGTTTTCCGTGTCGCGCCGGTCAATGGCATGCGAGAGGCTATGCTGCATCCAGAAGTGCCTGTTGACTCGCTGCGATCTCCCGGATCTTTGGGAATATTTCAGCTTTGAAGCGATTGTATGTTTTCTCAGTGAAGATCTTTGCCTTCATGGAAAGCTGGTCATTGTATTCCATGGCGACTGCGCCCATGAGCCTAAGCACTGAGTCTGCGTCGGGAAATATCTGTACAACGTCTGATCGACGCTTAAGTTCACGGTTGAATCGTTCGATCAGATTCGTAGATCTCAGTTTTGGACGGAAACCTGCCGGAAGGCACATGACGGTCATTGCATCCTCAAAGCCATTGTCGAGTATCTTCATGGACTTTTCGGCAGCAGATGCATAGTCATCAATGATCTCATCACGGACCCTGCGAGCTTCTTCAATAGTGCCGGCATTGAACATTTTTCGAAGTTCAGTACGAAGGCCCTCCTGCAATCTCGGGGGAGCCGCATTGACAATATTTCTCAAAAAGTGCACCTGGCAACGCTGCCATGCTGCTTCAGGATATGTCTTTGCAACTGCGTTCAGGATCGATCTGTGTGAATCCGAGATGACGATGTTCACATCCACAAGACCGCGGCTTTTCAGGCTTTTGAAGAAGCCTTGCCATGATGAGTTGTCTTCCGCATCACAGATGTCGAAGCCGATGATCTCCCTGGCTCCGTCAGGCCTGATCGCAATCGCTACCAAAAATGCCTTTGAGATTATCTTGTGATCCTCTCTGGCCTTGAAGTATGTAGCATCGACCATCAGGAACGGTGCTTCAAGGTCGTCTAGCGGACGATTCCTGAAGGCTTCGATCTCAGCATCAAGTTTCTTGCACAGCTGAGAAACAGTGGACTTTGAAAAGCTTTTACCGCAGAGCTCCTCTACCACATTGGAGACCTTGCGCGTAGATACGCCATTTATGACCATCTTCACCATCGCTGCGATCAATGCTGCTTCACTGCGCTGGTAGTTTTCGAAGATCATCGTGTGAAATGGCTCACTGCGATGCCTTGGAACTTCGAGTTCGATAGTTCCGATCCTGGTGGTCAGTCTGCGTGTTCGTGTGCCATTGCGGTAATCCTGACGTTCGTCTGTTCGCTCATGTCTGTCTGCTCCAAGCTGCTCGGCAGATTCGGCGAGCATGATATGATCAAGAATCTTTTTGACCAGCATTTTGAAAGCTTCTTCACGGTCGCCAGATAAAACTTGTAGAACTTCCGCCTCGGATAATGTAAACTGCACTTGAGTCATACTCGTACCTCCTGTATGGGTTTTGTGTGGTAACAAACATTATACAGGTTGAGCATGGCTCATTATTTTATGAAATTAAATTTACACCATTATATGGACACAACTGTATTCATGACTGTTTTCAGGGATATTTGCGAGATTTGGCTTATTTTACTTTACGATAATCTCAGCCAGACATTATCTAAGCAAGATTGATGCCTCAAAACAAATTATCAGGGGTGCTATTCGATATATTTTTCTACATGAAAAGCCATTTTTTAGTTATTTTGCAGAAGAATTTCAATCTTTCCTATTGTATACAATTTAGGCGCCTTATTTTATGCATAGTTATTCAGCCTGACGGATATTGTTGCACGACTATAAAAATGAGTAAATCAGTTAAGATTTACTCATTTACGCTAAGATATTTGAAAAGCAATTTGCCCAATTTATGAGCCGAGATCTTTATCAGATTTAGAGACCGAGCTCTTTGTTGACATATTTCTGCCAGGCCTTGAATGTCTCCGGACCTGCAACGCCGTCAACTGTTACTCCGAGGAACTTCTGGATCGCCTTGGATGTCTCTGTTCCCCATACGCCGTCTGCCTTTGTGCCTACCAGCTTCTGGATTGCCTTGATTGTCTCTGTTCCGCAGATGCCGTCTTCTTTGCAGCCGAGCAGGTGCTGTGTAGCCTTGATTGAAGCAGGACCGAAATCACCGTCTACTGCGAGCTTGTACGCAGCATTTGCAGCCTTCTTAGCCTCAGCAACTTTCTTCTCTGCAGCGGCCTTCTCTTCTGCAGCTTTCTTCTCAGCAGCAGCTTTCTCTGCAGCTGCCTTTTCTGCTGCAGCCTTTGCTTCAGCAGCTGCCTTTTCTGCTGCAGCCTTTGCTTCAGCAGCAGCCTTTTCCTCTGCAGCCTTAGCTTCTGCAACTTTAACTTCCTGTGCTTCTTTTACAGATGCCATCTTAGCTTCGTAAGCAGCTTCTCTGGCCTTTGCAGCAGCAGCTTTCTCTGCAGCTGCTTTCTCTTCTGCAGCCTTAGCTTCAGCTTCTGCCTTTTCTTTGGCTTCTTTGCCTGTTAACTTATCCAGTAAACTCATCCTCTACCTCTCTTTCTGCTAATACATTCAGCTTCATCGCCATCATCAAATGTACGTATTAATTATATTCCTCAATTCAGATAATGGTCAACCAAAAACCTTTTCAGTCAGCTTCACCTAACGCGATTCTCACGCAGTTAGCGCGATCAAAGTTTTTTGTTCCCATACCGAATCCGCAGCGCTCAGCGGTAAGGTCTGGCATGTCTTTGAATTCGTCAACGAAGTATTTCAGCAGCGCCGCGCCGGTTGGTGTGCAGAGCTCGCTCTTTATTTCTCCGGAATACGACGGAATGCCCTCAAGGATATTTGCAGTAGCTGGTGCAGGTACCGGCAGTATACCATGTGCGCATTTTACTGTGCCTCCTCCCACGTTGACCGGAGACGCCACTATTCTTTGCGGTTTTATGCGGTCGATCAGCAGGCAAACTGCGGTAACATCTGCCACAGCGTCCATGGTGCCAACTTCGTGGAAGTGTATGTCGGAAACCGGTACGCCATGTGATTTGCTTTCGGCATCGGCGATTATGTCATACACTCTGAGAATATCTGCCTTCACCTTCTCAGATACAGTAAGGTGATCTTTAACTATGTGTTCTATATCATGCATTCCGTTGTGAGAATGGTAAGTGTGGCCGCCGTCATGTGAATGTTCAGCATGATGATCTTCGTGCTTGTGCCCATCGGTATGATGGCCGTACATGAGCTCGCCTTCTTCTACGCCATTCACCTTTATATGCACGTGTGTGCCCTCTACTCCGCACTTTACAGAAGGCTCTGTCTCCATAACAACGCCCGGGATGCCTAGGCTGTTGAATTCTTCAACAAACTCTGCGCGTGCATCCTCGTCGAGAAGTTCAAGAAGAGCTCCGGTCAGCATGTCGCCCGCAGCTCCCATGCCGCAGTCTATATACATAAGCTTCATTTTTTGGCCTCCATGTGGTTGATCCGGCTTGCGATGTAGCCTGCTCCGAATCCGTTGTCTATATTTACGCATGCAACTCCGCTCGCGCAGGAATTGAGCATGGACAGCAATGCCGACAGCCCTTCAAAGGCTGCTCCGTAGCCTACGCTGGTTGGCACTGCGATTACCGGGCAGTCGGCAAGTCCGCCCACTACGCTGGCAAGCGCTCCTTCCATGCCTGCAATGGCGATTATGACAGAAGCTTTTGTAATGTACTCCTTGTGTGCAAGAAGCCTGTGGATTCCGGCCACTCCAACGTCATAGAGACGCATCACTTCGTTGCCGAGGGTTTCGGCTGTTATGGCCGCCTCTTCGGCAACAGGAATGTCGCTGGTTCCGCCAGTCACTACAACGATAGGACCGATCCCGTCCGGCTCAGGCTGATCGCCGATCACGGCGATTCGCGCCGCTTCGTTGTAACGGATTTCACGGCGCGCGGCGAGAGTCGCAGCCTTAGCCGCATCTATCCTGGTAATCAGGATCGGCAGCTGGCCCTTCTCTGCCATTACGTCAACAATGCCGATTATTTGCTCAGCAGTCTTGCTCTCTCCATATATAACCTCGGCAGAGCCCTGCATCACCTTGCGGTGAAGGTCTACCATTGCGTATCCAATATCCTCAAATGGCTCCGTTTTGATTCTTACCAGCGCTTCGTCTACGCTGATCTCTCCTCTTTCCAGGGCTTCCAGCGTTCTTCTTGTATCATTGTTCATTATGTATCTCCGTAACCGCGCATCCTTGCGCGCGTACCATCTTCTCAAAAGGCTTTGAAAGCGCTCTCTGTCATTTCACGGATGGCTTCGAGAGTTCCCTGAAGAAATTTATTATTATAAGTATTATGAATACGATTCCTATATATCCCTGAGCCGGGTAAAGGAATTCAACGAGCTTCTTGAACCCTGTAAGTCCTAGCAGAAAACCCGCAGCTGCCCCGGCGATTATTACCCACTTTTTATATTTGTTGTCTTTAAGCTTTGTGCTGAAGCCGTAGTATGTGCTTGCTCCCGTAGAGTAAACCGCTCCGTAGAGGATAACGGCGTAAATAATACTCAACACTGGAGAGAGTCTGCCTGCGAATCCAAGCATTGGCAGATCCAGCCCTGAGCTGAATTCCATGTCGCAGAGCAAGGCCCTTAGCAGCAGTATTGTAAGGCCGCCCAGACAGACAGTTCCTGTAACTGCTCCCGCGTAAGCGTTCTTTATATCCTTGGCGTTTATAGCTGTATTGCCCGACATGGTGATCATACCCAGTGTGTTATAAGCCATGAATACCAGCGCGGATACCGGCCAGTTTGGAGACATGCGCCCCGGAGTGAATCCCGTGGTTGCCCCGCTCTGACTGAAGTCTGCCTTTATAGTAAGGAGAATCGTAGCGATACCTACTGCAAACAGGACCGGCACCATCAGTCTGAAGATTCCGGATACTCTTTCAAAATCTCCCAGTACTGTGAAGATGCACAGCAGCGCTATGATGACTCCGCCAATTACCTTGCTGATGCCAAACTGCTGATTCAGTAAAGACCCGCCGGCAGCAGTCATGGCGATTATCATGGAGTAATAGATGGCGGCGAGCACCCAGCCTATGAGTTCATAGGCCGGCCGGCTCTCTACCGGGCATATGAGCCGGCCGAGGTCTGCTGTGCCCTTGCTGCGTGCAATATACGTAAGCATGCACGCCAGAAGCACAAAGCAGACTGTGCTCGCCGCAGCTCCGTAGTATCCTTTTGTTCCGAATACTCCAAAGAACTGCCAGCATTCCCTGCCCGATGCAAATCCGGCGCCCATTATTACGCCAATATATAAGCTTGTTATCTCCAGCCAGTTGAGCTTCTTCATTATTCCCTGACAAGCAACCTGTCAAATCCTGCCTAAAGAAAGATCTTCCTCTTATCCGGATCAGCAGCTCTTCTGTAAAGCACAAATCTTCTGCCTATAGCCTGCACGAATTCTGCGCCAAGCTCTTCAGCGATCTCGTTTGCGGTTTCCTTTGGCTCCACAAGAGATCCCTCCTGTATCTGCACTTTTACTATCTCATGAGCGTTCAGGTAGTCATCTATAGCTGAAATAATGGAAGGTGTAACATCTTCCTTGCCGATCATTACAGTCGGCTTAAGCTCCTGGGCTATCTTTTTTAAAGCACTTCTCTGTTTTCCTGTTATCATCTGAAATTTCTCCAATTAGTTTATTTACAGACCGAACACCCGCTCGGCATGTTTCATATTCTCCCGTATTTTAACATCAAACGGGCATCTTGACTCGCAAAGTCCGCACTGCAGACAATCGCTCGCATGCTTCCCGAGGACTTCATAGTGCATCCTCTCGGTATCCGGCACGCGGAACCCGTCAGTCCCCTCTTTGATACCATTCGACTCATTATGCGCAATAACGAGATTGAGCAGCTTTGTGACGAACGCAATGTCTATCTCTGCAGGACACGGATGGCAGTGAGTGCAGTACATGCAGTGGCCGCTCCAGCTCACCTTAGGGAAGCTCGCAAAAGCCTCTGCATAATCACGTTCGCTCTCATCGGCATCACAATAAGCAATGCTCTGCGCAAGCTGTTCAACGTTTCTTGCTCCTGAACACACAGTAGCAACAGCCGGCCTGGACAGGCAATAGCTTATGCACTGAACTGGTGTAAGAGCTGCTCCCGCAGGAGACATCTCTGCCGTCAGAAGGTCTCCGCCGGCAAACGCTTTCATTACAGTTATTCCCACGCCCATGCTCTCGCACAGCTCGTACAGCCTCTGCCGCTCAGGATCCATGTTGGTGAATCCGCCCTCGTACACCTCATCTGCCCATAGGTCGTCAACTACCTCAGTACCCGGAAGCATGTCATAAACCGGGTTAATGCTGAACATAAGAACTTCAATATCGCCCTCTTCAACAGCCTTTATAGCTACCTTAGGGTTGTGTGATGATAGTCCGATGTGGCGGATCTTTCCCTGAGCCTTAAGCTGCTTTGCGTAGTCTACAATGCCGTTGTCCTTTATGACCTGCCAGTCACTCTCCGCATCGCAGTAGTGGATCATGCCAACGTCAATGTAGTCAGTCCCGAGTCTCTCGAGTGAGTCCTCGAATCCGGCTTTTACATCATCCAGATTGCGGCTTCTCTCATACTGCCCGTTCTTCCATACCGACGAGATATGCGACTGTATTATGAACTTTTCTCTTCTTCCCTTAAGAGCCTCTCCGAGAGCCGACCTTGCAGCAGGATCCGGTGAGAACAGGTCAAAGTAATTGACCCCTGCCTCTTCTGCCATATCAAGAAAAGCCTTTGCATTGCTGTTATCCTCTACGAAAGCTTCACAGCCAAGCGCTATAACACTGACCTCAAGCCCCGTATTTCCAAGTTTTCTGTATTCCATCTATACTCTTCTTTCAGTAAGTTTATTCTGCGCCTTCCCAGCGGTCCTTGCCGTCTTCAAGGCAAACCGGAACAGTATATTTCCCGTCCCTTACTTCCGCTGCATAAATATCACAGTTTCCTATATTCTTTGCCCAATAGCTGCCATGAGAATCTGGCGTCAGATACTCGAGCGCTCCCTTCATGGCAATAGCATGCGTAGAGATCAGAACGTTACAGTTCTCTGCCTCTTCAGCAATATCCTCAAGGAATCTTCCGAGCCTTTCCACAACCGAAGGAAGCGGTTCCATTCCTTCAGGTGCCGGCACATTGACGAAATCCATAAAGAAGCCGATAACTTCAGGAGGAGGATTGCGGAGGTCCATGCCCTCATACGGACCGTAGTCCATCTCAATGAGTCTCTCGTCAACAGTCATCTCTGCCTCAGGTGCGATCTTCCCGGCTGTCTGCACGGCTCTTATGAGCGGACTCGTGTATACCTTGTCGATCTTCACTCCAATTGCAGCAAAACGCTCAGCAGCTTCCTCAGCCTGCGCGATCCCTGCATCATTCAGCGGGTGGTCGCTCCTGCCCTGCATGAGCATCTTTGAATTCATTTCGGTTTTTCCGTGTCGTATTATATACAGCATATTACTTCAGTCCACTCACCCATACATTAAGCTCTGCAAAACCTGCATCAGGGCTGAAGAGTTTAGCATCTGCTATCTCGCCCTTCATGAGAGGTCTTAGCTTTGCCGGAGCCTTTGTTATATCGCTTCCGCCGGATGTTGCGAAAAGCGCAACCTTCTTACCGGTAAAATCATAGCTCTTTACAAATGTCTCAATGATGTTCGGAGCAGCGTAGTACCAGATCGGGAATCCGATCAATATCATGTCATACTCGTCGAAGTTTTCAACCCTTTCTGCGATAGGCACATTCTTTTTGCCGATCTTTTCCCTGTTGCATCTCGCAAGCGGATTTGTCCACTTAAGATCCGCATCAGTGTACGGCTCAACAGGCTTTATCTCAAAAAGATCAGCCTTTGCAGCCTGGGCCATCCTCTTGGCAAGCGAAGCTGTATATCCGCTGGCCGAAAAATAAGCAACTAAAGTCTTCATGCCCCTTCTCCTTTTCAGAATATGTTTATCTGGCACATCTGCATTGTCTTAAGAGCTGCCTCGTGAGAATCCGGTGTAACTCCTGCGCAGCAAGTATGATCTACCGAGATTTTCACCTCAGGCATGTTTGCCTTAAGCAGAAGCGCATTTGAAACCACACAGATATCCGTGCACAGACCAAGCAGTTCAATCTCTATATCTTCAGCAGCCGATAATTCTGCAATGTCTTTCGCCAGAGCAACGCTGCCGAAAGTCGGCTTTTCATATACATGCGCATCAGTCAGCAGCTCTGCGATATCACTTCTTATCTGCCATCCGTCCGTGCCTTTGATGCAGTGCTCAACAGGGAGGTTTCTGCCCTCCTGCGTGCTGAGATAATCCGGCGAATGCGTATCCATTGTAACGAATACATCTGCAGGATCGTACTCGCGTATTTTTGCCTTCACGTTCTCTACTATAGCAAGAGCTTCAGCAGTTCCAAGCGCTCCGTCTATAAAATCGTTCTGCATATCGACTACTACAAGTATCTTTCTCATTTCAGCAGATCCTCTCCTGCTCCCATCATAGGAATATCCACTGCAGTAGCATCCTCAATATGGAACATCATCAGCTTGTTACCGGTCTCGTCATTATAGATGTTTCTCAGGGCAGGCATTGCTTCGAGGCTTGCCTCTGCATACTTCGGATCTGTCTCGAAAACAGCCTTGCCTGTGTAGCGCAGCCAGTGACCATCAGGCTTTGCGCATGCGATCTCGAGCTTTGGATTGGCAACGAGCTGTTTATAAACATCCTTGAAATCTCCTACTCCGAAGAGCACCTTTCCGTCCATCTCCAGATGAGCTCCGAGAGGTCTTACTTTTGGCTGATCGCCGTCTACAGTTGCGAGATAGAAAACTCCTGCTTCTGTCAGAAAATCATTTACCTTACTCATTGTGTGCCTCCTTATTCATTGAATAAATCTCCGATTATCCCTTTTAATATCTTCCATCCTTTTGGTCATGCCTCGTCAAGATAAGATACGAGGAAATACTCCGCCAGACTGTTAGGGCGTATGTTTGCCCTGGCCTCATCGCGCGTGAACCACGCATAGGAATCTATCTCGTAGTTCGCCTTCATCTCTGACGAATCCTTCACGAAAGCAGTAAAATTGCACATAAGTGTATCCGATTTTTCGAAGAACTGTGTGCGGTTGAACTTCATGTGCGATACTGTCATTCCGGTCTCTTCCCTGACTTCTCTCTCAACAGCGTCCTCAAGTGACTCGCCTCTGCTCACATAGCCTGCAACCAGAATATATGACGGTCTTCCGTACTGCTGTATGAGGAGTATCTCATCCTTTTCCTCGTTAACGACTATCATGCTTACCGCCACGTTATACTGCGGGAACCTATACTGCCCGCAATTTGGGCAATACGGTACTATCCCTTCGTTTTTAAGTTCTTTAGGCACAAGCTCCGTGCCGCACTCTCTGCAGAATTTGCTCGACATTTACCTCAGTACTCCTGTTTATCAGCTTAACTATATCACTTCATGCCCATCATCATTCCAAGCACAAACGGAACGAGCCATATGACCCATACCAGTATGCTGAACTTATGGAATGTGTGCATCGCCTTGTCATCTTTGCGCGCCAGCACAACTGTCGCCCAGACCGCGTGTATCATCATGAGGATTATCGCGATCAGGCCCGTGATGCCGTGTGCGCTCATGAGTCCGCCGCCCGAGCCGTCTGCCAGCTTCGACATCATCATTGTGCCGGTGGTATCTGCGCAAAGGCCGAGCCAGAAAAACACGAGATGCATCGGTTTTAAGAGCTTCGCCCTGTGCTCCGACCATACACCTATCGTGTAAAATATAAGGGCAAGTGTAATTGCAATAACAGCCTTCATCAGCAAAGGTGACATGATACCTCCTTATTTCTCCGCAACCCTGTCAATCACGCTCTTGATCAGCGCATCTATTTCAGATCCTTCTGTGTAGTCAGCAGGAGCATAGTACCCGATCCGATTCTCTTCCATGAGTTTCAGCACCCTGCTCTTGTCTCCTGTGACCGGATCGTAAACACCTACTGAATATCCTCCATATGAATTTACCAGCTTCATGCATGGGATATCTGTCTCGCTGTCTCCTATATAGACCATATTAACAAACGGAACGCGTATCTCGTCCGGCGGGAAGTAATCGTTCACGGCCGGGTCGTTCACATCCAGTACCCCTTTTGAGATCCTGAAAAGGAACTGTGTTTTGTCCGTGAAGTTGACCACCTGAGCCGGCCATATCGCGACACCTGCCTCATCATAATAAAACGCGCTCGCATAAATCCTCGTAAACTTGTCTGCTATGCAGGTGCCTTCTATCATCTCGCGGAGACCTGAAGAAATGATGTAATGCTCCACAGCGACGCCGCGCTCCTCAGCATAGCGGCCGATTCGGTCAAACCACTCGGCCACGCCATCGTACAGCTCCACCATAGCACCGTAGCGCGCAAGCATATCGCGCCTGAATATCTCCTTACCGCGCGCACCTTTAAGCATCAGATACATCCACGCAAGATTTGAATCCATATCGTGGGTGCGCGCGAGCTCCATAGTCTCAGCCCAGAATTCATTCTGGTTCTCGTAATGGATCGCCTGAAGATAGCCCTGCGCCTGCATGTTGTCTGGCGAGAGCGTTTTATCAAAGTCATAGCAGATGGCTATTATCGGTTTCTTCTCTGTCTCTTTTCCCATGTTCATTTTTATGTGTTTCCTTACAGGAACTCCACGCGTCCGTCTTCTATGTGATAGATAGCTCCGGCAACTTCGAGTCCTTTCGGGTCATGTATAGGATGTATCTCGAGCTCATGCCTTATGGTCTCAACACCATGCTTCACGTTGAGGCAGCTTGCTTTGAAATCGTCCGTCTCGTCTCCGATCGCCAGCTGTATGTCTTTAAGAATAGACTCTATGAACCCACCGGTGTGGCCCTCGATTGCAGCGCCTACAGCTCCGCACTTCGTGTGCCCGAGCATGACTATAAGCCTGGTGCCGAGATGGTCTGCCGCATACTCTATGCTTCCGAGCTGGTGATCATCGAGAACGTTGCCAGCGATTCTTATCACGAAGAGCTCTCCTATCCCCGCCGAGAATATGCTCTCAGGTATCACCCTAGAGTCAGAGCAGGTGATCACTATGGCATATGGATTCTGCCCGTTCTCTGCAGTATGAGCGCGAATGGCAGCAGATATATCCCCATCGTTCACTTTCGCATCAATATACCGCCTGTTACCTTCCAGGAGTCTTTCCATGGCTTCTTTTGCGCTTAGCATTTTATCTCCTTTAATTGATTCTTTTTCTCCCCAGTTTGCGTATCGCCAGGCCGAGAAGCCAGGTAACAATGCATATCACCGCAAATATGCCTATCCCGACCGGGTAGCCCCATGCCAGAAACAAATACCAGTCATTGGTGTCTGGCCATTCGCCTATACCATTTATGATCACGTTCGCAAGATAGCATATGCCGTAAATCAGCGGTGGCAGTACCACAAGCCTGTTGTCTTTACGCGTAAAGGCGGTGTCTGCGAGAAATATCATCTCAGCCAGAGCCACGACAGGCGTGATGAGGTGCATAAAGAGATTGCCTCCAACAAACATCGAAGGGTATCCGTACAGCGGACCCAGAAAACCGATGACTGTAATGAACGTCAGCCCTACAGCTGCCGCTGCGACATACTTTAGGCGCTCCACCCCGTCACTCGCTCTTCCGTTCTTTACGTTGCTCACCAGCCAGGCTGCAGAAGCGATTCCTTCAAACAGATTGGATAGCACTGTAAAGTATTTCATACTCCCTATCCCGTTCTGCACCAGCGGGCCCGACGTAAAATACAATACGCTTATCCACGAGCCAAGCACCGCAACAACAAGAAATATATTAACATATAGTCTGATTCTGCTTTTATCCACTGTTTTACCCAATCGACCCCGCTGTTTCTGCACTTGCTATGGTCTGCGTGATTCGCAAGGTACTCATGCCTGGCATTTCCCGCAGTCGCTGCAGCCGTTGCAGATAAGCTTCATGGCGCATTCTTTGCAATTGTCGCAGTAATGTTTTACATACAGCATGTCCTCAGCTACAGGCAATCCCCAGGTGTCTACAAGATTAAACTCCATCGGTTTTCCCTGGTAATTCATGCCTGACTTAAGTGCCTGACTCGTTTGCAGACGCTTGCCGCTCAAAATATACTGCTTACCATCTTTTATGAACGCAGTGCCGGTCTCCATGAAGCAGAATGTTATATCTCGCGCTTCGCACTCGGCACGGAGCGACTTGATCCACTCGAAATCGCATGGTCTTCTGCCGCCGTAATTCTCTCCTCCGCAGACAACCTGTTCTATCTGCCCGCTGTCGAGGTATTTGCCGAGTTTCACAGGGCCAAGAATCGGAGCCACATAAACCCCTTTATGCTTGAACGGAAGATCAAGCAGGATCGGCAGTCTTTCGTCAGCTCGCTTCTGGTTTTCAGCTGTCACATTCAAAAATATATTATCCCAACCATCGCCCCAGTCAGCAGGCAGGCACTCCGCCACCCGCTGCGGCCGCTTGGTCACAAGAATGAATATAACGTCGCTCCTCATGCGCATTATATTCCACGCTTCGCGACGCCACTGGTCAGCTTCCTTCAGAAAGAAATCCGACGTCATGCATACGCTTATCTTTTCACCGCTCTGTATTTTGTATCTACCCTTTCTGTCTTTGGACAGAGGATATCTGGCGTTTGAGGTAAGGTATATCTCAGCGCCGTTTTTATCCCTCATATCGTCGAGGAAGTACATATAGCAGTTCTCGCAGCCTTCGCTGCACTTGACACACCCGTGCCATGGGTTCCAGATATCGTGCATAACCAGTTTCAGCCTTGGCTGTTAATCCCTTTTATTGAGTGTGTAGCCGGCTATCGCTCCAACAATGCCTCCGACTATATGTGCCATGTTTGAGATATTGTCCTGAACGAAAACCCCTTCATAGACCTGCTGGCCTATGAAAATTATGGCTACAAGTATAACAGTCAGAGGGATCTCGCCCTCTTTGAAGCTTGTGAACGAAGTCATAAGAATGAACGCAAATACTACCGAACTTGCCCCGCACAGCGCCGTTCCTGGAAACAGCAGCCAGTTTACAAGTCCGGCCATGAGTCCGGTTATAAGGATCACCTCAATGATAGCGCGTGAGCCGTACTTCTCCTCCAGCATCGGCCCGAGCAGAAGCAGGTACATCATGTTGCTTATATAATGTGACCAGCCTGCGTGCCCAAGCACATGCGTAAAGAATCTGACATATGTCATCGGCGATGTAAGCGATGAGTGATATGTCACAAAGAACAACTGGTTGCTAAGCCCTGCTGTCAGATAGTTGGCCACCATGACCACGAAGCTGATTATTACAAAGCTCAGTACTACAGGTGAATTGAATGTAATTTTTCTTTTCTTCATCTATTATTTCTCTGCAACAAATGGCTTCAGTCCTTCGACCGCCTGGGCACAGCTCATTCTTACTTCACCGTTATCGAGATCGATGAGGATGTACCTGTCGTTGCCCATTCCCATCTCTTTCATGTATGAAGTCTGGCGGTGTCCGTGCCTTGTCTCGATTCTCTCTACCATATCGTGATGCTCTTTTTCAGTCATCGCATAGATGAGATCAATGCACGCCTGGTCAACAGCAAGAATGTCTGTCGAAGCCAGTATGCCAACATTCGGTGTTACGACAGGAGCAGCGGCCACGCCCTCGCAGTCGCAGGAAACCGACATGTTGCGCATCACGTTCACGAATGTGATGTTCTTGCCGAAGTAGTCAACTGTCGCCTTGGTGGACTCTGTGATGCGCTCCATCAGCTCTTCCTCAGCGATAGACCACATGTCGTCAGATCCTTCCCTCTGATGAATCCACATTTTGCCGATCCTTCCGTCTGCACAGCCAATGCCGATGTTTTTATTGGAGCCGCCGAAGCCTCCCATTGTATGGCCCTTGAAGTGTGTCAGCACCAGAAGAGAATCGTAGTTTGTCATATGCGAACCGTGCGACATCTCTTTCATCCACTTACCGCCTTCGATCGGAAGCAGCACTGTGCCTTCTTCGTCCATGATATCCACCGGACAGAAGTCCCAGCCATTGGCCTTCAGAGTCTCGCGGTGCTGCTCGGTAGTATATCTGTCACCTTCATAGAAAGTGTTCGTTTCTACAATAACGGCATCCTTCAGCTCGTCCTCAGAAGCAATAAGCTCCTTTACCCACGTACGAGGTATGATGTTAGGGCCATTCTGCTCGCCTGTGTGAAGCTTGATTCCAACCTTTCCGGTGATACCGGCATTTACCTTTTCGTATACCTTCTTAAGTCCCTCCGGGGAAAGATCTCTTGTGAAATAAACGATTGACTCATTTCCCTTACGCTCTTCATAAGGTGTGTACTTCTCTCCGCCTTTTCCGGCAATTGTCCTTACCTTCATTTGTTTCTCTCTCTCTTATTTATGACAACTCATTATTGATTAACGTTCTGATGCCACTTCAGTATGGCCATTGAAATAATTATGATATATCCGCATATGCTCAGCGCGTCCGGAATCTCCCCGAAAGCTATGAGTCCCCATGCAGAAGTAAATACAACATTTGTGTAGTCGTACACCGAGATCTCCCTGGCGGGTGCGAAAGTATAGGCAGCAGTTATGGTCAGCTGCCCGCCCATTGCAGACATGCCAGCGCCAAGCAGTATAAGCAGCTGTGCTGCAGTCATGGGATGATAGTCAAACAGCATGAAAGGCAGACAGACGATGCACGAGAACAGCGAGAACACCATGATTATTACCGGACCGCGCTCTCCGCTTTTCCCGAGCTTTCTTACATATGTATACGCTGCGCCTGCACCGAAGCCAGACAGAAGTCCCGCAAGAGACGGCAGACTTGCGATGCCGGCAGTCGGCTTGATTATAAGCACCGCTCCTAAGAACGCGATAGCCACTATCACCCATTCCTTGCGGGTCGCCTTCTCCTTTAATATGATAGCAGACATTATTATAGCAAAGAAAGGTGACATCTTATTGAGCACGCTCGCGTCAGCGATCGCAATGTGATCGATCGCCCAGAAATTGAGAATCACGCCAAAAGTCCCATACAGCGAGCGTCGGATGAGATCAGGCCAGCTCTCCTTTCTGATATAGAACTTCTCAGGGGTGCGCGCAAGAATGACAATAGCAAAAGCTGCTGCGATCGCATTTCTGAAAAACGCCTTTTCCATGGTCGGCAGGTCACCGGCCATGCGGACAAATAAAGACATCAGCGAAAAAAAGAACGCTGAAGCAATTATGCAAATTATCCCCTTGGTTTTATTATTCAAACCTCTTTCTCAGCCCCGTTGGTTATATTTTTTTGGTAATCCAAAGAATCTCCGGCGGATTGTTCGCCTGGTTTATGAGGCTCACGAATGCCGCATGGTATTTACGCGAATCAAGGCTTTCCGCCCAGTTTAAAACGCTCTGCTTCTCGACTGAACCGGCTTCATGTCCGTCATACAGAACCACGGTGACAATGCCGCCCGGTCGAATCGCCCTAAGTGCGCATTCGAGGCCTTTTAGTGTCTCATCTGCGGTGGTAGTTATGCTGTGGTCCCCGCCCGGCAGATATCCTAGATTGAATACTACAGCCGCTGCGCTTCCTTCAGCAATGTGGTCACCCATTGAAGCGAACGATTTCATCAAAAGATGCACATTGTTGTGACCATGAGAGCGCAGCCTGGCTTCTGTCAGAAGAAGCGCCTTCTTTTGGATATCAAAAGCATACACGCTTCCGGTTTCGCCGACTGCGCGCGCAAGAACAACGGTGTCCTGACCACTGCCGCAGGTTGCATCAACAACTGTGTCACCTTTAGCAACATAGGCCAGAGTCACCGACATCGCAAGCTCTGTAGTTTTTGTTATTAGATTGCTCATAGTACCCGCTACTTTTTAAGCAGGCCGAGCTCTTTTGCCTTCTCGGGATGCTCAGGAAGCTCCGCAATGTATTTTTCAAAAATGGTCTCTTCTACGAAATCCTTTTTCAGCTCGCCCATTCTTTTGAAGTGAGGCTGCTGCTGATGCTTTGAAAGGATTCCCTCATCAGCCCACTGCTCAAGGAGCATCATGCCGTCCGGGTCCTCGGCAGACAGATAGAAATCATATCTGATATTGCCCTCTTCCTGTCTGCACAGCTCACCGATCTTTTCAGTCTTTACAGCCTCTAAGAATTCCTCTCTTTTTCCGCTTTTGCATTTATATGTAACGTTCAGAACTACCATTTGTCTCCTCCTTTGAAAACCAGCACAGAGGCAGAGTTTTCATTCCAGTATATTTCAATAATCTGCCTTATCCTTGTTTATCTGAATTGATTTGCAGATTCGTTATAAGTGAAACCTGCGGCCTCCAGCTTGCTGATGAGATCTTCCCTGGAGATTTCGTTCGATGCGCAAAAGTCATCAAGATTATCGAATTCGTCTCTAAGCTTCAGGTTTATAAAGCTGTACAGCAGGTTCGGGTCTTTTGGTAAACTGCTCATAATTACTCCACTTTCAAATACTTCTCTGCTATTTCAGCTGCCGTTCTGCATGCACCGACACACGGCCTGCTCCTGTAATACTCTTCGGTTCTTGCTGCAGGCTCTGCAAGATCTTCGCCCGGCTTAAGCCCCAGGAGATTCCGGCAAATAATAGAGCCCTGTTTCTCCTCGAATTCAGCGCACATTTTCTGAATTAGTCTATAGAGTTCTTTTTTGCTCTCTGCATCTTTCGGGTCATCATAACCTTCGAGATATCCGGCAAGCAAAGTCATGCCCGAAACGGCTCCGCAAACCTCTCTGAGCTTGCCAAATCCTGCGCCGAACGGACTCGCGATCTTCGCCGCCTCTTCAACACTCATGCCAACAACATCTGCAAAAGCAGCGAATACCGACTGCCCGCAGTTATATCCGAGTCTGAATAACTCCTCTGCCCTGTCTGCTCTGTTCATTGTAAATTCCCTGCTTACTTTCTTCCTTTTTCTTTCAATTCTGTGTACTTGGCAGCACTTCCCTTTGCCAGTTCTACAGGATACTTGGCTTCGTTCTTATTCATCTTGCTGTTGACTATCTCGTCCTCATCGAGGTCAAGCTCATCGAGCATGTTGCGGCAATATACCAGCACATCAGCCAGCTCTTCCTTTACGTGGTCCATATCAAATTCTGTCTCATTCCACTGGAAACACTCCAGCAGCTCATTTGCCTCAATGGATATGCTTTTGGCGAGATTAGCCGGAGTATGATACTGCTCCCAATCACGGTCAGATGTGAATTGCCTTATTCTGTCGATGGTCTCCTTTTTCATTGTCCGAACAGGTCCCTTTCCAGGTATTTTTGACTTATTAAATTCCGAGCGGAGCTCATGGCGTGCTCGCACGTCGATGACGCAGCGAGAGAATTCAACAGACGCCAGGAGCTTCAGCTCGTCAGGGTTTCAGTGGGG
>ODAI011758184.1_pt1 | contig 18013 bp, 18 predicted proteins | sample 1539321 | NCBI WGS metagenome assembly ODAI01 (sample SAMN02144231, study PRJEB22623) | gut metagenome | biome: sheep rumen | host: Ovis aries | place: New Zealand | reverse complement strand
GATATCGCCACCCGTATCATCGATACGAGCGATATTTCTTCTCGTGCGTTCCCTAAGATGGTCGAGAAGATTCTGCCGGAGTTTTCGACAAATGAGATGTCGCTGATCGTGTCCAGCTTCGGCTTTAAGCGCGGCGTTCCGATCGACGCGGATTTTGTCATTGATATGCGATTTGCGGACAATCCGTTTTATTATGAGGACATGCGTCCCCAATCCGGTTTGGACGAGCAGGTTTTCAACTTCGTCATGGCGCAGCCGTATGTCACGGAGTATCTGGATCGCTTGAAAGAAACGATCCTCACGATGATTCCGCTGTTTGAAAAGCAGGACAAGCATATTCTGCGCGTGTGCTTCGGCTGTACCGGCGGGCGGCACCGTTCGGTAGCGGCGGCGGAAGCGTTCGCACAAAGGATGAAGGAAGTCGGGCAGTCGGTTCGTATCTTCCACCGCGATCTGGTGCGTGAGGAAGAGGATATAGCGGAACGCTTTGCCAAGGATAAAAAGATATGAGCTTTGCGGAAACTTGTCGGGAAGAGCTGACAAAGATTCGCTTGCACAGTCGGGATGAGCGTCTGTCTCAGCTGATCGGACTGACCGTGACGGCGGGCGGCATTCGCCTGTTTCGCAAGCCTTCCGTGTTTTATCAGACGGAAAGCCTCACGGTCGCCAAGCATATAGCGGCGCTTGCCATCAGCGATTATACGCTTGACAGCGTGCTGGAGCAGAAGCAGCGCGAAAACCGTTCCCGCCCCATGTATGTTGTGCATTTATCCGGTGCCGACACAGCCAATTATCTGACGGAGACCGGCGCTTTGACCTACGGCACGGAAGGGGTACAGATGCTTTCCGAGGTTCCGTCGGTTGTCGGCGCAAAAGATGAGACCAAAAGGGCGTTTTTGCGCGGCTGCTTCCTCGGCGGCGGCACCTGCGTGGACCCCAAAAGAAGCTATCAGCTGGAAATGATATGTCGCGCCGAATCGGTTGCAAAGCGCATGGTCGAGCTGATCGAGGCTTACCGCCTGCATCCGCGGATCACGACCCGCAAGGAACGGTATGTCGTTTACATGAAGGGCGGAGACGATGTGACCGGCTTCCTTGCTCTGATCGGGGCCAATACGGCAGTGCTTTCACTGGAAAGCGTTCGTGCCGAGAAGGATATGCGGAATTACATCAACCGTACAAGCAACTGCGAAACGGCCAACCTCGATAAACAGGTGATTGCATCGTTAAAGCAGCGCGCGGCGATTCGCACGATACAGAGCATGGGAAAGTGGAATGATTTGCCGGATTCTTTGCGGGAAGCGGCAGAGCTGCGTCTGAACTACCCGGATGCGACGCTCGAACAGCTTGCCGAGCTTGCGGGAATCCGCAAATCCGGCATGAATCATCGTTTGGCGCGTCTGCTTTCCTTTGCGCAGACGTTGGAGGAGAACGGATGAACGCATACGGTACGTTTGCGCAGAGTTACGACCGCATGATGCATGACGTGGATTATGCGGCGTGGTCGGATTATATCGACAAGCTGCTGAAGCGGGCCAACGTCAAAACGGTGCTTGAATGTGCCTGCGGCACCGGCGCGGTGACGATTCCGCTTGCAAAGAAGGGCTACGGCATCATCGGTACCGACATCAGCGAAGAAATGCTGATAGAGGCACGGAAAAGCGCCTTGCAAGCAGGCTTAAGGATGCTGCCGTTTGTGCAGCAGAACATGACGGCGCTGTCGGTGCATAAGCCGGTCGATGCGGTGCTGTCCTGCTGCGACGGCGTGAATTATTTGACCGATATGGAAGAAGCGGCGGCGTTTTTCAAAAGCGCGAACCGCTGCTTGAAAACAGGCGGGCTGCTGCTGTTTGACATTTCGAGCGCGTATAAGCTCTCGACCGTGATCGGCAATACGACCTATACCGAGACGGCGGAGGATTATGCGTATATCTGGGAAAACATGTTTGATCCGGAAACGCGTTTGATCGAAATGAACCTGACGTTTTTCGTGCAGGAGGGTTCCTTATACAAACGCTTTTCCGAACAGCATATTCAGCGCGCGCATACAGAACAGGAGATTCTTTCGCTGCTGCAGCAAAACGGCTTTTCGGAATGTTGCGCCTTTGACGCATTCACCGATCAGCCGGTACGACCCGACAGCGAACGAATCCAATTTACGGCAATCAAGAAGGAAACTGTTTGATGAAAGATTTGATTTTACACGGAATGCTCTGCGGACAAACGATCCGTTTCTCTGCGATTGCAGGAAAACAGCTTGTAGCCGACGCACAGGCGACGCATTCGCTTTCGCGTGTTGCGACGGCGGCGCTCGGTCGGCAGCTTTTAATGACGAGCATTATTGCATCACAGCTGAAAAACCAGACCGATACAGTGACAACGGTGCTCGCCGGGAACGGACCGAGCGGCAACCTCGTCTGCGTCGGACGCTATGCGGGACTGGTCAAGGGTTACGCGACCGAACCGGCGGTCGAGCTGCCGCTTCGTGCGGACGGCAAATTGGATGTCGGCGGGTATGTCGGACACAGCGGCAAGCTGACCGTTATCCGGGATCTTGGCATGAAGGATCCGTATGTCGGCATGTGCAATCTGGTTTCCGGGGAAATTGCGGAGGATTTTGCACAGTATTTCACCGCAAGCGAGCAGCAGCCGTCCCTTGTGTATCTCGGCGTCCGCGAGGAAGCGGAGACCGGAAAGGTCATCGGCGCGGGCGGCATTTTGATTCAGCCGATGCCGAATTGTCCCGACGAAGAGATTGCCAAGGTAGAGGGGCTGGCGCCTGTTATCCCGCAGCTGACAAAGATGCTGTCGGAGGGAGCAACACTTGAGGAAGCGGTGGAGAAGCTGCTTGCTCCGCTTGCACCGGAAATCACCGAACGGATTGAACCGGCGTATCGCTGTGACTGCACTCGCGATCGGCTCGAACAGGCGCTTCTGTCCATCGGAGAGGACGAGCTCAACGATATATTAGCCCATGAGGGTGAAGCGGAATTGACCTGTCAGTTTTGCTTGAAACGCTATCACTTTGACCGCGAGGATTTGACGGAACTGCTTCGTGCGGCCAAGACCGAGGAAACGGATGGAGAATAAGGACGAAACCGGCGTTGTTGTACCGTTTGCGCAGGATGCGGAGTTTTTCTATCGCTGCGCCTGTCGCTATCTGGAGGAGGATAATCTTCTGACAGCGGTGCAGTACGCCCAAAAAGCATATCGCATGGCGCCCGATGATATCGAGTACGCGATCACATTTGCAGAGATCCTCAATCAAATGCACCGATATGAGGAAAGCGCGCAAGTGCTGCTTTTGGTACGTCCGTACGGAGAACTGCCCGATGACGCAATGTTCGGTCTTGCTTCCGACTTTATGGGCTTGGAGGAGTTTGACGCGGCCGCGCAATGTGCCAAGGGCTGTATCGACCGTGATGCGGACGGTCCGTATGCGGATCGTGCGGCGGATTTGCTTGATCTGCTGGAGGATCATGAGGATCTGGAAATCCAGATCGGTCTGGACGAGGGAGAGGACTGCAAGCTGCTGGAGCAAATTCGTACCGCAAAGGCTATGCATGTTACCGGCGCGGATAAGGAAGCCCTTGCTCTTTTGGAATCGCTGACAGAGGCGTATCCAACCTCCGACATTTTGGACATGGAAGTTGCCATGATGCTGTATACCATGCGGGCTTATCAGCAAGCTGAACAGCGTCTGTATCGAATCTTCAAACGCAACAGCCGACATATTCGGGCACATCTTTTAATGGCGCTGCTGTACCATACCGAAGGCCGCGAGCATGAAGCACGTGAGGAATTGGAGCGCACCGTGATCGATCCGGACGCATCGCCGGAGGAGCTCGGTTATGCCGGAGCGATCTTCATTGAGTTTGATGAAATCGACCGCGCAATTGACTCTCTGGAACGTCTGCGGGAATTTTTGCCGTTCGATAAGGATATGCTGCATCAGCTCGGGTACTGCTACTTGAAAAAAGGCCGGCGGGAGCAGGCAGAGCAGACGTATAGAATGCTGCTTGAATCGGATGAATCGGATACGGTAGCCGCCTATTACGAAAATGCGATCCGCACAACGGAACCGGACGATTTTCTGCGCTCGTGGTCGTTGCATTATGACGTGCCGATGTATGAATTCCTAAAGCGGCAGCGGCGCCTGCAGCAGGTTGCGGAGGGCGGCATAGAGGCCGTCAAGGAGCTTTGGCAGAACGATCCGTCCTTCCATGATCTTTTGCGCTGGGCGTTGTTCAGTCAGCTTGTAACATTTCGCAAGGCTGTTGTTCGAATGTTGGCTATCGTCGGGGATGAGGAAGCGCAAAAGCTGCTGCGTCGTTTTTTGATCACATACGATCAGAGCGATGAGGAAAAGCAGTTTGTGTTCGGAACGCTTCTGTCTCTCGAAGCCAAGCCGCCGTTTGCCCTTTACATGGGCGGGCAATGGCAATACGGCGCGGTACAGCCGCTCAGCGTGCCGGAAAAGCTGCCGCGAAGCTATGCCTTTGTGCTGTGGAATATTCAGCAGGTGAAGCATAAGGCCGAGGCCTTCGATCAAAAGCACGGCGCGCTCGTCACAGACCGCGTCATTGAAGTCGCTATCCGTATTTTTCTGTATTTCACGGCTTCTCTGGATCACCGTTACCCACGTTTGACGCCCGCACAGGAAAATGCCATGTCGGCAGCATTTGTGCTGCTCGCGCTCAGCTCGCTGGATCTGTCAAATATCCCGCCGGACATGCTGTGCGACTGGTATGGCATCAGCCGCCGACGGCTTGAAAATGCGCTGCAAAAGATTTTCCGGCAGCTGCAGAAGGAGAAAGAATCATAATGCGTTTTACCGCAACGACAAAGTTAGGCCTTGAATCGACCGTCGCAATCACGCTGCGGCAGCTCGGTATCGAACCCACCGAAACGCTCGACGCCCGCGTCCGTTTTGAGGGCGATTATACCGTGATGGCACGCGCATTGCTGTGGCTGCGCACTGCCGAACGGCTTTTGCTCGATGTCGGTGAATTTACGGCCACGTCCTTTACGGAACTGTTCGACCGCACAAAAGCGATCGACTGGAAACAGTATCTTTCACCGAAAACGCGCATCCACGTCAACGGCAAGAGTGCAAAAAGCACTTTATTCTCCGTATCGGATTGCCAAAGCATCGTTAAAAAGGCTATCGTCGAAAGCCTGAAGGCGTCGTACCATACCGATTATATTGCGGAAACCGAAGAAGAAGTGATCGTGGAGGTCGGCATTCTGCGCGACGTTGTGACGCTGTCGCTGGATTGCTGCGGTGCGGGACTGTCGCGGCGCGGCTACCGAACATACAACGTTCCGGCGCCGCTTTCCGAAACGCTCGGCGCGGCGATGGTGATGCTCTCGCGCTTTTATCCCGATACGCCGCTGATCGATCCGATGTGCGGCTCCGGCACGATTCCGATTGAAGCCGCCATGATCGCCAACAATATCGCACCGTCTCGCAACCGTTCCTTTTCCTCCGAAGCATGGCACTTTCTGCCGTCCGGTACATTTGCTTCGGCGCGGGAGGAAGCGCGCGACCTTGAGCGGCACGACAAGCTTTGCATCACCGGATGCGATATCGACCCAAGGTGTATCGACCTTTGCAAAAAACACGCGAAAAAGGCAGGCGTTATGCTCGATTGGAAGGTTCGTGAGCTGCGCGATTTCGAGACGGATAAAGAACGCGGCGTGATCCTGTGCAATCCTCCGTATGGCGAACGGCTTATGGAGGCAAAGGAAGTCAAAGCTCTGTATAAGCAAATGCGAACCGTGTTTGACCGGTATCCGTATTGGGAAAAGAGCATCATTACGGCGATGAAAGATTTTGAAACCGTCTACGGCAAGAAGGCCGACAAGCGGCGCAAGCTCTCCAACGGCGGCATGGTCTGTACTGTCTATCGGTATTTTGCCGAGAGGCCGCGCGCATAGCGTCACCGAAATATTTCCAAAACGACACGATTCTCTGCTGGGAAAGATACGAAAGTGATGGTATACTGTTGATATGATTTGGAACCTGTCAAGCTTATTCTCCGATCCCGTTGCGCTGCTCACGGAGCTTGCATACGTGCTGCCTGTTATGCTGATCAGCCTGACGCTGCATGAATGGGGACACGCGTATGCGGCGTACCGCTGCGGAGATCCGACGGCAAGAAACCTCGGTCGAATGACCTTAAACCCGATCGCACATATCGATCCGATCGGCTTTCTAAGTCTGCTCCTGCTCGGCTTCGGCTGGGCAAAGCCTGTGCCGGTCAACAGCCGCAATTTCAAGAATAACAAGGTAGGTGAAGAGGTCGTTTCGCTTGCCGGCGTAACGATGAATTTTCTGCTTGTTCTATTGGCGTCGGTCGTTTTGATCGTTGTTTATCGTTACAGTCCCGCCGGGCGCAACAATACCGCGTTGAATTCGATCCTGCTGTACATGCTGTCGCTGAACGTGACGTTGATGGTGTTCAATCTGATCCCGATCTATCCGCTTGACGGCTACCATATCTTTGAACTGCTGTTCGCACGCGTGCTGCCGACCAAGGTGTTTGTGTTCCTGCATCGCTATGGCAACTGGCTGCTGATCGCATTGCTTGTGCTGTTCCGCAATACGGGGTTCTCACCGATCGGCATTGTGCAGGGCTGGGTCATTTCGATCATTAACTTCTTCATTATGCTTTGATATGGAAGAATATCGCGTATCGTTATCGCAGTTCGAGGGGCCGCTCGACCTGTTGCTGCACCTGATCGAAAAGGCGGAAGTCAATATTGAAGATATCTTCGTTTCCGAAATCACCTCACAGTATCTTGCTTTGATGGATGATCTTTCGGATGTGGATATGGACAGGGCGAGTGCCTTTCTGACTGTAGCGGCGCAGCTTCTTTTGATTAAGTCCAGAAGTCTTCTGCCGCGTCCGCCGGTTGAAACCGATGAAGAGGAAAGCCCGGAACAGCAGCTGCTTCGGCAACTGCGAGAATATAAAGCGTTCAAGGAAGCGGGCGAGGCGCTGCAGCAGCGGTTCGATGAAATGAAGAACGCCTATGCGCGTCTGCCGGAGGATATCGCGCTGCCGCCGCAAAAGTTTGATTTGAATGACGTAACGCTTGAACAGCTTTTTTCGGCATTTTGGGATGTCGTCAATCGCACGGAGGAAGAGGAGAAGCCGAGGATCGTGCGGCAGGTACGCCGAGATTCATTTACCGTTCGTGACCGTGTTACGCATATCCGAAAGCGGCTGACTGCGGGGCGTATCGCATTCGATGATTTGTTCACCGATGCAAGCACGAGAATGGAAAAGATCGTGACATTTATGGCGCTCTTGGAAATGTTGGCGCACGGAGAGGTGCGCATCAATCAGGGAACTACCTTTGCGCCGATCTATATTCGCGCAAAGGAACTGAAAGACGACGATACGTCGTATACCTATATGGATGAGGTGGAGGATTGATGGATCGCAAGCAGGCGTCGATCATTGAGTGTATGCTGTTCGTGGCAGGGGAGCCGGTGCTGCTCACCGAGCTGGCGCGCGCACTCGATACCGAAACGGAAACGGTAAAGCAGCTGCTTTGGGATATGGAAACGACGTATCGTGACGAAGGCCGCGGTATTCTGCTGCACGTGACCGATGAGACAGCGCAGCTACTGTCTAATCGCGCGTATATCGAGTACGTCGAGAGGCTGATGCAGCCCGTACAGAAAAAGAGCGTTTCGCAGTCGATGCTGGAAACGCTTGCCATTGTTGCTTATCGGCAGCCGGTCACGCGTGCCGAAATCGAAAGTGTTCGCGGTGTGCGATGTGAATATGCCGTGGCGCAGCTGCAAAAATTGAACCTGATACAAGCGATAGGCCGCAAGGATGTAATCGGAAAACCGATGCTGTACGCAACAACGGACGACTTTTTGCGAAAGTTCGGATTGCATAATTTGTCGGAGCTTCCGCCGATTGATCTTGAAGTGCCTGCCGAAGAGGAGGAGCAACCCGTATGAAGCAATGCAGTATCGGCGGCCAAGCCGTTATGGAAGGCGTGATGATGCGGTCCGAACTGGGCACCGCAATCGTCGTACGCCGGCCGGACGGTTCGCTCGCCAAGGAATATACCCGCAAAACAAAACGATATAAAAAAGGCTCGTTTCCGACGTGGCCATTCATTCGCGGCATCTATTCGTTTGTCGATTCGCTCACAAGCGGTATGGACATTATGACGCGATCTGCCGAAATGCTCGGAGAAGAGATGGACGAGGAGGAGCCGTCCAAGTTTGAAAAATGGCTGTCCGAAAAGCTGCATTTGCCGATCATGCAGGTTGTCAAGGTCGCAGCGGTGATTTTGGCTGTGATTCTGGCAATCGGCCTGTTTGTATTGTTGCCCATCGGACTTGTCGAAGCCATCGAGGGCACCGGTAAGCTGTTGGGATGGCCGTGGCTTGCCGAAATGAATCTGTCGGTCAGTACGATTCTGCAGGGCTTGTTCCGTCTTGTAATCTTTCTGCTTTATATTTGGGGCATTTCCCGCATGAAGGAGATTGGGCGCGTATTCATGTATCACGGTGCAGAGCATAAGACGATCGCCTGCTATGAAGCCGAATTGCCGCTTACGCCGGAAAACGCCAAAACCTGCTCGCGCTTTCATCCGCGCTGCGGAACCAATTATTTGTTCCTTGTGATGGCCGTTTCCATCCTTTTGACGACTGTGTTTACCGCGCTCATGGATCTTGTGCCTGGCTTTGCCGAATGGCAGTCTATCGGCATAAACCGCTTCCTGTTCCGTCTTGCACGCATTCTTTTGATCCCGCTGATCGCCGGCGTCAGCTATGAGGTGCTGAAAGCTGCTGCCAAGAGCGACGGTATTGTAGCACGTATTGTGCGTGCGCCCGGTCTTGCGCTGCAACGGCTGACGACTAAGGAACCCACGCTCGATATGCTGGAAGTCGCTATCGAATCCTTCAACCTCGTCTTGAATCCGCCGCCGCATAATCTGACAGCGGAACCCGTGAAAAAGCCGGAACCTGCTGAAAAAGCGGAAGCGCCTGCCGCTCCGGTCGAGACGGAGAACACCCCGGCATGAGGGACTTACAACGGCAGCAATACCTTGCCTCGCAGCTTCGCCCAATTTCGGGAGAGGACGCTTATTTGGAAGCGGGCTTTTTGCTCGATTATGTGGATGCTCACCCGGATACAGATTTGTCTGCGTTACTGCAACGTCGTCTGTCCGGCGAGCCGCTGCAATACGTGCTCGGAGAATGGGAATTTTTCGGGTTGCCGTTCAGCACCGATCACAGGGCGTTGATCCCGCGTCCGGATACCGAAATCCTTTGTGAAACAGCGCTTTCCCTTCTGCAAAAAGGCGACAGGGTGCTCGATCTTTGCTGCGGCAGCGGCTGTATCGGCATTGCACTTGCCGCGCATACGCCGATTGATTTGACTTCTGCCGATATCAGCGAGGACGCGCTTGCACTTACGCGGGAAAACGCGAAGCGAAACGGCATTGCGCTGCAAACCGTACAGTCGGACATGTTTAGCAACGTAGAAGGAACGTTTGACATGATCGTCTGCAATCCGCCGTATCTGAATGAACAAGAGATGCGTTCACTCGATCCGTCGCTTCTGTTCGAGCCGCATAATGCGCTTGACGGCGGGAAAGACGGATTGGATTTCTACCGCTGCATTGCTGCGCAATATGGTTTACATCTGCGCCCCGGCGGATATCTTTTGCTGGAGATCGGGTATACACAGGAAAAAGCAGTCTGCGCTATGTTTCATGGTGCGCGCTGCATCAGAGACTATGGAGATCGGCCGCGCGTTGTGGTCGTACAAAAGCATGATTGAAAAATTGCAAAAATTGAGGGAACGTTATACGCTTCTTGCCGACCGGCTTTCGCAGCCCGACGCAATGGACGACCTTGCGGCGTGGAAAGAGATGGTGCGGGAGCATTCTGCGTTGGAAGAAATCGTAGCCGAGTACGACGCCTATACAAAGGATCGTGCAGAGCGCGATTCCTGCCGCGAAATGCTTGCTGATCATCCGGATCCGGAGATGAAGGAACTCGTAGAGGAAGAACTCGCGGAATTGGAGCAGACCCTGTCTAAACGTGAGGAAACCCTCAAAACGCTGCTGCTGCCGAAGGATGTCAACGACGATAAGAATGTGATTCTTGAGATCCGAGCGGGCACCGGCGGAGATGAGGCGTCGCTGTTCGGCGCAGACCTTCTGCGTATGTATCAGCGGTATGCCGAGCGACATGGGTATAAGGTCGAGACACTCTCCGAAAACATGACCGAGCTCGGCGGCGTCAAGGAAATTGTGCTGTCGCTTTCCGGACGGCACGGCGTATATGCGCGGCTCAAGTTTGAAAGCGGCGTTCACCGCGTACAGCGCGTGCCGGAAACCGAATCGCAGGGACGCATCCATACAAGCGCGGCGACCGTTGCCGTCATGCCGGAGGTCGATGACATTCAGGTAGAGCTGAAGGACAGCGATCTGCGGATCGACACCTATCGCTCAAGCGGTGCGGGCGGGCAGCATGTCAATAAAACGTCGTCGGCCATTCGCATTACACATATTCCTACGGGTATCGTCGTCGCATGTCAAAATGAACGCAGTCAGCTCCAAAACAAGGAGCAGGCGATGCGCATGATGAAAAGCAAGCTGTATGAGCATTTCGCGTCACAGCAGCATGCGGAACTGGCCGACAAGAAAAAGAGCCTCGTCGGCTCCGGGGATCGCAGCGAACGCATCCGTACCTATAATTTCCCGCAGAGCCGGATTACAGACCATCGGATCGGACTGACGCTTTACAAATTGGAAGCGTTCTTAGACGGAGATATGGACGAGCTGATCGACGCGCTGATCGTTGCCGAACGTGCGGCGCAGCTGGCGGGGGAACAGGAGTAGCATGAATACACAAGTCATTCAAACCTATACGCAGGAGGAAGCCGGGACAACGCTTGGCGCCTCGATTATCCGAGAGGGCGGTCTTGTCGCGTTCCCGACGGAAACGGTCTATGGACTCGGCGCCAACGGGCTCGACGGGGAAGCTGTCAACCTTATCTTTGAAGCCAAGGGTCGTCCGAATGATAATCCGCTGATTCTGCATATCGCAAAGAAAAACGAGTTGAAAAAGCTGTGGGCGCATATACCGGATCGTGCCTATCCGTTGATCGACACATTCTGGCCGGGACCGCTGACCTTGATTTTTCACAAAGCGGAGATTGTGCCGTATGAAGTGACGGCGGGGCTCGAAACCGTCGCCGTACGCATGCCGTCGGACAAAACAGCGCGGGCGCTGATCAGCAAGGCCGGCGTTCCGATCGCCGCGCCGAGCGCAAACCGTTCCGGCAAGCCGAGTCCGACAACGGCGGCGCATGTTTTGGAGGATATGGATGGACGGATTCCGCTGATACTCGACGGCGGGCCCTGCCAATATGGCGTCGAATCCACCGTGCTGACGCTGACGGGCGAACCGACGATCCTGCGACCCGGCGCTGTAACGAAAGAAATGCTGGAAGCAGTGATCGGCCCCGTGCGCCTTGCGCCGAGTATCCTTAAGCCGCTCGGCGAACGGGAGGTAGCGGCTTCGCCGGGCATGAAGTATAAGCACTATGCGCCCGATGCGCAGGTGATTGTGATCGACGGCACGCCGGAGGATACCGCAAAATGTGCCCTGTCGTTGTATTATGATTATTTGGAGCAGGGCAAGCGTGTAGAAATTCTCGCCTCGAAGCAAACGTATTTTCGCTATCGCGGCGTCGATGCAACCGAGATCGGAGATCGGGAGCATCCGGTTACGATGTGCGCCAATCTGTTCCGCGAATTGCGCGATATCGGCCACACATGCGATATCATCCTTGCCGAAGGCATCGAAACAAGCGATGAGGGCTTGGCCTACATGAACCGTCTGTTGCGCGCATCCGGCTTTACACGCGTCAATGCAAAAGAAAAGATTACCAAAAATTGAACAAAACGATCCGTTTGCATACTGTACAAACGGATCGTTTTTTGCTATAATACCATATTGATTAAGCATGAGAACAAGAGAATGCTTGTGCGAATGGAGGAAACCCATGCCAACCATGCTGGAACGTATTGCCGAAGCCGAAAAGCAGGCAGATCGGATGATAGAAGAAGCAAACGCCGCGGCACGCGATCAGATCGCGAATGCAAAAGCCGAAGCGGAAGATGCGGTTGCCGAAGCTCTGAAGGCCGAGCGGCAAAAGACCGCAGACGCGCTTGCCGCCGCCGAAGCCGAGGGAGAGTCGAACGCAAAGGCAATTTTGGCCTCGGTCGATGCGGATAAGGCGGCTGTTCGTGCCGCTGCGCTTGATCGTCTGCCGGAAGCGGTTTCATATCTTATGGAAAGGGTGAAAGCAACGGTATGATTGTCTCGATGAAGCGCCTGACGCTTGTGGCGCTGCAATCGGAAGAGGAACGGCTGCTCGAAGCCTTGCAGAAGGTCGGTTCGGTCGAGGTGATCGACGTGACCGAGGGCGATGCGCCAAGCGCAAAGCTCGACAAGGCCGAGGATCGCATGCAGCGATTGAACGATTCAATCGACGCGGTTAAGCCGTATGCGAAGAAGAAGAGCTTCTTTACGCCGCAGAAACGGGAGGAATCGCTTTCTTCGATTCGCGCCGATGCCGATAAAGCCGCCGCCGTGACCGATAAGGTCGAAGCGTTGTTGCACGAAAAAACAAGTTTGCTTGCCGAGCGCGACAAGCTGACGGCGCAAAAAGCCGACCTTGTGCCGTGGAGTGCACTGACCGCTCCGATGAGCAGTATTCACAGCACAAAGCGCGTATCGTACTTTGTCGGCTATTGTGCGCAAAAAGATCAGCAAAAGCTGTCCGAACAGGATTTCTTGGAGGTTCAATTCTTTGCGGCCTCCTCCAATGCACCGACGATTGTCGCCTGCTGCACCGAGGATGCGCGTGTCACACAGAACTTCCTAAAGGGAATAGATTGGACCGATTATGCTTTCCCGAAAAGCAATCTATCGCCGTCCGAGGAAATTGCCCGCTATGATGCGCGCCTTGCCGAGATCGAAACGGCTGTTGCCGATATCGACGCGCAGATCACCACGCACAGCGAACAGCTTGACCTTTTGGAGAACGCAGCTGACGCCGCCGTGATCGACCGCGACCGTTATCAGGCGGAAAACGACCTTATGCACACCCGGAGCGCCTTTATACTGGAAGGATGGGTGCGCGAGGATCAGGTAGAGCAAACGGAAGCGGCCGTCAAGAGCGTTACGGAAGCGTACAGCTTTGAAGTACGTGACCCGAACGAGGACGAAGTACCGCCGTCGGTTGTGAAGAACAACGCGCTTGTTACGCCCTTTGAAGAGGTACAAACGCTGTATTCCCGTCCCGATCCCTACGGGATCGACGGTACACCGTACATGACGCCGTTCTACATCCTGCTGTTCGGTTTGATGCTGTCCGACACCGGTTACGGCATTTTGCTGACGCTCGGTGCTTTGGCGTATATCAAGATCAAAAAGCCGACCGGCACAAGCGGCGGCATCGCTCGCGTGCTGGCATGGGGCGGCGTTTCTACGATGGTATGGGGCTTCTTTGTCGGGTCGTTCTTCGGCATTTCGAGAACGCCGGCGTCCGGCGCGATCTTCGATCAGATTTCCGCGTTCTTCGATCGGCTTGGCATCTTCCCGATTTGGCTCGATCCGATGACCGATTCGATGGGCATGCTGGCCTTGAGCCTCGGCCTCGGCATTCTGCATCTGGTGAGCGGCTACATCATCAATGCAATGAACTGCTTCAGCAAAGGCGATTGGCAAAGCGCCGTGTTCGATCAGCTGTCATGGGTGATGATCATTCTCGGCCTTGTGATCGGCTTCCTGCCGCCGATTGCGGATATGGCGGGTATGTCGGTTAGCTTGCCCGAGCCCGTAACGAATACGGCAATTGTGATTGCGGCTTTAGGCGCGGTTTTGATTCTGCTGTTCAAGGGCAGAAATGCGCCGAAGTTCTTCGGAAAGGTCACGGGCGGACTTGCGGAGCTGTACAACATCACGGGCGTTTTGTCGGATGTCCTATCCTATGCGCGTCTGTTTGCGCTCGGCATTGCGACCGGCGTTATCGGGCAGGTGTTCAATACGCTCTGCGCGATGCTGATGCAGGGCAAGAGCATTCCAATGCAGATTTTGGGTGGACTGCTGGCGATTATTCTGCTGATCTTCCTGCACACGTTCAACCTTGCGATCAATACGCTCGGCGCGTTCGTGCATTGCGCGAGATTGCAGTATGTCGAGTTCTACGGCAAATTCTATAAAGCAGGCGGAAGGGCTTTCCAACCGCTTACCTATAACACAAAACACATTCAAGTCACAAAATAACAGGAGGACATTACAGTGGAATTGGGTACTATTTTAACAACGGCGGGTGTCGCAGTAGCGGTATTGTTTGCAGGCTTCGGCTCGGCAATCGGCGTCGGTATGGCGGGTCAGGCCGCGGCTGGCGTTGTGTCCGAGGATCCCGATCGTTTCGGCAACTGCCTTGTTATGCAGCTTCTGCCGGGCACGCAGGGCATCTACGGCCTGCTGATCGGTGTCGTTATCGCGATTAAGGCGGGCCTGATGAGCGCGGGCGGTGCTGCCATTTCGACCGAAACCGGTATCCGCTATCTGATCGCGGCTATGCCGATTGCGTTCGGCGGTCTTGTTTCGGCTATTTATCAGGCCAAGGTTGCATGCGCCGGCATCAACATGATCGCAAAGAAGCCGAATGAAAGCGGTAAAGGCATCGTCATGGCGATCATGGTCGAGACCTACGCGATCCTTGCGCTTCTGATCTCCTTCCTGCTCGTCATCGGTATCGCATAAGCGAGGGCGTTATGGGAAACGCAAGCGCAGACAATCTGATCGGCCGCATCCTGTCGGAAGCGCAAGAGAGCGCCGATAGGATCATTGCCGACGCCGATACCTTGTGCGGATCCATCCGTCAGGATCGGGATGCCCGTATCAGCGAGCAGGCTGCGGCTTTGAAAAAAACACGCGACATACAGGTGCGCGAGATTCTGGACGGCGCTTCGACGCGCGCCCGCCTCGATGGGCGAAAGGCGCTTCTTGCCGAGAAGCGGGTTATTTTGGATGAAACCTTCGCGGCAGCGTATAAAGCCGTCTGCGAATTGCCCGAAAGTGAATTGGCGCAGCTGTTTGCAGATGTGCTGAAGGCTGAGGCACAGACCGGCGATACCGTCGTATGTGCGAATGCAGATCGCGGCGCCGTGCAGAACGCCATTAACAAAGCAGGTGTTTCAGTTCGTCTTGCCGACTCTGCGGCATCGGTGGATCGCGGCTTTGTATTGTACGGCAAGAGCTACGAAAAGGACTGTTCCTTAAAGGCTATCCTTTCCGAGCTTCGGGATCGCGAAGAAACCAAGGTCGCCGAGATTCTGTTTTCTTAAGGAGGGCGTATGCCGCAACCGAGTTATACATACGCAAGCGCGCGGCTGTCCGCTTTGTCCAAAAGACTTGTTGAACCGCAAACGGTTCGCCGCATGGCGGACGGAACGCTTTCGGACGCTCTTCGCACGCTGCAGGATATCCGCTATGGCGGTGGCATGGACATTCGCGAGACGAATGTAGAGCAAATGATTACCGCCGAAATGCGGGAGACGATGGCTGAAATTCGGGATATTTCCCCGAATCCGACTCTGACCGATCTGTTTCTGCTTCGGTCAGACGTACAGAATATCAAGGCTTTGCTGAAAGCTCGGATGCTCGGTTCGTCGGATGCGCCTTTTTCCGATGGCGGACTCTATTCCAAAGAGGATCTTGCCGCCATGGTAAAGGAGCAGCATTACGACGAGCTGCCGGACGAACTGAAAACGGCACTTTTACAGTTGGAAAAGCAGCTTTCCATCCGTGTCGATCCGCAGCATATTTCTGTTGTGCTGGACAGAGCATATCTTGCGTATGCCCTACGCACAGCAAAAAAGGATGCCGTGCTGAGCCAGTATTTTTCCGCGATGGCTGACTTTGACAATATTCTGACGTTTTTGCGCGTTCGCGCCATGGGCGGATCAAAAGAGATGCTTGACGATCTGCTGCTTCCGGAAACCGGTATCAAAAAGCAGCAGCTGATGGAAACGTTTGACTGGTCTTTCGAGCAGCTGAATAAGATCCTGGATGCGAGCGTATGCCGGGAAGCGTTGGTGAAGGGCTTGAACGCCATGCAGCGGACGGGCAATATCGGTGAAGTCGAAAAAGCGCGAGATAATTATCTGCTTTCATTGCTGTCGGTTCATAAGTACGAAACGAGCAGTATCTATCCGGTAATCGGGTATTATCTTGCCAAAGAGCGGGAGGGGAGAGCGATTCGGCTCATCATCACCGCTAAGCGCAATAAGCTGCCCGATTCTGTGATTTCGGAAAGGTTGGTGACGCTGTATGGCGAACGGTAAATGTGCCGTCATCGGCGACCGGGATTCGATTCTGCTGTTCAAAGCGGTCGGCATCGAGGTCTATCCGGAAACCGACGGCGAACGAGCCAACCAGATCATGCATCGCCTTGCCCGCACGGGTTACGCCGTCATTTACGTGACCGAATCGGTTTATCCGCTGTGTAAGGAAACAATTTCCGAGTTTGCCTCCGAGCCGTACCCCGCAATCATTCCGATTCCGGATGCGCTCGGCAGCCGCGGCACCGGCATGAAAGCATTGAAGGAAAACGTCGAAAAGGCCGTCGGCGTCGATATTTTGAGTAATTCTTGAGCAGGAGTATGATATGCAAGGAACAATCGTAAAAGTTTCGGGTCCCTTGATCGTAGCGAGCGGCATGGCCGACGTGCAGATGTTTGACGTGGTTCGCGTCTCTGATAAGCATCTGATCGGCGAAGTCATCGAGCTGCGCGGCGATAAGGCGTCCATTCAGGTATATGAGGAAACGGGCGGCATCGGCCCCGGCGAGCCTGTCGTATCCACCGGCGCGCCGCTGTCCGTCGAGCTGGCCCCGGGTCTCATCGAATCCATTTATGACGGTATTCAGCGTCCGCTGTCCGAGATCCGCAAGGTCGCGGGCGACCGCATTACGCGCGGTATCGAGGTCAATTCCCTCGATCATGAAAAGCTTTGGAATTTCGTCCCTGCCGCAAAGGTAGGCGATGAACTGAAGGGCGGCGACGTACTCGGCACCGTGCAGGAGACCGAAGCTGTTCTCCATAAGATCATGGTTCCGCCGAACGTATCCGGCACGCTGACTTGGATTTACGAGGGCGAAGCAAACATCGTCACACCGATTGCACGTCTCGAAAAGGACGGAAAGGTGTTTGAACTGCCGATGCTGCAAAAATGGCCGGTTCGCAGAGGCCGTCCGTATGCCGAAAAGTTAGCGCCGAATGAGCCGATGATCACCGGTCAGCGCGTTATCGACACGCTGTTCCCAGTCTCCAAGGGCGGCGTTGCCGCCGTTCCGGGTCCGTTCGGCAGCGGCAAAACGGTTGTACAGCATCAGCTCGCTAAGTGGGCGGATGCGGACATTATCGTGTACGTCGGCTGCGGTGAGCGCGGCAATGAAATGACCGACGTTTTGATGGAGTTTCCGGCACTGAAGGATCCGCGCACCGGATTGTCGCTGATGAAGCGTACCGTATTGATTGCGAACACTTCCGATATGCCTGTGGCGGCGCGTGAGGCTTCTATCTATACTGGCATCACGATTGCAGAGTATTTCCGTGATATGGGATATAAGGTGGCAATCATGGCGGACTCCACAAGCCGTTGGGCGGAGGCGCTCCGCGAGATGAGCGGCCGTCTGGAAGAAATGCCCGGCGAAGAAGGCTACCCCGCGTATCTGTCTTCCCGTTTGGCGGAGTTCTATGAGCGTGCCGGCGCTGTTAAGACGATCGGCAGCGAAGGTCGCACAGGCGCTGTTACTGCCATCGGCGCCGTGTCCCCGCCGGGCGGCGATATCTCCGAGCCGGTTTCACAGGCAACGCTTCGTATCGTCAAGGTGTATTGGGGCCTTTCGGCAAAGCTCGCTTACGCGCGCCATTTCCCGGCAAT
>ODAI014761847.1_pt1 | contig 18015 bp, 14 predicted proteins | sample 1539321 | NCBI WGS metagenome assembly ODAI01 (sample SAMN02144231, study PRJEB22623) | gut metagenome | biome: sheep rumen | host: Ovis aries | place: New Zealand | reverse complement strand
CGTCCCGTGTCGTCGGGTCCTGCCGCCAAGAACGTCATCTTCCTCAGCGCCGATGCCATTGGCGAGTTGCCTCCCGTCAGCATCCTGACGCCCGAACAGTGCAAATACTACTTCTTGAGCGGCTTCACCGCCAAGTTGGCCGGCACCGAGCGCGGCATCACCGAGCCTACGCCCACCTTCAGCGCTTGCTTTGGCCAAGCCTTCCTTGAACTGCATCCGACCAAGTATGCCGAGGAACTCGTGAAGAAGATGGAAAAGAGCCACGCCAAGGCCTATTTGGTGAACACCGGCTGGAACGGCACGGGCAAGCGCATCTCCATCCGCGACACGCGCGGCATCATCGACGCCATCCTTGACGGCAGCATCGAGAAGGCCCCGACCAAAAAGATTCCGTATTTCGACTTCGAAGTGCCGACCGCACTGCCCAGCGTCGACCCGAACATCCTCGACCCGCGCGACACCTACGCCGACAAGAGCGTTTGGGAAGAAAAGGCCAAAGACCTCAGCTCGCGTTTCATCAAGAACTTCGAGAAGTTCACGACCAACGAGGCCGGCAAGGCTTTGGTAGCTGCTGGACCGCAGCTGTAAATTCAACATGAATTATCACGAATGAATCATGAATTTACAGAAATGAGATTCATGGAAATTCATGGTCAAATTTATGGATAATTCGTGTTCCTTACCAACATCAAAGAAATGAGCCGCCCCGATTGGGGCGGCTCTGTTTTTAGGAGCAAAATTTGTGGATTTCTGCAAATTTAAGCAATAAAAATTTGTGGATTTCTACAAATTTAAGCAATAAAAATTTGTGGATTTCTACAAAAAGTTTTATTTTTGCAACGATTTTCAACAAGTTAGGATGTTTATGATATTCAAGCGAAAACTATACGACAAAATGCTGGAATGGAAACAGCAATGGAATGGTCAGTACGCACTTCTGATTAAGGGAGCGAGACGTGTCGGCAAATCCACTTTGGTTGAGGAATTTGCCAAACGCGAATACAAATCCTACATCCTCATCGATTTCTCGAAGCCTTCAAAGCAAATCAACGAACTGTTTGAGGACATGATGGACTTGGACTATTTCTTCATGCGCCTACAAACCCTAATGAAAGTGAACCTTTATGAACGGGAGTCCGTCATCGTGTTTGATGAGGTGCAAACCCAGCCATTGGCACGGCAAGCCATCAAGCATTTGGTCAAAGATGGACGATACGACTATCTGGAAACTGGTTCTCTCGTTTCGATTCGGAAAAATATCCAAAACATCGTCATACCCAGCGAAGAAATGAGCATGACTCTGTATCCAATGGATTGGGAAGAGTTTTATTGGGCGACAGGCAACGAAGTCAGCCCTGACCAGCTCAGGCAGGTTTTTGCCATGCGCCGCCCTATGGGTCAGGCCGTTCACCTACGCTGGATGCGCGACTTGCGGCTTTACATGCTTGTCGGCGGAATGCCCCAAGCCGTGGACGCATACCTGCAATACAAAAACTTGCAAATGGTGGACGACATGAAGCGGGAAATCCTGAAGCTGTATGAAGTCGATTTCAACAAGATCGACCCTTCGGGACGGGCTTCGAAGATGTTCAAGGACATTCCCGCGCAACTTTCGGGCAATGCTTCCCGATTCATGATTGAGACAGCCATCGACGAGCGTCGTTCGGAAAACGCGGAAATCATCGTTTCGGAAATGCGTGAGAGCATGGTCATCAACCTGGCACACCATGTCGCCGACCCCAATGTGGGCATGGGGCTGACCAAATCCTTGTATTCCTACAAGATGTTCCTTGCCGACACAGGGCTGTTCGTGACTTTGGCGTTTTGGGACAAAAACTTCACCGAAAATGTTATCTATCAAAAACTTCTATCCGACAAGCTGAAGGCCAATTTAGGTTATGTTTATGAAAACCTTATCGCGCAGATGCTCAGAACGGCGGGCAACGAACTATATTATTACACTTTTCCGACAGGCAACGGGAACAAAAACTACGAGGTGGACTTCCTGCTTTCTCGGGGCAACAAAATCGTTCCCATTGAGGTGAAGTCGTCAGGGTATAAGACGCACAAGTCGTTGGACGAGTTCTGCAAGAAATACCCTTCCAGAATCGGTGAACGCGTTCTGCTCTACACAAAGGATTATCAGAAAGATGGCGTTGTCACTTGCTTGCCGGTGTATTTTACGGCGTTGCTATAAGTTTGGCAGTTTTTTCTCACGCAGAATACGCAGAAATCGCAGATTCGACGTAGTCAATCTTGAGAATGGACGAGCCGCCCCGATTGGGGCGGCTCGTTTGATGTTATAATCAGCCATAAGTCGGGAAAAATTGAGTTATGGCTAAATATGCCATGTGGTTCTCTTATGTTTTTATTGTTTTACCATTTCTTCATTGCATTGGCCATTGAATATCCTCTTTGGAAACTAACCATTTGGTCAGCCAAGGACATGTTTTCTGGAGATATGCTTTCAGCACCATAATTGAAAGATTTGGCTTCGCCGAATGCAAAGCATTTCTTTGCGAAGCAATCAACATATAGACTGCTTCGTGCCTCGCAGTGACGCAAAGCGTGGCAAAAAGCCACAAAAACCCCATTTTACCTGCGCATTGTCAAAACAAGCGACCGGTTGATTGTTTTTCCAAACACATTTTTTCGCATGTTGTTATTTTTTTTCGCATTTTTGCACCTAATTGCGTGACAAGGTAAACAATCATCAAATCTAAGCATCTACACATGAAAAAACTTTTCACCCTCATTGCGGCATTGGTCTTGGGTTTCAACCTGACTGCCCAGACCAACGAGGAAGTCATCGTCACGCCCGACTCGCTGCATCTCTATTTCCATGGCTGCTCGCCGCACGGCGAGATTGTGACCATCACCAACAACACTTCTGAGGATTTGGTCATCAACCGCTGTTATTCTGAGAATTTCAACGTTGAATTCCTTTACGAAGGCGAGAACATAGCCGAGACCGGCTTCATCGTCCCTCTTTGGGAAACCGCAGAATTCAATGTTTACGCCTCACCCCTTTCCAAGAATCCTCAAGACGTTTACGGCACGGTATACATCGACACCGATTTGGGCGTCTATACCATTGCCATATACTATGAATCCTTTTACGGCATTGAAGAGCAAGGAATTGGTTTCAGCATCGCTCCCGTTCCCGCCAACGATTATGTCAGCATCGCAGGCGGAAACATGGGCAATGTTACCATATACAATGCCATTGGTCAACGCGTCGGGGAATTCCAAACCGACGGAAACCATTTACGCATTGCCACCAGCAGCTATCCGAATGGCATATATTTTGCAAGGACAGCCCAAGGCAAGACCCGACGTTTCGTCATTGCTCATTAATTAATACAATTATCAATAACAACAAAAAACCAACATCAATGAAGAAAACCTTAAGAAGATTTGCTCCTGTGGCATTGGTCCTCATCGGACTGACAACCCTTTCGTTCATGGCCAAAGACGGCATCAAGCTGAGGCTGCAACCCAAGCAAGGCAAGACCTACACCATCACTTCGAAAGCAAACATGATGATGATGATGGAGGCGCAAGGGCAAACCATGAACCAAACCCAAAACATGGAGTATCGCCAGAGCTTCGCCGCCAAAAACGTCACCGAAAAGGACGTGCAGCTCGAAACCAAAATCGAGGCCATGAAAATGAGCATCTCCCAAATGGGCATGAAGTTGGAGTACGACTCGGAGCACCCCGAAAAGACCAGCCCCATGCTGGCTGGACAAACCAAGGAAATGGATGACGCCATCAACAAGTCGGGCACCATCAAGTATGATGTCATGGGTCACGTCATCGATTCGCTCAACCTTGAGATGAACCAGCTGGGCAGTGTCGTCATCCAACTCCCCGAACAGGAACTGAGGGTAGGCAGCACATGGAGCGTCGACAAGAGCCAAAGCGTCAGCGGCACCGAGATGAACGTCCACTACACCTACACCGTAGCCGCCATCTCCAAGAAGAGCGTCGACCTCACCGTGGAAGGCACAGTGAGCAGCAAGGGCACCGAGGAAATCAGCGGCAACTACACCGGCACGGCCAGCATCGACCCGCAGCAAGGTTTCGTCGCCAAGAGCAACCTCAAGGTCAACCTCTCCATGACCCTCTCGCAGCAAGGCTTGAGCATCCCCGTGACCATTGTCGGCAACACGTCAATTGAAGTCAAGTAACTGGATTTCATTAACTTAAAAAAAAAAAAAACCAGCAGATTTCTCGCTGGTTTTTTTGTTGTTGCCCTCTTCGAAAAATTCAATTCAGCATGACGGGCATAAGCAGCATAAGCAAGTCTTCTTGCTCATTCTCGTTTTCCACGGGGGTGATGATGCCTGCGCGGTTGGGTGCCGACATCTCGATTTTCACCGTTTCCGAATCGAAATTGCTTAGCATTTCCTGCAAAAAGCGCGAGTTGAACCCAATTTCCATGTCGTCGCCTGTATAGCTGCACGAGAGACGCTCTTTGGCTTCGTTGTAGAAGTCGATGTCTTCGGCGGTCAAGGTAATCTCTTGTCCGGCAATGCGGAAGCGCACTTGGTGCGTGGCTTTGCTGGAGAAAACGGCAACGCGCCTGATGGCGGCAAGGAAGATCTGCCTCTCGATGGTCAGTTGGTTGGGGTTCTGCTTCGGAATGACGGCGTCGTAATTCGGATAGCGGCCTTCTATGAGTCGGCAAATCAGTTGGTAGTCGCCGAACACGAATGAAGCGTTGGTCTTGTTGAACTCGATGCGCACAGGCTCGTCGGCCAAGGTGGCCAAGATGCTCTTCAGTTGGTTGATGGGTTTCTTGGGCATGATGAACGATGCCTCGATGTCCGATTTGACGTCCAGCCTTCTGTAGCGTACCAACTTATGCGCATCGGTGGCCACAAAAGTGAGGAAATCGTTGGTCATTTCCATCAACACGCCGGACATGATGGGGCGGATTTCGTCCATTCCAGTGGCGAACACGGTCTTCTCGAAGCCTCGCGCCAGCACGTCGGCAGGGATTTCCCACACGGAGGTATCGGTCATCACGGGCAGTTGTGGAAACTCGTCGCTCTTGTGGCCGGCCAGTTTGTAGCGGCCTTCGCCGGCAATCAGTTCGACGGCGAGGGTATTGTTGTCAACCGAAATGGTGATGGGCACATCTGGGAAGTTCTTCATGATTTCGAGCAGCAGGCGGGCAGGAATCGTCACGTCGCCCGTGCCGTCCACCATGTCGGGAACCAGTGTGACCGACATGGTCACGTCAAGGTCCGATGATGTGATTTTCAGTTGGTTCTCTTCCAGATGGAAAAGGAAGTCGTCCAAGATGGGCAGGGTGTTCTTTGATCCGATGACACCGCCCAAAGCTTGAAGGCTCTTCAACAATTTGAGGCTTGATACTATGAATTTCATTGCGTTATTGGTATTTGTTTCTCTTCATTTTGAATCGGTAAAATTACAAATAATTACAATACCATCTCGATTATTTGAATATTTTTCTCATTTTTTTTCATTTCCACTCGATTCCGGCATATTTCAGCCTGTTGAGGAAATCAAGCATGGATTCATAGGGGACGGCGACATATTGGAAGCGTTTGTCGTCTTTGGCGACTGTCCGGTTTCGCTCCTTGGCATCATACAATCTCTGGTTGATGTCGCCGTAGGTGGCGTGAACCTGCATCTGGCCGTCGCCACAGTTGTAGTTGATGTAGGTCTGGAACATGTCGTTTTGGAAGTAATAGGTGATGTTGCCGAGGCGTCGGTCATAAACCACGAAGCCATCCACATACTTGTTCACGACATGCTTCCCAAGATTTCCCAGGCCGATTTTCCCAACTGAGACGAAAGCTCGGAGTTGGTTGTTCCATACCATTTTCAAGTCGGGAATGACGATGGTATTGCAATAGAAATCCGTGTTTTCCATCTTGGGATAGCCTTCAAGTTCCATGCTTTTTCTCCTTTCTTCGGTTTGGGCTTCGTCATTCTCTGCCTGGAAATAATGCAGATATTGGGTTTTTGTCAAGTCGATGGATTCGCTTTCGACATTGGCATACACCTCGGCCATGGATTCCAAAGCCTTCTCATCGAAAACAGGGGCGTTACACACATTCAAACCGTTGATTGTCAGGCTGTCGTTGGGATATTGGACATAGTCGCCGTGCACGACGAAATCCAAAAGGTTCAGGTCGAAGCCCATGTTGAAGCTGCCATGACCTTTGACTATGCCTCGCGAGTTCATGTCGATATAGGTGTCGAAGCGGGTCGTGTCGGTCACCACGAAGCGAAGGCTGTCGTGGTCGAACCACAGAACGCCATTGGATTCCGAGGCCACGGCGGTTTCGTTGCGGCCTTCCTTCGGTGTGAGGAACGAGGCAAAATAGCCTCCATCGATGGCGAGTTCGTAATACAGGCCATTGGTCATTCTCGGATCGGTTTCGCAGATGCGGTTCATGTCGATAGGAATACGAATCGCGTTGGGGTCGATTAAGGTTGAAGCAGCAAACCAATGGTGCAAGGCTACGAGGGTGTCTTGGCCGGTTTCGGCATAAACGGGAGCCATGTCCATGCCTGTCGAATCCGTTGGAACAGCCTCGCCTTGGACAATCATCTTGGAATCCGAAGTCACATCAACGGGTTGGATGGTCGTTTGATCCTCAAAAGCGAGCAGGGCAAACTGGCCGTTGAAATTGGCAAACTTTTCCGTGGCCTTCAATGTCAATTTACCATGGAAACCGAACTGCGGACTCAACCTAAAGTCGTTAGTATCAGCAATATGGGCAAATCCATGTGTCACTCCGCCGATGGGCAGGATGGTATCCATCTTGATTGCCGTGCTGACGCCATTGGCATTGGTGTAGTCCCATGTGCCTTGCGCATCGTAGTGGTTGCGGCTATGAATGTTCACTACAGCGTCTTTATACAAGTGATGGCCGTTGAGCGTGTCGGCCAGCAGTTCGCCATACACGGGTTCGAGTTTCGATTCGGCGTTGATATCGACATCGTGCAGATAAGGAAACACAGCGGCATCGGCCACACGGATGATCTTCACGTCATGGGCGTGGATGATGTAGTTGGTCATGTCGTATTCTGCTCTCATGCTGTAGAATTGCAGCGAATCTTGTTCGGGCACCAAGGAAATGAACTTAGAGGCGTTGTTGCGAACAGCCAGTAGTTCCTCGTGAGTGGTGGCGGTGGCATAGTCGCCGAAACTCTCCACGGGGTTATAGAGGAGCAGGCTGTTGGTGGCCATGTCCCATTCGGCTTCCCTGAGCGAGCAGATGAAACGGTTTTTGGGGAAATCGAGGTTGCTTTTGCCGTCCAGATAGTCGTATTTCACCTTTTGGCCGTCAAAATCGACATTGGCGCGATAGTGGTTCGCGGAGAACGCGACCGTCGTGCTGTCGGCGGAATAGAGAACGAAATCGGCGGAATCGGCCACCAAAGCCCGGGAATCGAAAGCAAAATGGTTGGAACTGAACTCGGTAAGGCCAAATCTCATCTTGCCTTCTGCCGCATAGCCTTCAGGAGCCAACGAGGTTTTGCCAGAGAAATAGGTATTTCCATACATACAAATCTGATTGTCAATGGTTTCTGTTGTCAATTCAGGCTTGTTTACATCCCATTTCATTTTGAGCGCATTGGCAGAGGCCAAAGGAAACAGCGTACCGTCGGCGCGTGGCACCATCTTGAACCCATTCGTGACACCCGTCACGGAATCGAGATAGAAGACGAAATGGTCCGACTCGAACTCGGAGGTCAGATAGTCGAGCTCGCCGTCGCCCCAGAAACCGCTTTCCGAGAGATGCACGAGCTGATGGAAGCGGCCCTTGTCGCCAAACATCGGGTAGGAATCCGCTGCACTCTCCCCTATTTCGTGTGTGAAACCGAGCGAATAGTCGTCCATCACCACCAAGGGTTCCTCGAAAACGGGGAAAATACCGCCCGAATGGAGTTCGCCTTCAAACTTCACCTTGCGCATGGCGAGGTCGTTGAGGCTATCGACAACGAAAGGATGCAGGTAAAAGAAGAATTTGCCCTCAAGGTCTTCGGCGGTCATCACGGTATCGAGGGTGCCGGGATGGAACACACCGCCGTTGATGTTCCTGTAGAACTTGAAAGCGGGTGCGTCGCTGTGAAATATAGGATATTCGGGGGTTTCGATGCGGCTCGACTTGTTGTCGCCCCGGTCGATCATCAGGCGGCCTTTCATCTTTTCCAACGTGCCTTCAACGGGGATGACTTGTTTGTCGACCTTGGCATAAAAGCGTAAGGAATCCACCTTTTTCATGTCGATAGTGAAATCCTTGTAGGAAAAACGGCTGTCTTTGGTGAAAAGCTCGAACATTCCGGCGAGAATGCCACCAGAGAAACTGAAATCACGGTCTTTCTTGAACACCAGTCGGGCATTGTCAGGTACGATGACCACACGTTTCTTGTCGCTCAACGAAATGGCCGCTCCGTCGACACCTTCAATTTGGGTGGTGATACCATAAACCAGCAAGTCGTTGGTGTTCAAGTCCAAACGCAAGTTAGGCTGGCGGTTTGTCGTGACGGAATGTAGCTTGATGACATCGTAGTCGATGTTGTCGCGGTAGGAATCGATCATGTCGAAGAAACGCGGCAAAACGGTAACCCACTTCGTGTCGGAGTCATATTCGACATAGCCGTCGGCACGCAACCGAAGCACCAACGAAAGCACTTGTTCCAAAGGGAACTTGAGGTATGAAGCCCAATCACCCACATGGAAGCGCACCTGTTTTTTCACATTGTCGAACCCTTCCAAGAATTTCTCGAGCCGTATCATGGGATGTGTCCCGTCCAACCCTTGCAGCATCTTGAAATCGTCCATGCGGAAGTAATTCACGGAAATCACATCCGCCTCGCTTTGCGGATTCACCCCCTCAATCCTCCTGAAATCGACAATATTCTTGTCGAGGTTCCAATACATCGCTTCCACAAAAACATCCAAACCATGGTAATTGAAATGGAAAGGCGCATCGCCATATCCTTTTTCCGACCTGTAAACCATCATGTTACGATTCTTGTTGTCGTACCTGAAACCCAAGTCGTTGTGATACAGTGAATCCTGTCCGATACGTCCAGAAACCGTGTCGTCCAAATAAAGCCGCATGGCGACATGATCGGCTGAAAGACTTTCCTCCGCCGACATCACAAAGCGTTTCGACGACAACTCCATTTTCTTCTTCCCTTCCTGACGGAAACGGAACATTGCGCTCTTGCGCAACCCGCCAAACACCTCCATCTGATTGCCCATGATGCCTACACCTCCAACAAAATCCACATTGTCGAATATGTTATTTATCTCATAATCTGAACGATACGAAACCACTCGGGGATACATCGTCCTTTCGTTTGGCGTGTTCACCAACACTTTGTCCTCGAATCGGCCCAACATCGGCTCCGAAAAGAATTTTTTGTCGATAAACACCACTGAATCAATGGAATACTCGGAACGATTCAAGTCGATGACATAATAGTCGGGCATTATGACATACAGTTGTTCAGCGGGGACCTTGAAACGGCTCCAGTCTGTCCTGCCTCCCTGCCCTTCCCATTGGTTGCTTTCAATGTGATACACACCTTTCGTGTTGCTGATGACCGACTCATCTTTTGGGGAAGCCAAGACCAACGACCCGTCCACAACAAGCTCGAACTTGTCTGCCGACGGAAAACTCCACAGCGCGTCGCGAAGCAGCCATTGGGAATTGCCTTTGGCCGACAGCACCTTCTCAATGAAAACAGACCGGCATGAGGCCAAATACTTATCCATGCCGCTCATCGACTTTTTCGCCTTCATGCCAGTGAAAACCAGCCAATTGCACACGTCACGATGCGATAGTCCGACGGTGGGAATGGCTTGCAAAATATCCACGAAATTGAAAATGTTGCCGTATGCTTTCCCGCCTTTCGAGTGAAACAACTCGCAAAGCTGCATAATCTCATCCTGCTCATTGTCGGCATAATAGCTATTCCATACGCCAGCAAAACCTTTCATGATGACAGCGGCTTCATCGCGTTCCTGCTTCACGGTCGAAGAGGCGAGATAAGCCGAAAGTTGGTCATAAAACGCTGACTTTTCGGTCGGGAAAAAGGGTTTTTGCGCCTGCGCCGAACCAATAGCAGCGAAAAGCGCAACCATCACAAACAGAAGGTGCTTTCTCATTTTGCAATACTCTAATAATCTGTTACTTTACAAATTCAGCCGCCGCCCAATTGTTGCGGCTCATATGGCGGCGATAGTGCAAGCCAAGGCGTTCCGCCTCACTTTTGATGCTGTCCAAGTCCTCGGTATAGAAACCGCTGAAAAAGATGTGGGCTTCAGGCTTCATCGCGGCCTCGTAAAAGTGCATGTCGCGCAAAAGGATATTGCGGTTGATGTTGGCCAGCACCACATCAAAACGGCCTTGTATCGATGAAGCGTCGCCAAGCACGATTTCGATGGAAGATACACCGTTCAACTCGCTGTTGGTGAATGCGTTGCGATAGGCCCACTCATCATTGTCGATGGCTACGGTGCGTGCCGCGCCAAGTTTCTTTGCTAGAATGGCCAAAACCGCCGTTCCGCAGCCCATGTCGAGCACCTCTTTCCTTTGGAAATCCGTTTCCAGCATCAGTTGGATGATTTGGGCGGTGGTTTCGTGGTTGGCGGTTCCGAACGACATTTTCGGCTCAATGACGAGGTCGAACTCATAACTTGAATCGGGTTCATGGAAAGGTGCCCTCACACGACACCTATCATTCACAACCACAGGCTGATACGATGCTTCCCACAGCTCGTTCCAGTCCTTGTCGGGCATCTCCTCCACTTTCAGTAGCTGGATGCCGAAAAACGATGGCTCCGCCAACAGGTTCTCAACAGCCAAATCATCACGGCAATCGGCTGGACAATAGGCTTTTAGCATGTGTTCGTCGTCCATAAAAGAGTCGAAACCGATTTCGGCCAACATCGTGGTCAGCATGTCGTGCTGAATGTCGGAACCAGGCTCGGTGAAGGAATACTCGAATGTTTTCATTCCGCTCCGATTTGCGAGGCTTGGAGGCAGATGGAAACAAAGTCGTTGGCTTTCAGCGAGGCACCGCCAATCAATCCGCCATCGACATCGGGCTGACTGAACAACTCGGTGGCATTCTGCGCGTTGCAGCTGCCGCCATAGAGGATGCGGATGTCGTCGGCAGCGGCTTGGTCATAGCGTTCTTTCACCAATGAGCGGATGTAGGCGTGCATTTCCTGCGCCTGCTCAGGCGTGGCGGTCTTGCCCGTTCCGATGGCCCAAACGGGTTCGTAGGCGATGATGGTGTCATAGATGGCATCGCCGTCCAAATGGAACAAGCCTTTCTCAAGTTGTTCCTTGACGACCTCGAAATGACGACCCGCCTCGCGCTCTTCGAGCACTTCACCAACGCAAAAAATGGGCGACATGTTGTTCTCAATCAATCGGTTGACCTTCTCAGCAAGGGTTTCGTCGCTCTCGCCAAAGTATTTCCTGCGCTCGCTGTGCCCGACGATGCAATAGTCCACGTCGATGGATTTCAGCATCTTTGCCGACACCTCGCCCGTATAGGCACCCATGTCGAAGGCACTACAATTCTGTGCACCCACGTTGAATCGCTGTTCGTCGAACTCGAAGTCGGTCAACAATTCAAGGTAAGGGAACGGCGGGCAGATGATGACCTCGCAATTCAGTTCGTCCTGCTCGTCAAGGCGGTCAAGGATGTCGTCGACCAAGGATTCGGCCTCACCGAAAGTGAGGTTCATTTTCCAGTTTGCGGCTACGATTTTGCTTCTCATAAGGTTCGTTATTTCAGATTACAGAATTAAATATTTGATAATCAATGTTTTATAATTAAAACAATTAGGGGTATTCAAATGACAAAAGTACGAATTATTCAATTATCACACAAAAATTTCTACCTTTGTGGCTTAAAACAAAAAAGAACGCCCAAAATGAAGCAACTATCGTTTTTGTTCACTTTCATAATGACCTTTGGCATCTGCCACGCTCAAGACGACCTCCCCGCCGTCGTCCCCGACCGACCGGGATACGCTTGGGGCGCTGAGGTGACGCCTGAGCGCAAACTCATTTGGGACAACGGCATAGGCTTCGAGTCGTCGCCCGACGGTGAACGCACTTTTACCCTCAACACCACCATACTCAGATACGGCATCTTGGAGAATGTCGAACTGCGTGTTGGCACGGATTTTTTGCTGAATGGCAACGGTTTGGAAAGCCCCCACTTGGGCATCGCTCCGCTTTCCTTCGGCACGAAGATCAAACTGCATGAAGGATCGGGATGGATCCCTTCGGTTGGGCTGCTTGCCGAGCTGAAGTCGCCACACATCGGGAGCAAAGACTTGCTTCCCTCGCACATCGCGCCTTCAATCTATGCCCTTTTCGAGCATGTCATCGGCGAGCGTTTCTGGATTTGCTACAACGCCGGGCTGGAATGGGACGGCGAGACGGCGGCTCCCACGTCTTTCCTCACCCTTGCCGTCGGCTACAACATCACCGAAAGCGTTGGCGTTTTTGCCGAGACCAACAACTATCTCCACAGCGAGGAGCAAAGCCGGCATCTCACCGAGTTTGGCGTCACTTGGCTTGTGTCGCGCCGTGTCCAGTTGGACCTTGAAGCCGACCTCGACCTCCGTCATTTCGGGAAATGCTATGGCTTCGGTGCTGGCGTGTCGTGGCTCATCAACTGAAAACCAATTTGCAGCGGCAAACCTCCGCCTCTTTTCCCGAATCGGCATCGGTCTTGACCAAACGCACAAAACACTCATTCCCTGCGGTTTGCTCGCGATAGAGGCTCAGTCTGTCGCTTGGGTGGGTTTCGGCCACATAAGCGATCTCGAAGCGTTTGAGGTGATGGCCGCGATACCAGTCAACGCCCCAAAGATCGAGTGTGTGTTCGATGTATTTCACCGAATTGACGTGCCCGTTGATGTCGATGTCGTTGTAACCGACATCGAGCGTACGGACAAGTTTAGCGTTGTCGCCCATCTTCACCCGCCCGCCTTTCTCGATGGGGCAAGGCTTGTCGGCCACAATCCATTGGTCGATGGCGCCGTTGTCGATGGCGTAGATGTCGGTGGGCTGGCGTGTCTCGGTGTCGATCATTGCCCAGATGGAACGCCCATAGCCGTAAATGCGCCCATCGCTGCCCGAAACGCAAAAGTTGCGGCTCGTGAAGAACTTCATCGCGCTTTCAACCCAAGTCTCGATGTTGTAACGCTCATATTGCGTTGGCATTTCCTCCATCTCGATGGCCAGTCGCGACAAGACCCACGAGCGGTTGATGGTCATAAGGTATTTCATGCCGAAGCCACGGTCGGTGGAATGGAAGTCGGCGGCGTTAAGCATCTGGTTTCCAATCTGTCCGAGAAACATCCGCCCCGAAAAATCGCAGTGGAACGGCTCGGCCATGAATTCGTATTTTCCGATTTTTTCCAAGATTTCAGATTTCAAGATTTCAAATTTCAGATTTCAAATTTCAAATTTCAGATTTCAAGTAATCCTAACACGCGGGTCGATGATCCCATATATGATGTCCACGATGATATTCACGATGATCAGCATGACAGCGATGAGCAGCACCGCACCCATGATGACAGGAAAGTCATATTTGTCGAGCGCATCCACCACCACCACTCCGATGCCCTTCCAGTCGAAGACGTACTCCACGAAGACCGCGCCGGCCAGCAAGGAGGCAAACCAGCCCGAAACCGCCGTCACCACGGGATTCAATGCGTTGCGCAAGGCATGGACGCAGATGACTCGGAAGGGTTTCAGCCCCTTGGCACGGGCCGTCCGAACATAGTCCATGGAAAGGGCTTCAAGCAACGATGTGCGCGTCAGCTCCGTGACCACCGCCAGAGGCCTCATTCCCAACGTCAAGGCGGGCAGGATGAGGTTGCGCAAGCTCAAAAACTCGCCCCTGCCATATTCGTCAACCGTGTAAAGGCTTCCCGTCATGCCCAATCCCGTCCAATGCTCAAGCAAAAAACCAAAAATCCATGCCATCAATATGGCAGCAAAAAACGAGGGCAACGACATCCCAATGGTGGTGACGAAAAGGGTCAGCTTATTGACGAACTTGGTATTGACGACTGCTGCCAAGATGCCGATGAGCAAGCCCAAAACCATCGCAATGGAAATGGACACGAAAGCCAGCAGCAAAGTGTTCGGGAAGGCCTCACCCAGCACGTCGGACACCTTGCGCTTGCTCTGGTACGACATTCGAAGATAAGGGGCTTTCAGCACAATGGCAGTGTTTCCCATCGCGGCAATCTTGGCATAACGTCCTATCTTATCCAGTTTTTGCGTGCCTTCAGAAACGTCGTAAAACGAAATCGGGACCAGGTCGTTCAAATAATCAACATATTGCTTTCCAAGGCTTTGGTTCATACCCAATTCCTCTCTGATGGCGTTCACCGAAGCTTCGTCGGCACGCTGTCCGAGCATCATCTGGGCTGGGTCGCCAGGCAGGATGTTGAAAAGGAAAAACACCAGCGTTGCGACACCCCACAGCACCGCGATTCCGTATAGCAACTTCCTTGTGATGTAAGCTCCCATTGCCACTGAAACCTTGCAAACTACTCAAACAACATCTCAAGCTTTTTCCCCTGCGGGAAATCGATGGCACTCCACTTGTCTTTCACCAAGCCGTTGTCGAGCCAAATCAGACCGGGGTTGAACCTCACTATCGTCTTGATTTCCAGCGCGTCGCCATAATACACTTCGTAAAGGAAACCGTATTTCTCACGAAGGCGTTCCACCAATTCTGGCGTGTCGGCCACGGCCCAAACCACGGTATATCCTTGTCTTTCAGCGGCTTCGGTGATGCTTCGCGCCTTTTCCCACTCTTTTTCGGTGACTTTAGAGAGGTCGTGGGAAGTGAACATCAGCAGGTTTTCTGTGTTGAGAATCATGTCGGTTACATCGTTTCCGTCTTCGTCCAAAGCACTGAAGCCCAAATAATTGCTTTCGCCTTCTATCCTTTGTTCTACAAACTCCCATTGGCTCATCCAAACCGAGTCGTTCCAGGGATAGTCGGGCGAGAGGTATTCTTTTGTCTCCCCCGTTGCTTTGTTTCTGTATTTCAAATAAATACGCGGTGCTTCTTCGGGCTGGGCATTCATCTGTTTGCCCACTTTCCAGTCCATGAAGTCGACCATGGGCAGATGGCGGTAATTGTAGAACTCAAAGCCTAAAAAAGCAATAGCAAAAATGCAACCGGCAACGAACTGGCCGCCCCATGAGAATTTGTTTTCCAAGCGTTTGTTGTTCAAAACCAATGGGATAAGCACCGCATCAATGACGAGATTCTTATAAAAGGTCTGCCAATTGCTCATCTTGACCGCCGAACCGAAGCAGCCGCAGTCGGGCACGAGGTCATAGAGCGCGTCGAACAAGGTCGTAATGGTGAAGAACAACATCAATAAGGTGGCGCCGAGTACAGCCAATCGTGGGAAAACATTGGTCATCAGGCAGATTCCGACAAAGAACTCCGCCAAGATCATGAACACGGCCAAAACCAAGGCCAAGTCGTTGAGCCAAGTGATGCCGTATGCAGCAAAATAATCGAGCATTTTGTATTTGGTCCCCAGCGGATCCACTCCCTTGGTGAAGCTGCTGAAAACGAACAATGCGCCCACCAGCAGGCGGCATACCGTCAAGGCTGGCTTGCCGTAGCATTTGCGTGCGACGAAAGGCAAGGCCAAATTGAGCAACAGCAAAGCCAGAAACAAGGGCTTTAACGTTGTCACGCAAGGGATGGCGAAGGCACAGGCCACTGCGCCCACGATGCTCACCCAAGCCAAAATGGAAAACGAATTCTTCATGGCTCCTCCCTTTCCGATAGCAAAATCAGTGCGAACACCGCATAGTTAATCATGTCGTAATAATTGGCGTCGAGGCCTTCGCTGACAAGGGTTTTTCCGCCGTGGTCCTCGATGCTCTTGGTCCTCAGCACCTTGCTCATGATGAGGTCGGTGATGGAACTGACGCGCATGTCGCGCCAGGCCTCGTCGTAGTCGTGGTTCTTGCGGTTCATCAACTCGAAGGCTTCTTTGGTCACCTTGTCGTAAAGCGCCGTGGCCTCCTCGGTGGTCAGGTCGGGCTGGTCGACCACGCCGAGTTGCAGCTGAATGATGCCCATCGCCGCATAATTGACGATACCTACAAACTCTGGTTCGATGCCTTCATCGACGAGACGCTCTGAAACGGTCTGCAAAGTCCTGATTCTCTTAACTTTGATATAGATTTGGTCGGTAATGGAAGGTGTCCTCAAAATACGCCATGCCGGGCCATAGTCTTTCATTTTGTTGATGAACAGATCTCGACATTGCGCCAACACCGCGAAGAACTGTGATTTTGTGTCTTTCGTTGGCATTTTCTCTATTTTTTGCGAGGCAAATTTAGTAAAAATTACAACCCCAAATAAAAATCTTTCAGAAACTCGTTGTATTGGGGCGTGAAACGTTTGTTTCGGTCGCGAATCGTGAAGGATTCCTCATGCACTAAATCCGTTTCAGTGAAAGCCAATTCCAAATTGACACGATTAGGTGCTTTCCCCTCAATTGGAATGAGGGTCATCCGCTTGCGTAAAAACAGACCCAAATATTTTGCAACTTCAAGGAAATCAAGCGATTCCAAAAATGGCAACACAAGCGAAAAACGACCATCCGCTTTCATCAGACGACACACTGCAACACAAAGCTTTTCGTAGGAAAGCCCCAGGTCGTTGTGCCTCGCCCGGCTTTTCCGATCCGAGTCGCACTTGGAGAAATGGCTGAAAAACGGTGGATTGGAAACAATCAAATCATATTGTTTATCTGTTTGGAAATCAATGATGTCCATACAAAAGGTTTTCAGTTGGTCGCGCCATTGGGAAGCCTGAAAATTGATGGTGGCCTCCTCAATGGAAGCCGCGTCAATGTCCACCGCATCCACTTGGCTTACACCTTTTTGAGTAAGCATCAAGGGCAAAAGCCCACAGCCTGTACCAATGTCCAAAACCACATCCGTCGGCTTGACTTCTGTCCACCGACCGAGCAGAATGGCATCGGTGCCAACCTTCATCGTCGAGCGGTGATGGAAGAGGCTGAAATGCTTGAAGTGGAAGGGGCGCGCGTCGGTCATTGCAAGTACATGTCAATCAGTCCTTCGGGCGCGGTGATGGTGAGGGTTTTCTTCTCTCTGTCCACGTTTTGTATCACTTGGTCAAGAATCGGAATCAAGATTTCCTTCTTGCCTTTCATGATTTGCAGGATGGCCTGGGTGGGATATTCGAGCACTTCGCTGATAGGGCCAAGTTCTCCTTTTTCGGTATCGACCACCGTAAAGCCCACGATTTCATGGAAATAGAACTGCTTGCCGCTCAGTTTGGGCAGCATCTCCATGGGCAGATACACCGATTTCCCTACCAAGTTTTGCGCCTGCTCGATGGTCTTCACGTCTTGGATGGCCACGAAGAACTTGTCGCCATTAGGCGTGATTCTCTCCACGAAGAAAGGTGTCAGCACCTTGTTGATTTCGAGGAAGAAATGCTTCATTTCGAGGTAGGCAGAGGGGTCGTCGGCTTCCAGTTTGATGGTCACCTCCCCTTTCAGGCCGTGCGTCTTGGCCACGCGGCCAAGGTAAAAACAATCTTCTTTTTTCATCTTTTATAGACTTCGGGACGCGGGACATCGGGACGAGCTTCGCGTCATGATAAATTTGGTGCAAAAGTAAGAAAATATTATCTTTGCAGCCCAATTTTTCAACCCATGCACGACTTTTTGCATTTGTTTATGGACGTGCTGAGAAACAGCGTCTTAATTACAGGCTTGGTGATTATCATGATGCTTTTGCTCGAATACGTCAACCTCAATTCGCACGGGAAATGGTTCTCGCGGTTGCGCCAACACCCTGCCGGACAGGTCGTTTTGGGCGCGGGCTTGGGTCTTATCCCTGGCTGTATGGGCGGTTTTGCCGCCGTGTCGATGTATTCGCACAAGCTGCTGACTTTCGG
>ODAI013396379.1_pt1 | contig 18015 bp, 15 predicted proteins | sample 1539321 | NCBI WGS metagenome assembly ODAI01 (sample SAMN02144231, study PRJEB22623) | gut metagenome | biome: sheep rumen | host: Ovis aries | place: New Zealand | reverse complement strand
CGCCTCTCGTATCGCCGTCAAGCTTTGAAAGGATGACTCCGTCTACTCCGACTTTTTCATCAAATTCCTTTGCTACATTGACAGCATCCTGACCGGTCATAGCATCAACAACAAGGATTGTCTGATGAACTTCTACGGCCTTCTTTATATCTTCAAGCTCCTGCATCATATCTTCATCCACATGAAGACGTCCGGCAGTATCTAAGATAACTACATTAAATCCGTTCTTTTCAGCGTACTGAAGAGCCTCTTTTGCGATAACGGGCGGCTTAACATCTGTACCTAAAGAAAAGAAATCAACAGAAACCGCTTCAGCGTTAATACGCAGCTGTTCTACAGCGGCAGGTCTGTATATATCGCAGGCAACAAGAAGACTCTTTTTACCCTTGTTTTTAAATCTCTTTGCCATCTTAGCGGTGGCTGTTGTTTTACCGGCACCCTGAAGTCCCGCCATCATAATAACGGTAATGGCTTTTCCGGGCTGAAAAGTTACTTCGCTTGTTTCGCTTCCCATTGTGCTGATAAGCTCATCATTTACAAGCTTAATGACTGTCTGCGCAGGATTAAGTCCGGTTAAAACATCGCTTCCAACAGCTTTTTCTTCTACGGTCTTGACAAACTGTTTGACCACCTTGAAGTTAACGTCAGCCTCAAGGAGCGCCATCTTGACTTCCTTTAAAGCGGCTTTAACGTCATCTTCGGTAAGCTTTCCCTTGCTGCGAAGCTTTTTAAATACATTTTGAAGTTTATCTGTTAAGCTTTCAAATGCCAAATTACAATTCCTCTATGATCCCCTCGGAAAGCTTTGCAATTTCCTTTAAAGCTTCCTTCATTTTAGCGGGATCCGTCTCCCCCGAAAGTAGGGATATATCCGATGCTTTCTTTTTGATCGATACAAATTTAGAAACAAGATGTAGCTTATCTTCGTATCCCTGAAGTATCTTATCGCATCTTTTAATAAGGTCATGCACGCCCTGTCTGGAGATTCCTTCTTCTTCGGCAACCTCAGCCAATGACATATCATCAAAAACTGACCTTTCATATATACTCTTTTGATGATCCGTTAAAAGTTCACCGTAGAAATCATATAATAAAGATTTTTCAAAAAGCTCATCCATAATATAGCTCCGAGGCAAACTTCAATCAAAAATACAAATATCAAAAGCGCACATATACTAAAATAGTACATGTGCGCCAATCTGTCAAGTATTTTTTCTTTACACCCTTAAAAACTTTTTAAGGCAGATTACTCAAGCTTAAACTTATTTACGATATCAATAAGGCTGTAAGCTGTCTTCTGCTGCTGCTGAGCCATATCCGCTACGCTTTCAACCGCATTGGATACATTATTGACGGAGTCTGTAATCTCAGCCGACTTTCCGGAAGTATCCTGTGTAGATTCAGCGATACTTGCAACAGCGTCATTAACTTCGTTCATAGAATTGCGGATCATCTCTGTCATCTCATCGATCTGAGCTGCAAGTTTTCCAAAGAGAGATGCGTCATCGCCATACTGATGTCCAACCTCTACGAAGTTGTCATAGTCGGGAGTAACGGTCTCGGTAACAAATGAAAGAAGCTTGTTTGATCCCTCAGCCATCTCAAGGAATGCTGTCTGGATTTCATTGGTAGTACCCTTTATCTTTTCAACGGCATCTGCTGTCTCGCTTGCAAGCTTATTGATCTCGGTAGCAACTACAGCGAAACCTCTTCCGGCCTCTCCTGCTCTTGCAGCCTCGATTGAAGCGTTGAGTGAAAGGAGGTTGATCTGTTCCGCGATCTCGGAAATCGTAGAGGCAAGAGTGTCGATTTCGTTGACAACTTCTACCTTTGCATTAGCTCTCTCAAGCTCATCACGTCTAAGCTTAGCGATTGAGATTGCCTCATCATGCGCTTTGCTTGACTTCTCCTGGATTTCCTTTGCACGTCCTGTGATACGCTCTACTTCACGCTTAGTAGTTTCGGTCTCTTCCGCAAGTCCTCTTACGGATTCGTTTACATCGGCTACGGATGCGCTAACCTGCTCTGTCGCAGCACCCGTCTGCATCATAGCATCGTTAACAACAGTCATATTCTCACGGATTCTCTCGAACTCCGCATTAAGCTCTTCGCTCATTGCGCCGAGAGTAGTGGAAGCATCGTTGATATCACGAGACTCCTTGGCAATGCCCTGGATGATAGACTTGTTGTTATGATACATATCATTAAGAGCGTTACCAACCTTACCGACTTCATCCTTTGATCTTACTTTCAAAGGATCGACAGTAAAGTCTCCGGATGCAAGTACGCCGGCAAAAGCAGAAACCTTGGCAAGCTGGCTTGTAATGGCGTTGATTACAAGGAAGATAACAGCGGCGCCAACTACAAGAGCTACAACAAGGATAATGATCATAATTCGGAGCATCTTGTATACATTTGCAAGAAGCTCATTATCATCAATCTGGAGCATCAGCTTCCAGTTAACCTCGGGAAGTGTTGAATAAAATACATCATATTTAACATTTCCTTCGTTATAGGTTCCTGTTCCTTCTTCGGTTGCAAGGACGGTTGATCCCAGAGCAGCAAGCGATTTGTTTGCATCTGCAGTTATATTCTCACCGTTCTCAGACTTTGTGGTGTCTTTATGGTAAAGGAACACACCGCTTGAAGTGGTAAGCATAGCAGATCCGGTCTCACCCATCTTGATGCCGCCTACTACATCTTCAATTGTTCCAAGCTGGATATCTACGGTAACGCATCCGATATACTTTTGCTGTCTGTTAAAGATAGGTGCGGAGCAAGTAGCCATAACCGTCTGGGAAACGGGATCGTAGTAAGGGTCTGTGATCTGCGCCTCTCCGCTTGACATAGACATAGCATTAGTGTAATACTCTTGTGCAAAATAATCGTACTCTTCATTACTGTAGTCCATGGTAAGAACAATCTCATCGCCGTCTACGTAGTAGTAAGGTCCGTAGTAGCGCTTGTCAGCGTCAAACGCAAAGGGCTCGAACCAAAGTCCGGATCCGGAGATCATGTCGTTATTTTCGATAATGCGCTTAAGCATCATCTCATAGGTCTCCGGGGTGGTTTTTACGTAAGTTGCGGAAACCGCACTCGCGATATTTAGAGCTGTAAATCTGATGTTGTCGAGTTCGCCGTTCATCTGGTTAATTGCGGCATCAAGAGTTCCGTCGGCTACCTGCTTAGCCTGATCGGTTATAATTGCTCTACTCTCCTGAAGGCTGAAAATTGCCATGAATATAAGTACTAAAGCAAACAGAGGCAATAATGTAACCAGCATCTTTGTTTTAATGCTTCTCATAAAAATTCCTCCTATAGCATCAAGTTTACGAGTAATAAACTTATTATACTTTAGGAGGAATGTAAAGTCCATGTAAAACTTGGTCAATAATTATAAAAAAATTATAAACCATTGTATATTTTTATATTTTTGTGGATACAAGTCTCGGTTTGTAGCCCTCTTTTTCAAGTGCATTCATAATCTGGTTTTTATGTTCGGTTCCGAAAGCTTCAAGTGTGATCCTAAGCTCAACTGCAGCACTTCTGTTTATGGAAACGAACTGGTTATGCTCAAGCTTAATAACATTACCGCTTTCTCTCGCAATAACGCCGGACACTCTTGAAAGCTCGCCCGGCTTGTCGGGAAGGAGTACGGATACGGTAAAGATCCTGTCTCTAAGAATAAGTCCCTGCTGAACAACGGAAGACATTGTGATAACATCCATATTTCCGCCGCTTAAGATTGAAACGACTCTCTTATCCTTAACATCAAGCTGTTTTAAAGCTGCAACGGTAAGAAGTCCCGAATTTTCAACAATCATTTTATGGTTTTCAACCATATCAAGGAAGGCCACAACAAGATCCGCATCCTCAACAGTAATGATATCGTCAAGATTCTCTTTAAGATAAGGGAAAATCTTGCTTCCGGGAGTCTTAACCGCCGTACCGTCGGCGATGGTATTTACTCCGGGAAGAGTAACAACCTTGCCGGCCTCAAAGGAAGCCTTCATGCATGCGGCTCCCGCAGGCTCTACGCCAATAACCTTGATCTTGGGATTTAAAAGCTTTGCAAGGGTGGATACTCCCGTTGCGAGGCCGCCTCCTCCGATAGGAACAAGGATATAATCAACAAGAGGAAGCTCTTTAACGATTTCCATTGCTATGGTTCCCTGTCCGGTAGCTACGCAAAGATCGTCAAAAGGATGTACAAATGTGTAACCATGTTCATCGGCAAGCTCATAAGCCTTTGCGCAGGCTTCATCGTAAACATCTCCGTGAAGGATTACTTCAGCCCCGTAGCTTTTTGTTCTGTTAACCTTAATAAGAGGAGTCGTCGTAGGCATAACGATCGTAGCCTTGGCTCCGAATGCTTTTGCCGCGTAAGCAACGCCCTGCGCATGATTTCCCGCAGAAGCGGTTATTACGCCCTTTGCCCTTTCTTCTTCGCTCAAAAGGCTCATCTTATAGTATGCGCCTCTAAGCTTATAAGCTCCGGTATACTGCATATTCTCGGGCTTAAAGTAAATCTTGTTTCCGTACTTGGCACTAAAGTACTCGGAATAAACAAGTTTAGTCTCCGATGTTACCTTTTGAACAACCTCTGTAGCTTCTTCGAAAGCATCAAGAGTAAGCATTTCTTTTTTCATCCTGTAAGCCTCTTTTCCATTTCCTAAATATACTAACTAAATATCGCTTCGACAAAGGAATCGGGATCGAATTTTTGAAGATCGTCGATCTGTTCTCCTACGCCGATATATTTAACAGGTATGTCGAGCTCAGATTGTATCGCTACAGCGATACCGCCCTTTGCCGTTCCGTCCATTTTGGTAAGAACAATTCCCGTAAGAGGGGCAACCTCTGAAAACTCCTTTGCCTGAACAAGAGCGTTTTGTCCTGTTGTTCCATCCAGCACAATAAGGTTTTCCCTGTGGACCTCAGGCAGCTCCCTGGAGATGATCTTGTCCATCTTTCTGAGTTCTTCCATAAGGTTCTTCTTGTTGTGAAGTCTTCCCGCGGTATCTATTAAAAGGATATCTATCCCTCTTGCCTTACAGGCCGAAACCGCATCAAACACAACGCTTGCCGGGTCTGCTCCGTTTACAGAGCCTACGATGCCTACATCCGCCCTTTTAGCCCAGACCTCAAGCTGTTCCCCTGCGGCTGCTCTGAAAGTATCAGCGGCAGCAATTAAAACCTTTTTACCTTCGGCTTTAAACTTAGAAGCAAGTTTGCCTACGGTAGTGGTCTTTCCGACTCCGTTAACTCCGATGACCATTATAACAGCTTTTTCAGTTTCAAACTTGTACTCTGTCTCCCCGACCGCCATCTGCTGCTTGATAGACTCTTTAAGTATTTCGCGGCATTCTTCAGTCTTTTTAAGATGCTCTTTCTTAACTCTCGTCTTAAGATCCGCGATGATGTTTTCCGTAGCCGTAACACCGATATCAGCCATTATAAGGATCTCTTCAAGTTCCTCATAAAAATCATCATCGATCTCGGAAGCCGTAAAAGCATTATTTAAGTTTTTAACAAAGCTGTCTCTGGTTTTTGTAAGTCCGGCCTTTAACCTGCCGAAGAAACCGATTTTACTCTCTTCTTCCATCTATGCGTCCAAATCCTTTTCAATAAGGTTAACAGAAACAAGTGTCGATACACCCTTTTCCTGCATGGTGATACCGTAAAGTCTGTCAACGTTTTCCATTGTTCCGCGTCTGTGGGTGATGACTATGAACTGGGTATGCTTGGTAAGTTTATGTAAGTACTTTGCAAACCTTCCTACGTTCGAGTCATCCAGCGCTGCCTCGATCTCGTCAAGGAGACAGAAAGGCGAAGGCTTTAAGTTCTGAATCGCAAACATAAGGGCAATTGCGGATAGTGCCTTCTCGCCACCGGAGAGCTGCATCATATTTTGAAGTTTCTTTCCGGGCGGCTGGGCGATGATCCTGATGCCCGCCTCGAGGATATCTTCCTCCTCCATAAGTTCAAGGGTTCCTTTACCGCCTCCGAAGAGTTCCTTGAACACTCTGTCATACTCTTCACTGATTTCCTTGAATTTTTCAGCAAATTGCTTACGCATTGCGCTGTCAAGCTCGGCGATTATACCCTTTAAGGTTTCCGCAGCCTGTACAAGATCTGTCTGCTGGGTTTTCATAGTATTGTAACGCTCGGAAATCTCTTTGTATTCCTCGATAGCGTTAACGTTAACATCGCCAAGCCTCTTTATCTTGTCCTTAACTTCAGCGATATCTCTCTTCATAACAACAAGGTCATTCATAGATTCATCGCGGATAGCAGCGGCTGCGGAGAGAGTGATCTCGTACTCATCCCACATATAATTGATGTGGCTTTCGATGGATTCCTCGCTCTTTTCCTTTTGAGAGGTAAGCCTGAACACTTCCTTATCAAGTGATGCCATCTTATCGGCAAGAGCTTCTCTGTCTTCAAAGAAGGTCTTTTGCTTTGCGGCAAGTTCAGTCTTCTTTTTGATATTCTCCTGCATCTCGGTCTGCTTGCTCTCTGCTACAGAATAAGACTTCTCGATAGTATCCTCGATAATAGAAATATTCTCTTTATTCTCGGAAACCATCTTTTCGTTAGCTTCAAGAGCGGAAAGTACTGCCGATAGCTCTTCGTCATTTTTGGCAAGCTCAGCATCGATTCTGTCTAAGTTTTCCTGCTTATACATAAGAGCCTGGCGCATCTTGGTTACTTCAACCTCGAAAGCATTGACATTTGCAGAAGCTTCGGTCTCTTCTTTATGTTTCTCTTCAAGAAGCTTACTGAGTTCAGATATCTTCTCGTTTGCAAGGTTTTCCTTTTCCTCGCTGAGCGCAAGTTCATCCTTGGCGCTTTCTCTGCCTTCAGCGATTTCGGAAAGCTGTTTTTCGATAAGCTGCTGCTCGGAAGCAAGGCTGAGTGCATTCTCTGACTCTTCCTCCATACGCTCTCTTGCGGATGAAAGGTTGATCCTTGCTGTGTTTTGTTTTATCGTAAGGTCGGAAATCTCAAGCTTAATGTGCTCTAAAGCGGTACGCATCCTTGTTCTCTCATCTCTGAGCTCATTAACCTTCTTATCACCTTCAGCAATCTCTTTTTCGAGCTTTTCTACGCTCTTTTCAAGATCCGCGATCTCACGGCGCTTACCAAGGAAATTGGTATTGTTCTTAAAAGCACCACCGCTTATAGCTCCGCCGGGAGCAAGAAGTTCTCCTTCGAGAGTAACCATACGAATGGTATAATTGTACTTCCTGGCGATCTTTGTGGCATTGTCAACACTGTCAACCACAACAAATCTTCCAAGAAGGCTTTCAGCAATCTTTTCATACTCCTTGTCAGTATCAACAAGAGTATGGGCAAGTCCGAGTACGCCCTTTTCATTAAGTACTTCGATAGCCTTTATCTGCTGAGGATTTGAAACCGCATCCATAGGAAGGAATGTAGCCCTTCCGAGTCTGCCTTCCTTAAGGAAACCTATAAGTTTTTTAGCGGTATCCTCATCCTTTGTAACGATGTTTTGGATATTTCCTCCAAGAGCCGTCTCAATAGCGGTTTCGTACTTTTTATCAACCTTTATGATATCGGCTACAACGCCCACGATCCCTTTAAAACGGGACTTCTGTTCCATAACCTTCTTAACGCTTCCGCCGTAGCCTTCATATCTCTCGGCGATATCAAGCAAGGTCTGGAGTTTGGTCTTCTCCTGATGGTACATGGCCTGGTCGGCGCGAAGCTTATCATCAGTCTGATTTATCTTTGAGCGCAGCTCCTCAATGGTACTTTCGGTATCTTTTTCCTCTGACTGCTTTGCGGATATTTCTTCCGTAGCTTTTTCAAAAATATCCTCAAGCTCTTTAATAGACTCTTTTCTTTCCTCTTCATCGCTCTTAACGCGAAGGATTCTGGAATTAAGCTCTGCCTTTCGAACATTTATCTGTTCGTTTAAAGAGTCAAATCGGCTCATCTTGGCCTTGATGGTTGAACGGGAATTAAGCTCTCCGATAATAATATTTTTATTATCTTCAAGTTCGCTGTTTAACTTTTCAATCTCGCCTTGAACCCTTGATAAAGCGTCAGCAAGTTCTTTTGCTGTATTTTCCGTTTCAAGAGCCTTTGCATCAGCGTCCTTATTGTCGTTTAATATCTTTTCACGTTCTTCTTTGCGCTTAGCGATTTCCTCGTTAATAGCGCATTTACGTTCGAGATAGTATGCATCCGAATCGCCTGCAGATCTAATCTTTTCCTTTAAAAGCTCAATCTGACCCTCAAGGCGGCTTCTGTTAAGATCTGTATTGGAAAGCTCATTTCTTGCGCTTTCAATCTTACTGTCAAGACCCGCGATCGTCTCCTGTATGCGGTCGTACTCTTCCTTAACGCCGTCGTACTGTTTCTTAACATCAGCAAGATCCCCGTTTGCAATAGAAAGCTTCTCCTCAACGTCTATAAGCTTAGACTTAAGGCTTTCGTGCTCAAGCAAAAAGGCATTAACATCAAGGGTTTTAAGATTCTCCTTAAGGGAAAGATACTGCTTTGCCTTTTCGCTTTGACGCTCTAAGGGGCCGACCTGGCGCTCCAGCTCGGCTAAAATGTCATTGACTCTGACAAGATTGTTCTGCTCGTTTTCAAGCTTCTTTAAAGCAGAAGCCTTGCGTCTTTTAAACTTAACGATACCCGCAGCCTCGTCAAAAAGCTCACGTCTCTCTTCAGGCTTTCCGGAAAGGATCTTATCTATCTGACCCTGTCCGATGATGGAGTATCCCTCTTTACCGATACCGGTATCGTAGAACAGCTCATTAACGTCTTTAAGCCTGCAGGCGGTACCGTTTAAAAGGTACTCGCTCTCACCGGATCTGTAAAGTCGTCTGGCTATGGTAACCTCTTCAAAGTCGGTGGGAAGTGCATGATCCGAATTATCAAGAGTAATAGCAACGTAAGCGTAACTAAGCGGCTTACGAGTCTCTGTACCCGAGAAGATAACATCGGTCATCGTACCGCCACGAAGCTGCTTAACACTCTGTTCACCAAGAACCCATCTTACAGCGTCTGCAACATTACTCTTACCGGAACCGTTAGGTCCTACAATACCTGTAATTCCGTTGTGAAACTGAAAAACGATCTTGTTAGCGAAGGACTTAAAGCCCTGTACTTCAATACTTTTTAGAAACATATCCCTGATCTCTCAACTTTAATAACGCCTCATAAGCGGCCTGCTGTTCCGCAGCCTTTTTGGTACGGCCTTTTCCTCTTCCGAGTTCACTCTTTCCGCTCATAACACGAACCTCGAATTCCTTGTCGTGTTCCGGCCCGTTCTCACCTATAAGGACGTATTCGAATTCTTTCTTTAACTCCCCTTGCATAACTTCCTGAAGGGTACTTTTACTGTCATAAAAAAGGACCTTATTTTCAAGATCTGACAAAATGAACCTGTTAATATGTTCTTTTGCTTTTTCCATACCACCGTCAAGGAAAATCGCGCCGATAATAGCTTCCATGACATCGGAGGTGATGCTTTCACGGCCTCTGCCGCCCGTGCTCTCCTCACCTTTACCGAGAAGAATATACTTGCCGAGATCTAAATCCCTGGCGCAAATAGCCAAAGAGGGCTCGCACACCATAGAAGCGCGCAACTTTGTAAGACGTCCCTCCGGCAAATCCGGATATTTATGAAAAAGGAATTCCGAGGAAACAACTTCAAGAACAGCATCTCCGAGAAATTCTAATCTTTCATAATCACCCGATTTATTGATCTTCTGCTCATTGGCATATGAGCTGTGAGTAAGTGCCTGCTTTAAGAGACCCTTGTCCTTAAACTTATAACCAATGGCTTCTTCCAAACCGTTTAAATCCAATGTATTCATTTTTATAAATCCTATTAAGTGAAAAAGATTCCCAGATGACCATATTACATCCGGGAATCATATATTCCAAATGCCTGATCCAAAGTAAAGACTTATTAGCTTAAAGCTTCCTTGATAAGCTCAACAGCCTGTCCTACGGTTGTGATCTGCTCTGCAGCATCCTCTTCAACGTGAATGTCGAAGGCATCCTCAATGCCCATAACGATCTGATAAACGTCAAGTGAATCAGCGCCAAGGTCATCGGTAAAGGTGGTCTCGGGAGTGATCTCATCGGGATCTACATTTAATACTTCCGCAATAATAGCCTTTAATTTTTCAAGTTCCATAATAAAGTTTCCTTCCTTAATTACAAAAAATATTGCTTAGTTATCAGATTCAGTTACCAGCAATTCTTTTATTTTGCCGTTAATATCAAGATCTGTAAACTTAACACACTGTAAAACAGAGTTTTTAATGGCAACGGATGAGCTGCTTCCGTGGGTCTTGACAAGAAGCCCGTTGCAACCAAGAAGAGGCGCGCCGCCATAGCTCTCGGTATCAAATATCTTAAGCGTCTTCTTAAGAGCTTTCTTGGACATTAAAGCTCCGATCTTTGAAATGAAGGTACTCATAAGTCCCTTCTTTATCATCTTGACCAAAGCTCCGCTAACGCCTTCCATCATCTTTAAAACAACATTTCCGGTAAAGGCTTCGGCTACAACTACATCGCAGGCTCCGTGAGGAATATCTCTTGCTTCGCAGCTTCCTACGAAGTTGATCCCCTTAGCTTCTTTAAGAAGAGGGAAAGTCTCCTTTACAAGTGCATTGCCCTTTTCCTCCTCAGCGCCGATGTTTACGATTCCTACAGTAGGATTCTTGATGCCGAGGAAATTCTCAGCGTAGATAGAACCCATCTGAGCGAACTGTACGATAGCTGTAGGCTTGGCATCTACATTGGCTCCGCAGTCCAAAAGAAAAGAGATACCCTTTGTTGTAGGAATAACGGTAGCAAGAGGCGGTCTCTCGATTCCCTTTATACGGCCGACAATGATCTGGCCGCCAACAAGGAAGGCTCCGGTAGATCCGGCAGTAACAAGAGCGTCACAGGTTCCTTCTTTTACAAGGTACATAGCCCTTACAAGAGAGGAATCTTTCTTACGTCTTACCGCGTTAACAGGGGGCTCTGCCGTCTCGATAACTTCAGTGCAGTGAACTATTTCAATAGACTCGGGATCGTACTCGTATTTAGCGAGCTCTTCCCTTATCTCGGGTTCCTTACCGCAAAGAAAGATCTTAACACGCTTTTCGGCGTTTACTGCTTCAACAGCGCCCTTAACAATCTGTTCAGGGGCGTTGTCGCCGCCCATAGCGTCTACGGCAACCTTGACGATTCTGTCCATAAAAGCTTATCTCCAATTTTTATTGTATACGTTTTGCTTCTTACCTAAAAGATACTATACAAGAGGGTGAATCAAAAATCAACATAAAAATGACAAAAAAAAGAAGCTGAAAAACCAGCTTCTTTGTAACCTCTTATTAATGCTCAGAAGAGTATCAATCAACGTCGATGACCTGCTTCTTGTCATAAGAGCCGCACTTCTTGCAAACTCTGTGGGGCTGCATAAGAGCGCCACACTTGCTGCACTTTACGAGAGTAGGAGCAGACATCTTCCAGTTAGCTCTTCTCTGATCTCTTCTTCCCTTGGAAGATTTGTTCTTAGGGCAGATAGACATGATTTACACCTCCTTAGTGGATTCCAATTTATCGAAAATAGCTGCCATGCGAGGGTCCGGCACAAAGGTATCGCATCCGCAATCTCCCTCGTTCAAATCATGTCCGCAAACCGGGCAAAGCCCCTTACAGTCTTCTCGGCACAAGATCTTGACAGGCCAGTTTACAGTAATCTCTCCTTGCAAAAGCGCTTCAGTATCGAGGCTGTAACCTTCCATATAATCGAAAAGCTCCTCTTCCTCTTCACCCGCTTCATAATCGGGAGATGCAACTTCTCTGTCTATCTGTATATCCAGATTTACCGGAGTACTCTTCAGACATCTGTCGCACTGTCCCTCAAATGAGAGCTTTACATTTCCGCTAATCTTAATCTTGCCCTTTTCAAGGTTCTGAAATTCTAAAACAAACTTTTCCGAAGATGTTACCGGAAACTCTCCGAAACCGCCGTCGTAAGAAGCAGCTTCAGGTTCTGTTTCCAAAGTACTTATCTTACCGGATGTATTAAAAACATCAGAAAGATTAATCAGCATACTTTGTTCCTTTGCAATAAATTACACGCAAAATCGCATACTCGAATATTATATGAATCCACTCGTATTATGTCAAGTGATTTTCAAAAAAATCTGAAAAAAATAGGTACAATTTTTCTTATTCGAGATAATTATCTCTTATTAATAGGAACATAAGGCACGTGGGTACCTACGTACTTATAAGCGGGGCGGACTATCTTTCCGGCATTTAAGATCTCCTCAAGTCTATGAGCACACCAGCCTGAAATTCTCGCAATAGCAAAAATAGGTGTATAAAGCTCTTCGGGAATTCCCATCATGCTGTAAACAAGTCCGCTGTAGAAGTCCACATTTGCGCAAACCTCTTTATGAACGTTCTTCTGCTGCATAATAAGCTTACCGGCGATCTTTTCAACTCTCTCGTAGAAATTAAAGTCATCAAGACGGCCCTTCTCTTCTGCAAGTTTCTTTGCATACTCTTTAAGGACAACCTCTCTGGGATCGGAAAGCGTATAAACCGCATGTCCCATACCGTAAACAAGTCCCTGCTTGTCGAAGACCTGCTTATCAAGGATCTTCTGGATATATGCCTTTACTTCCTTCTCATCCTCACGGTTCTTGATATTTTTGTAAAGGTCAGCAAACATATTCTGAACCTTAAGGTTTGCACCGCCGTGACGGAATCCCTTAAGAGAACCGATAGACGCTGCGATGGAGGAATAAGTATCTGTACCTGATGAAGTAACAACATGTGTAGTAAAGGTGGAGTTGTTTCCTCCGCCGTGGTCCGCGTGAAGGATAAGGGCTACATCAAGCACCTTAGCCTCGAGCTCGGTAAACTTTCCGTCGGGACGGAGCATCTGCAGGATATTCTCAGCTACAGATAGATCAGGCTTGGGATTTCTGATAACAAGGGCCTCGTCCTTTCTGAAGTGACAGTATGACATATAAGAATATACCGCTATAAGAGGAAGCTTGTTTATAAGCTCCAAGGACTGGCGAAGCACATTCTTAGCCGAAATGTCATCCGGATTGTTGTCGTAGGTATACAGAGTAAGGACGCATCTCTGGAGGGCATTCATAATATTGGCATTGGAAGCCTTCATAACAACGTCACGTGTAAAACGTGCGCCGAGATTCTGGAACTCTCTGCTTACGCGGATAAACTCATCAAGCTGACTCTTTGTGGGGAGCTTTCCAAAGATAAGAAGATATGTTGTCTCCTCAAATCCGAATCTCCTGTTTCCAAGTCCCTTTATAAAATCAACGACATTTACTCCCTGATAATAAAGGCGTCCGTCACAAGGAATCTGGTTTCCGTCTTTAAGATCGTAAGCTACGACATCGGAAATCTCTGTAAGTCCCGTAAGTACACCTTTTCCGGCAGCATCACGAAGTCCTCTTTTAACATCATATTCAAGATAAAGGTTTTTATCTATACGATGGTTTCCTTCAAGGATCTGCTGCAGCGAATCGATTTCTTCCTTAATGTGGTCCATCTCGGAAAAATCAAGCATTTCGTTGTGTTCATTGATAGAATAAATGTCTGCCATAAAACTTTCCTCCTCGGATTGTATACAAGTATATTTGTATATCTTTTTCCGATTATACAACTACTTCAAGATCCCGTCAAGAAAAATACCTGCAGCATATTTTTAGCTTTCCTAACTGCACCTTTTTAGGAAGAATTTGAAAGGCTTAAATACTTTCTCTATATAGACAATACTGCGTCCTTCATGCTCTTAACGTAGTCATAGAGATACTTGCCTGCATCTTTGCCGTGCTCGGCTACAATCCGCACTATAGCGCTTCCCACGATAGCTCCGTCAGACTTTCCCGCCATAGCCTTTGCCTGATCGGGAGTACTGATTCCGAAGCCGATAGCACAGGGCGTATCCGTAACCTCTCTTATATGTCCGATTATAGAATCAAGATCAGTTTTAATCTCACTTCTTACTCCGGTTACACCCATAGAGCTTACAACATAGATAAACCCATCTGCATCCTTGGCGATATTCTTGATCCTTTCCTCTGAGGTAGGGGACACCATAGATATTACGGCCACATTGTGTGCGTTTGCCGGCTCTTCCATCTCCTGTTTCTCCTCAAAAGGCATATCGGGAACAATTATCCCGTCCACCCCGAGCTTCTCGCACTTTGAAAAGAATTCATCGTATCCGTAGTGAAATACAGGATTTGCGTATGTCATAAAGCAAAGAGGGATATCGCTTTCTTCTCTTACTTTTTTAACAATATCAAAAACGCCGTCCGTAGTCATGCCGCCTTTAAGTGCGCGGATATTGGCATCCTGAATTACAACACCCTCTGCCGTAGGATCCGAGAAGGGGATTCCAATCTCTATAAGGTCTGCTCCGGCTCTTGCCATCTCTAAGATATATTTAACCGTACTGTCCGCATCCGGATCACCGGCGGTTATAAAAGCAATAAATGCTTTACCGTTTGCATTCTCAAATGCTTTAGAAATCTTATTGTTTAACTTGCCTTTCATATAATCACCTTTTCATTTAAGCATGTATAGCTGTTTAAAGTATCTCTATTTAGTATTATTCAAATTCAAAAATCAATCGTGAAGATCAACGCCCCTGTATCTTGCAATAGCTGCAACATCTTTGTCGCCTCTTCCCGAGATGCAGATGATGATACTCTGATCGGGAGTATAGTTTTTGGCGATCTTTATCGCCTGAGCTACAGCATGTGCACTCTCGATTGCAGGGATGATTCCTTCTGTCTTTGAAAGATACTCGAATGCGCAAACCGCTTCTTCGTCTGTGATAGGAACATATTTAGCTCTTCCGATGTCATGAAGATATGCATGCTCGGGTCCTATTCCGGGATAGTCAAGCCCGGCCGAAATAGAGTAAACAGGCGCGATCTGTCCATACTTATCCTGGCAAAAATATGACTTCATACCATGAAAGATACCAAGAGATCCTGTTGCGATGGTTGCAGCAGTCTCCGGAGTATCAACGCCTCTTCCGCCCGCTTCACATCCTATAAGTTCAACTTCCTTATCAGGAATAAAATTATAAAAAGCTCCTATTGAGTTTGATCCTCCGCCTACGCAGGCGATTACAGCGGCAGGAAGCTTACCTTCTTTTTCAAGTATCTGAGCTCTTGCTTCCTTACTGATGACGCTCTGGAAATCTCTTACGATAGTAGGAAAAGGATGAGGTCCCATAACTGATCCTAAGCAGTAATGCGTATCATCTACTCTTCCTGACCATTCTCTCATAGCATCGTTAACCGCATCCTTAAGAGTCATAGTTCCGGTAGTAACCGCATTAACCTTTGCTCCCAAAAGCTCCATTCTGTATACGTTGAGAGCCTGGCGAACCGTATCTTCCTTTCCCATAAAAATCTCGCACTCCATGCCAAGAAGTGCCGCAGCCGTAGCAGTCGCAACTCCGTGCTGTCCCGCTCCGGTCTCAGCGATAAGTCTTGTCTTACCCATCTTTTTGGCAAGAAGAGCCTGACCTAAAACATTATTTATCTTATGAGATCCTGTGTGGTTAAGGTCTTCTCTCTTAAGGTAAATCTTTGCACCGCCAAGGTCCTTTGTCATCTTCTCGGCATAATACAAAAGAGAAGGTCTGCCGGCATAGTTATTTAAAAGATCTGTTAACTCGGCATTAAACTCGGGATCGTTTTTGTAATGCTCATAAGCCTCTTCAAGTTTAATAAGCTCGTTCATAAGTGTTTCGGAAATATACTGTCCGCCGTGTATTCCGAATCTGCCTTTTTCGTTCATTGTTTCATCCTTCCTGTATTTTAAGTTTTTCCGCTTTTCTACTAATTATTTTTACTATTTATATGTTTATTTGATCGCGCTTCAGGTTAAAAAATATAATGCTTTTTTACATTCCCCTCAGTTCTTTTATCATAGCCGCTTTATCGCTGCTTCTCATAAAGGTTTCCCCGATAAGAACAGCATTTGTTCCGTTATCCTCAAGCCTTTTTATATCTTTCCTTTCCTTCATACCGCTTTCCGATACAAACAAAATATCTTTTGGAACAAGGCTTCTTAAGCTTACGGAGTTTTCAATATCAACTGTAAAATCCTTTAAGTTTCGATTGTTTACTCCGACTATCCTTGCCCCGGCCTTAAGAGCCCTCTTAACTTCCTCCTCGTCATGTGCCTCAACTAAAGCCGAAAGCCCCAGTTCGTTTGCAATGCCAAAGTACTCGCTAAGCTGCATATCGCTTAAGATAGCGCAAATTAAAAGTACCGCGTCCGCTCCCATAACCTTTGCCTGGTAGATCATATACTCATCAACGGTAAAATCTTTCCTTAAAAGTGGAATACTTACAGCTTTTCGGATTTCGGAAAGGTATTCATCCTTTCCCATAAACCACTTTGGCTCCGTTAGAACGCTCATAGCATCCGCCCCGGCCGCTTCGTATTCTTTCGCTATCTGCACATAAGGAAAATCCTTTGCGATAACGCCCTTAGAGGGTGAAGCTTTCTTTGCTTCGCAGATAAAGCTGATACCAGGCTTTGACAGCGCTTTTTCGAATGGAAATCCTGTCTTTTTATCCAGATCATCCGCTCTTTTCTTCAGTTCGCCAAGCGCCAATAAGCTTTTTTCATGCTCAATTCTTTCTATCGTATATTTTGCGATTTCATCTAAAATCATATTTTGTTCTCCGTAACTAAGTTTTATCCTAAAAAATTCACCATAATCTTCTTGCCGTCGGGAGTAAGTACAGATTCAGGATGAAACTGCACGCCGTAAACGGGATAATCTCTGTGCTCTACCGCCATAACCTCGCCGTCATCAGTTGTCGCCGTGACTTTAAGGCAGTCAGGTATCGTATCCGGCTTAGCAGCAAGAGAATGGTACCTTGCTACGGTCATTTTATCATCCATCCCTTTAAATAATACAGATGAATTATCAAGCCTTGCCACCGACTGCTTTCCGTGCATCAGCCGCTTTGCGTAGGTAACCGTTGCTCCAAATACTTCGCAGATAGCCTGATGTCCCAGGCAGATTCCCATGATCGGTTTTTTCCCGGCGAAGTACTTTATAACCTCTTCGCAGATTCCCGCTTCTGATGGCTTTCCGGGTCCCGGCGAAATAATGATATGACTGGGGTTAAGCGCTTCTATTTCAGGTATTGTAAGCTCATCATTTCTGATAACCTTAATATCGGGATTAATACTTCCGATAAGCTGGTACACATTGTATGAAAAACTGTCGTAATTATCTATAAGCAGTATCATAATGCCCTCCCTTACTCGATTCCGTCGCAGGCCATTTCAATTGCCTGTTTAACCGCAGCTGCCTTTTGGATGCATTCCCTGTATTCATTTGCCGGTACTGAATCAGCTACGATACCTGCCCCGGAACGAATAAACACCTTTCCGTTTTTCGAGAATGCAAGCCTTATAGCGATACATGTATCCAGGTTACCCGTAAAGGAAATATAACCAATGGCACCTCCATATATACCGCGCTTGTTGTTCTCAAGTTCATTTATGATCTCGCAAGCCCTAAGCTTTGGAGCTCCGCTTAAAGTTCCGGCGGGAAGGATCGCATCTACTGCATCAAGAGCATCTTTATCATCCCTGATATCGCCGCCTACTGTGGATCCGATATGCATTACATGTGAATATCTCTCGATGGACATGTACTTCTCAACTTCTACCGATCCGATCTTGCTGATCTTTCCGATATCGTTACGTCCGAGGTCAACAAGCATGTTGTGTTCAGCAAGTTCCTTTTCATCTGAGAGGAGATCCTTTTCGAGTGTAAGATCTTCCTCCTCTGTCTTTCCCCTCTTCCTTGTGCCTGCGAGAGGGAATGTGTAAAGAACACCATCCGTGAGTTTTACTAGTGTCTCGGGAGATGCTCCTGCAACCTCAACATCCGTTCCTGCAAAGTAGAACATGTAAGGTGATGGATTGAGAGTTCTCAAT
>ODAI013561955.1_pt1 | contig 18016 bp, 20 predicted proteins | sample 1539321 | NCBI WGS metagenome assembly ODAI01 (sample SAMN02144231, study PRJEB22623) | gut metagenome | biome: sheep rumen | host: Ovis aries | place: New Zealand | reverse complement strand
TACTACCCCGCTCGTTCTCTTATCCCTAAGTTTCCTGCGGTTTTTCGCTCTTTTCGCTCGCTCTCTCGTTGACAGCTTAATTATTATAGCATCATTTTCACTTTTTGTCAAGTAAAATCATTTTCCACTATCCTACATAATTTTATCTACTTTCTACAATTAACTTTACCTGTCATTTTTCTTCTCCTTCTTCTACCTTTTTCCATCAAAAAAACCGCCCTAAATCAGGCGGTTTCACATTTATATACATATATTCAGAAGCTTATCTGTCCATCGTCTGCCTCATCAGCCATAACGCTTGGCACGTACTCCTCATTATCTATTATATAGTCTATCACCCTGCAGTAAAAATCCGTAGGGTTCATCTTTATCTTCGATTTGATAAAGTTCGCCTGATCCTCATCGGGAGCATATAGCTGTATATCCATCAGCATCATATCGCCGTCCATATATTTACAGCCCACATTGTACCCGTTTCCCGACGCTGACACATCAAAGCTTATATCCATCTCGCTTTTCAGCTGTGCGAAAAGTCTTAGTCCGGAAGCGTATATCTTATCCCTCAGGCTTTTTTCTACCTGCTTTTTAAAGCTCTCCGCGCCCTCTTTTCCCTTTTCGGTAAGACGGTAGTACTCCGTCCCCTCTATCTCTGTGATCTCGATAGTACCGTTTTCCAGCATCGCGCTTATGGCTGCGGTATAGTCAAAATAGTTGACTATACCCTCTCCCGTCGCGATCTCCGTAAGCTGATTGGGCGTGCAAAGCTGATTTATCCTGTTCAGGAAGTAAGCCAACAGTATCTGTACGCGGTATACCTCCGTTACATTCTTCATGCTCCCTGAAATATAGTTTTCGGGATTATTTATCGTTTCCATCACCCTCCTTCGGGAAAATATCTAAAAATTTGGGTATTCAAGCATATGACTGAGCACAGCAAGGCTGACAGCCGCTTCTACACACGGCACAGCACGCGCTACTATACAAGGATCATGTCTGCCCTTAACTACAAGGGTCTCATTCTTCATGGCAGAATAATCCACAGTTTCCTGCGGTCTTGATATGGAAGGTGTAGGCTTTACAGCTACCCTGAGTGTTATAGGCATACCCGAGGATATACCGCCAAGTATACCGCCGTGGTTATTTGTCTTTGTAACAACTATACCTCTGTCATTCACGTAGAATTCGTCATTGTTCTCCGAGCCGGTCATTTTAGCCACATCAAAGCCTGCACCGAACTCCAGTCCCTTTATTGCAGGTATGCCGAAGATCAGCTGTGCTATGGAATTCTCCAGACCGTCAAATATAGGCGAGCCTATACCTGCAGGTACATTTATGGCGATGCACTCGATAACGCCGCCCACGCTGTCCTGTTCCTCACGTGCGCGGAGTATCTCCTTCTTCATCTCATTTCCCTGAACGTCGATAATAACAGGGAAATCCTTTTCTCTGAGGTCGATAATATCCTGTCTTGACGTATTTATCGGGTCAAATCCCTTATCTGTGATACCGTGTATCTCCGAGATATGTGCGCCTATGTAGATACCTCTCTTTTCAAGTATCTGCTGTGCAACTGCGCCTGCAAAGCAGAGAGGTGCAGTAAGTCTGCCCGAAAAATGTCCGCCGCCGCGTATATCGTTGAATCCGCGGTATCTCAGCGCACCTGTATAGTCTGCATGACCGGGTCTTGCCAACTTGGAAAGATTATTATAGTCCTGCGAATGCTGATCGCTGTTAGCTATCATAGCCACCAGAGGAGTACCTGTAGTCTTTCCGTTATGGTAGCCCGATATTATCTGCGGTATATCCTTCTCGTTCCTCATAGTGGTAGTGCCGTCCTTCTTTGGGGCGCGGCGCGACATGAACTTGTATATCTTATCCACATCTATGCTTTCCCCGGGCGGTACATTGTCCATACACACACCTATGGCAGGTCCGTGGCTCTCCCCGAAAACGGTGAAGCTTATATTGTTCTTCCATGTTGATGACATTTCACTTGTCCTCCTACTACTATATTTTTTACCATATCCGTCCCCGTGTCACAGGGAATAAAGTCACAGTCCGGCTCTCAGGTTATTTATCTTCGCCTGCAGGCTGTCCATATAGCCTTTGACATCCTCCTCATTAAAGCCGCCCCTGCTCACTGCATCCGGCAGTGAATACCGCTTTTCAGGCGGCACCTGATACTCCTCGCCCCTGTTGCGTGCCTCCGCCGCTTCCTGCAGCAGCATGATCTCTGCAGTCATGCTGTCGATCAGCGTGAGAGTTCCTCTTTTATCGAGACCGCCTTTGGGCGTAGTCCTCAGCATACCGGGTTGTGCAGACTCACTTATCTGTATTTCTTTTTTCTCTGTACCATTGTCATTATCCGCACCGAACAGTTTTCTGAAAAATCCCATTTTGCCGTCCTCCTCTATAACATCTTCGTTATTATAGATAAACAGTTTTCTGAAAAGATCCATTACATAGCCCCGTCGGATATGATATCATTCCTCGCCGTCTTCAGCAAGCTTCTCCCTCAGTACACGTATCTGCTCAAACAGCTCATCAAAATATGTATTTGCGTCTTTTTCACTGAATCCGCCTGTCATGGCGCGGCTTATCGGTGAAAGCTCCTCCTCGGGCGGCACCTTGTATGACATACCCAGCTTTTTGGCATTAAGTGCCTGTTCAAGCGCATATATCTCATTCTGAAGCCTGTTTATCGCCATGAGAGTTTCCTTGCGGTCATACCCTCCGAAGCGCACCGTCCTCAGTACACCCTCAGCTGCCTGTTCCGATCCGTTTACATTTTTCTCATCATTATTGCCTTCATTCAGCAGTTTATCCAAAAGCCCCATATTCCAACCTCCGTTATCAAAAGCACGCTATATCGCGTACGGGACCGAACTTCGTGTTTTTATCCGTTGCCTTATCTGTAAAAACCTGTATTTCCTGTAAAATAGTCTGTTATCATATCCCTGTGCTGTAAGCAGTATATCTCTGGGATCTCATCCCGCCCGAAATACCTCAGCTCCAGAGTTTCACCGCCGTCTGCATAAAGCTCTCCGCCCATGACCTCCGCTGAAAACAGCGCCACCATCGGCTGTATCTTATCGCCGTTAGCGCATACCGCACTGTACCGCGAATATATACCTATCAGCTTATCTGCACGTACTCTCAGCCCTGTTTCCTCCAGGGTCTCTCTTTCTGCCGTTTCGTGCAGCGCCTCGCCAAGCTCTGCTATACCCCCGGGAAGTCCCCACTTCCCGTCAGGACGCTTCTGCAGCAGTATCCTGCCGTTTTCGTCCTCGATCACAGCGCAGGCAGCTGTCATTATCACCATATCATGTCCGACCATACCACGGATATAAGATATATAATCAGCCATTTCCGTAATCCTCTTCGTAATAGGCTTCAAATGCCGCGTCTATGCGTTCTCGGAGCCTTGCATAGTCCTCCTCGCCGCTGATGAACCCGTAACACGGCGTATCTCCGCCGCAGCATTCGCCGTAATCGTACAAAAATGCTTTTTCGTAGTATGCCTTTGCAAAGGGCAGTATGTCCTCGCGTATATCCTCATCCCAAAGCTTGCCGTCGCAGTCCCACATAAGGAACTCCGCACCGCTCATGCGCCCTCTGCGCACGTCCTCACAATGGTCGGGATCCGCTTCCTCGCCCTCAAAACCGTTCTCGATTATCCACCGCAGGAACATACCGATATGGTCTCCCGCCAGCAGCCAGATCTCATTCTCCTGCTCATCGGTCAGCTCACCTGTTATGCCGTGGGTCTCACGGTACAGCTTTTCTGCACTGTCCCAATGCCAGTCAGCACGGTCTATAGCCATATCAGCCATCTCCTTCCCACATAGCAGCAGCATTTTTTATGAATGCTTCAAAGCTGTCGCCCAGATAGGTGATATCTTTCCTGTCTATCATCGCAGGAACATTGAAGTACCTTCCGTTCTCGTCTACTCCGTAAAGCTCTCCGCCGCCGTCACCGCCAATGATGACGCATCCCGGCAGAAGTTCAGCCGCATCGTAATTGTCCGTCACCATTTTAAGGTCTTCCAGCGGAAAAAGTACAAGATAAGTTCCGCAGACCTCACCCTCGCCGCCGTCGTGCTCATGCATGAAAGCAAGATAATCTTCGGGCAGCAGCACGCCGCCTACATCTTCTATCGGTTCGCCTCTGTAAGGCTCAGCAAACTCAAACCTGTCAAAAATCTCCATAGCATTCACCTCCGCATACGATAACAGACCTCAGCCCGAATGCTGCTTATGTGTATCAGATCTCCTCTGCTATGCCCCCAAGACTTCTGTATACCTCCCAGAAGTCGGGATAGCTCTTCCTGACACATTCCGCACCACGTATAATCACAGGATCCTCGCACCTTGTAGCCGCTATAGCCATAGCCATAGCTATGCGGTGATCGTTGTGTGCCGATACCTCAGCACCGCCTGCCAGACTTTCCTTACCCTTTATGATAAGGCTGTCCGCCGTTGCAGTAACATCTCCGCCCAGCGCATTGAGCGTTTCCTCCATAGCCGCCAGACGGTCGCTCTCTTTCAACCTCAGCCTTGCCGCATCGGTTATCCTGCTCTCTCCGCCGCAAAAACTGCCCAGAACTGCCAGTATAGGCACAAGGTCGGGTATATCCGCCGCACTTACGGTAAAAGGCTTCGGCATACCCTTTTTATTATACACCATTTCTTCACATATTTCAATGATTTTTTTATCGCCCTGAAAAGAATTTACATTTAGCCCCCTGATGTCCACTTCTGAACCCAGAGAATTCGCCACTTCAAAGAACGCACCCTGAGAATGGTCACCCTCCACAGCACCGTCACACGCTACGAACTTTTGTCCTTCGGGTATGATGAAGCTGTTCTCCGTGACCTCCACATTTATGCCGTATTTGCGCATTACATCTATGGTCATATCCACATAGGGACGTGATTCCAAATGTGAAGTCAGCACTATCTCGCTTCTCTCACCCGTCAGCGGCAAAGCCAGCAGAAGCCCTGTGATAAACTGTGAGGATATCCCGCCGTCTATCTCGTATCTGCCGCCTGTCAGCTTACCATTTATTGTGAAAGGCATGGTGTTGTTATAATCAAACTCCACACCATGGCAGGGAAATTCTTCCAGATAAGGAGTTATAGGTCTTTCGGGAAGCTTGCCCCTGCCAAGAAACTCCGTCCTGACACCCAGCGCCGCCGCCACAGGTATCAGAAATCTCAGCGTTGAACCGCTCTCACAGCAGTCCAGCACCGCGCTTTCGGGGGCACCGCCTATACCGCGCACTACCGCCCTGTCACCATTGACATATATCTCAGCACCCAGCTGACGCATAGCCTCAACAGTAGTCATTATATCCACCGAGGGATACAGCCTGTCTATCACCGAAGTCCCCTCAGCCAGTGCCGCCGCGATAAGCATACGGTGCGCCGCACTCTTTGAAGGCGGTGGTGTTACCGTACCGTGAAGCTTTGTGGGGGTTATCTTTATATCCATACTATCAGTCCTTTATGTCAATTCTCACATTTCCGCGATGACAGCCGCTATCTCGTCCTCGGCTATCTCTTTGGCAAAATTATTCTCACCGAACTGCACTACCTCGCCTATCCCCTTCTGGAATACGAATCTCAGCTTGCCGTCCCTCACCTTTTTATCGGTGTAAAGCTTCTTCACCAGTGCCGCCTTGTCTATGTATTCAGGTACACGTACAGGCAGTTCAGCCCTCTCCAGCAGAGCTTCCACCCGCTGTCTTTCTTCAGCCGTAACAAATCCGTACTTCTCACCCAGACGCGCCTGCGCCGCCATACCGATAGATACAGCTTCTCCGTGATACAGCTCATAATCAGATACCGTCTCCACCGCACGTCCCACAGTATGTCCGAGATTCAGCACCTCGCGCAGACCGCTCTCACGCTCGTCCTGCATAACAACGTTGTACTTGACCTCGCAGTTGTGCTTCGCTATGTATTCGCAGGCATCAACATCACCCTCAAATATCTTGTCAACGTTCTTCTCGAGATACTCAAAAAGCTCCCTGTCCCCCAGACAGCCGTGCTTTATCGTCTCCGCCAGACCATTTGCTATCTGCTGTCTTGGCAGAGTTTTCCATGTATCTATGTCGATGTATACCTTGTCGGGCTGATTGAACATACCTATCAGATTAGTTGCAAGAGGAGTATCCACCGCTGTCTTTCCGCCAACCGAAGCATCAGCCGCCGCCAGCAGAGTAGTCGCATAATTTATAAAAGGCACACCCCTGCCGAAAGTACCTGCCACGAATCCCGCAAGGTCGGTAACAACACCGCCGCCCACAGCGATAACTGCACAGTCACGGCGGAATCCCTTTTCAAGCATAGCATCTTCAAGATACTCTTTCCACTTACGGGTCTTTGATTTCTCACCCTCGGGAATAACGAACATCTCAGCCGCAAATCCCGCATCTCTCAGCATACCGAGGATATCAGCCGCATACAGCCCCTCAACTATGCTGTCGGTTATCACCGCGAACCTCTTTTTGCCCGTCAGTCCGCCTTTAAGGTCATCGATAAGCTGTTTCTGCAGTCCGTGACCTATCTCTATATCGTATGTGTCATCCACCACTTTTTTTAACTCACAACGAAATACCATAATGTTCACTCTTTCTATACCCTCATGGGGTTTAACGATTTAACGGTTTAAAACCTACATACAAAATAATTATACCACAATATCCGAAAAATGTAAATAGTAAAATATAGACTTCAAAGCGCTATCCAAACAAATAACGCCGAGGTCGTCCCTTTACGTAAAGGTACTCCCTCAGCATCACATATACCGTATTATCTGTTAGTGCAGCACGAATAGCGTAAACGAAGAAATGACAACAAACATCACACCGATAAACAGCGGCACCAGACGGCTGACTATCATCGGGCGGTATATCTCCGAAGGTTCATCGGGTGATATCCTTATTTCCTGTATCTCCCCGATATCCGGTACCTTTTCATTCGTGTATGCATCCTCACAGGTAACATATATCACATCGTTCACCTCGTACTGCCACCAGGGCGCATAAAGATCGTAGTGCCGCGTCCTGCCGTTCGCATCCTTGCTCTGAGTACTGCGGGTAGTACGGTATACGCACATCGCAGATATTATCTGTGAACACTTTCTCATCTTACGCGAACGTATCAAGGGCGGTATCACGATAAGCCCCACGCCCACCAGCGCAAACCCTATGCATATCACATCGATGATCATGTCCATAGTAAAGTAAAAGCTGTCAGGGTGAGATCTGTGATATACATTTATCGCTGGTATCGCCGTAAGCACAGCACCAAGCAGCGGCAGCGCAAGAGAAGGCATATTATCCAGTGAGAGCCCATGCTGAAAAAGTATAGCCAGCCCTATAACAAACAGCAGTGCTCCGAATGTCGCCAAGCATAGCAGCGGCTCCGTCTGTGAAAACACCACCATAGCTATTATCGCACCTATAAACGATATTATAAATATCGCTCCAAAGATACCGTTCGTCTTTTCCTCCTTTCTGTCCTTATTTTCTTCAAGTCCCGTTTTATCCGCAGGCACACCGTTCACGATAACCTTTTTACCGTAAGGATTGGCTATACTGCGCATCAGCGTTTCCATACTGAATACAGGCGAAGTGAACTCCTCGTCAACACCATTCATTTTGATACCTCCGATCTGTTTTTTTGTATTATATCACAAAATCCCTCAAAAGTAAAGCCGCCGCATACCGCAGGCAGCAAAAAAGAGCGTATGCATAAAGTCGCATACGCTCGGATAGTTTATATTGCAGGCGATGTCATCACCCTGCCAAAAATTATACACCTATACACTATATATCAGAATATCACTTTCCTGCCTTCTTGTGCAGCGAACGGAACTCCGCAGGCGAAAGCATCTCATGCTTCTTGAATACCGCGCAGAAATAACTGCAGTCGTTGTATCCCACCTTTGTAGCTATCTCGTTTATGTTCATCTTGTCCTCCAGCAGGAGTATCTTCGCCTGCTGTATCCTCTTTCTCGCAAGGTATTCAAAGGGACGCAGGTTCAGGCATTCCTTGAAAAGTCTGCAAAGATACTGCGGTGAAAGGTCAATAAGCTCAGCCAGCTCCACCAGCGTGAGTTCCTTATAGTAATTGGTATCTATGTAGTTTATTACCGGCTTCAGCTGATTCAGCTTTGCACTGTCCTGACCGCCGTTCTGCATATTCACCACTCTGTGCAGCTCTATCAGGAACTGGTACAGATGCATGGAGCATTCATGTCCTGCATAGTAATAGTTGGTCTTCAGCAGATACATGATCTTCTTGAATATAGCCTCTATGCCGCTGATATCACTGATATGTACCACCTTCGCCTTGTCCAGCTTCAGGTGTTCCAGTGTGTACTGAGCATCTCTGCCCGAAAAAGCTATCCAGTGTGTTTCCCATATATCCTCCACAGGATAATACTCATGGGGCACATTGGGAGGAAGATACATAGCATCCCCTGCCTTAACAGGGAACTCACCGTCTGCTATCTTCAGCACGCCCGCACCTCTGGTACAGTAGATTATCTGGTATCCGGGATATCCGTCTTCTCTGATAAAATGCCATTCCCTGTCTCTCGCGCCCGCGCCAAGCACGAACAGCGGAAGTGCGACTTCATCGCCCAGTACAGGATAGTAAAAATCTGTCATTTATGATCGCCTGCCTTTTCATAATCATTATAGACAAAATATTTTCAAATTCTATTATTCTATAATATCACAATAAGGCTAAAATGTCAATACCTGGCAAGGAATTTTTTCATAATCAGTGACCGGATAAATGGCTTACTGTCCCTTTCACAGCACATCTGAGCACCGTCCGCACACGGGATATCCATGCCATGTCAAAGTTTAAAATAGTACCACAAATCCACCGTGTTTCTCCATACCACAAAAAGAAAAGGACAGCCCTCAGCTGCCCTTTTCTGGATATATCAGGAAATTTATCAGTCCATAGTTACTATCTCTTTGTAGAACTCAGCATAATCGTTTCTCTTGTCCTTGGTGAAAGCGATAGCTGTTCTGGGGTGCTGGTTCAGCAGACCGGTCATCAGGTACTGCAGATCATAGCCCCATACTATACCCTGCTCACGCATCTTTGTCATATGCTCGTCAATGAACTTTATTACAGGGAATACGTTGTACTTGGGGTTTTTCAGGAATCCGAGGAGCAGCTCCATAGCGCAGTTGCCTGCACCTCTGCCCATAGAGGAGTATGTGGCATCCAGCCAGTCAACACCGTCACCCACAGCCTCGATAGTATTTGCAAATGCCAGCTGCTGATTGTTGTGTGCGTGTATGCCGATCTTCTTGCCGTACTTCTCAGCGTACTCAACGTATATCGAAGCCAGACGCTGCATCTGCTCGGGGTACATAGCACCAAAGCTGTCCACGATGTATATAACATCCACAGGTGACTTGCCCAGTATATCCAGCGCAGCCCTCAGGTCACCTTCCTGTGCGGTGGATATAGCCATTATATTGCAGCTTACTTCATAGCCCTTGTTTTTAGCATCCTCTATCATATCCACAGCAGTGGGTATCTGATTGAGGTAAGTAGCCACTCTGATAAGGTCGATAACGCTGTCATTCCTGTTTATAATGTCCTGCTTGTAGTTGCATCTGCCAACGTCAGCCATTACAGCTATCTTCAGGTCAGTGTCGTTCTCGCCAACAACAGCCCTGATGTCTTCCTCGTCACAGAACTTCCACTTGCCCAGCTTCTCACGGTCGAACATCTCCTTGTCAGCCTTGTAGCCGAACTCCATATAATCAACGCCCGCCTTTATGTTTGAAAGGTAAAGGTCGTGCACGAACCTGTCATCAAAGAAAAAGTCATTTACCAGACCGCCGTCTCTCAGTGTAGCGTCTACCACCTTTACGCTGTCTCTGTAATTCATCAGATTGGATATCTCTTTCATACCATACATCTCCCGTTTTTTATAAATTCGCTTTATGCCGTCTAAGCTTTAAATCACTAAAGCAAAGTATATCACACTTGCCGTAAAATTGCAATAGCTTATCCGATATTTTATATATCGTTCACACAACTTTGTGCATTACGCGAATTTGATCTCGGTTTGATGCGTTTGACTTTGTAAATTACTGCCAATAAACAGACATCTTTCGTTTTTCACCCAAATATCCCCGGCATATTTTCTACCCCACAAAACCGACTTCATCCTCCGCGGATTTTTTTACCCATAAACTCATCCGCCTTCCCGACTTATCATCAAAAACCAGACCTCATTTCTTTGGTGATAACACACATATCCCGCACGCACACCTTGTACATACAAATGATTTTTCTTTTAACTCGGACATATTTCTGCAAAAGTTGTACAAAAACGTACAACTTTTTGTGTTTTTTCGCTGTATATAGAAGGGCTTTATCATACAGACCAGCTCATCATTCCGCAAAGGAACATAAGCCTTCAAAAATGATCCCTTTTATATAAAACTCCGGCACCCCAAGTGCCGTTTACATATATCGCCCCCTGTGCGCACGATGGCAGGCAGTTGCTGACTATGACTACGGGATATGAAGTGACGTGCTATACTGCACAGACGGGCACACAAACCTGATAAACTCACCCCTGCGCTATTGACAAAACCCTGTAAATAAGTTAAAATGTATTTATCTATGATTAATTTACGGAGGCAATTTAATGAGCAAAAACAAATCACAAAAATCAAAGACCGGCATCCTCGGATCACTGGACTTTGACAGGATAGTAAAGATCGTCTATATCGTAATAGTATGCGTATGCGGAATGTTCATGCGCAACAAACTACTCCCCCATACATCAAGGGATATGTGGCTGTACCTGGAAAAATGGTATAATTATTTTGCCGAACACGGCGGTTTCAAGGCAGTAGGCGATGATGTGGGTGACTATACTCCCCTTTACTACTATTATATAGCATTCCTCACCTACTTCAAAAGCGCATCACCGCAGCTTGGTCTGAAGATACTTTCAATAGTATTCGACTTCATCACAGCGATATACGCCATGTGGATAGTTGAAATGACCGAGAAAAAGAACCAGCATTTACCCCTTATAGCGTTTACAGCTGTGTTCTGCCTGCCTACAGTGGTACTCAATTCTGCCACATGGGGTCAGTGCGATGTCATCTACTCCTGCTTCCTTGTAATGTGCCTTTATTATATGATGAAAGGCAAGGACAATGTTGCTATGATTATGTTCGGCATAAGTTTTTCATTCAAGCTTCAGGCGATATTCTTCGCACCGTTCATCGGTATAGCACTTTTCAAGAAAAAGATACGTCCCCTTAACCTGCTGTGGATACCTGCTGTATACGTTATAAGCATCATCCCTGCCACTATCGCAGGCGGTGACTTTGTTCGTCTGCTGACAGTTTACTTCCGCCAGTCGGGACAGTACGAAGACCTTTGTATGTCCCTGCCAAACCTCTGGGCACTGTGGGAGGACGTTGAAAACGAACTCCTCGGACCTGCAGGCATATTCTTTGCAGGCGCGTGCGTAGTTACTATAATGTACTACTACATCACCAAAAAGGAACTGAAACTCACAAACAATACAATGGTAGCCCTCGCTATGATATCCTCATTCGCGGTACCATTTGTACTGCCCCATATGCACGAAAGATACTTCTACCTTTCCGAGGTCATGTTCGTTATATTCGCCTTCTGTTACAGAAGCAGACTATGGCTGATATTCACATCCCAGTACTGCTCAGTACAGGCGCTTTCGGGCTACCTTTTCGGCAAGGGCTCCATGGACAGAAGATTCCTGCTCCTCATCGAGATAGTCAACATCGTTGTGGTATACCTCTGCCTCAAAAAGGAGATAGAACAGCCCCGCGATGAAGAAGTTGTTATGTGCTTTGAGAAAAAGGCAGAAAAAGCATGAAAATAGAACATACAGCCCTTTACGTCAATGACCTTGAAGGCGCAAAAGAGTTTTTCACAAAGTACCTGAAAGCCGGAAGCGGTGAACTTTACCGCAATCCCCATACAGGTTTTTCGTCCTATTTCCTAAGTTTCGAGGACGGTGCAAGGCTTGAGATAATGAACAAGCCCAACATCCTCGATGAAAACAACAAGTCAGCACGAACAGGATATGCACATATCGCATTCAGCGTCGGAAGCAGAGAAAAAGTCGTTGAACTGACAAAGACTTTCACAGATGACGGTTTTGAACTTCAGAGCCCCCCGAGAGTCACAGGCGACGGCTACTACGAAAGCTGCATCATCGGCTTTGAGGGCAACCTTATCGAGCTGACAGTATAAACCATCAGGAGCAAAATAATGAAAAAGTTTTTACTGACAACGCTAAAATTACTTGTTTTTTTCATCGGCTGGGCTGTAACAGCGGGGCTTTTGCCTGTACCCTGCGAAAATGACCCTGTGCTGTGGCGTTTTTTCGCTGAACTTATCCCGTTTGCAGCGTTGGCAGTATTCACATCTGTATTTATTATTGCCGAAAAAGGCGAGGTGAAGATACCTTGTCTGCGCAGCTTTGTGAAAGCTGCTGTTTCAGGCACGCTGACAGGCGCTTTATGGATAGGAGCTGCCGTGGGCATAATGCTGTTTACCGGGATATCATCGATAACAAAGGGCAGCACAGATATTTCTCCGATGTGGTTCGTCTCGGCATTCATAAACGTGTGTATGCAGGAACTGCTGATACGCGGATATATCTATCAGCTTTTGAAAACAAAATATGATCTCCCTGCTGCTGTGATATTTACAACACTGCTTTTCACGGCAATGCACGGCGGTGCATTTGAAGCTGGTGCTGTGGCAGTGATAAACGTGGTAACTATGAGTTTGTTTGCTTCTGCCATATATGAAGCAGAGGGAAACATCTTTGCACCGATTGCAGCCCACACTGTCTGGAACCTGCTCGGCGCTTTAGTGATTGGCGGAGTGAGTCTTGCAGAGGATTATCCGCATATTTATGAGTTTACTTCAAATGGCAGCAAACTGCTTTCGGGCAGTGGGTACAAGATAGAAGCAAGCATCATAGTAACGATGCTGAATATTATTCTCGCGGCGATATTTTTCATCATCGCAAAAACCAAAACTACCCACAAGGAGGTATCACAATGACATTGCAGGAGATAATCAACGATTCCAAGCGCATAGTATTCTTCGGAGGCGCAGGAGTATCCACCGAGAGCGGCATACCCGATTTCCGTTCGGTGGACGGGCTCTATAATCAGAAGTACGACTACCCTCCCGAGACTATACTCAGCCACACGTTCTTTATGGACAAGACCGAGGAATTTTACAAATTCTACCGCGACAAGATGCTCTGCCTTACTGCCAAGCCCAACAAGGCTCACCTTAAACTGGCTGAACTTGAAAAGGCAGGCAAGCTGACAGCGATAGTCACCCAGAATATCGACGGTCTGCATCAGGCGGCAGGCAGTAAAAACGTTTATGAGCTCCACGGTTCGGTGCTGAGAAATTACTGCATGAAGTGCCGCAAGCCCTATCCTGTCGAGGATATCCTCAATGGCACAGGTGTGCCGAAATGCACCTGCGGCGGAACTGTCAAACCCGATGTGGTGCTTTACGAAGAAGGTCTTGACAACGCTACCGTCGAGGGCGCTGTTGAAAGCATATCCCGCGCAGACTGCCTTATCATCGCAGGAACTTCCCTTACAGTATACCCTGCCGCAGGTATGGTGAGATACTTCCGCGGCAAGCATCTTGTGCTGATAAACCGTGACCCTACCCCAATGGACGAAGTCTGCGAACTTGTCCTCCACGACAAGGTAGGAGAAGTGCTGGATAAGATAGTGATATGATAAAACCGATCCCGAAAGTGATACATTGTTGAACTAGATTTGCAAGGAATGGAAAATCTAAGTACGCTTTCAGTTTATGATCTTGACAAATTACAGGAGATAAATATAGCACATACTGATTTTACTGACTTTGAAGGATTCTTTAAGCTTCCGAATCTTAAAGAAGTTGATGTCACCGATTATATGATGTCAGGAGAAATGATGCAGAGATTCGGTGATAAAGGGATAACTGTTACTATTTTGGATCAGACCAATGCTCAACATATCATTTGATCCAGAGCCTCCCCGGAGGCTCGTATTTTTTCGCCGCCCCCCACAAAAGAAACAGCTGTCAATGATCAGACTGACAAATTTTAAAAAGCTGTTTACTATTAAAATACCGAAAATAGTTCACAGCGAATACCAGGTATTTACTTTCATCATAAAATATGGTATAATAAATTTATCCTAAATATTTCTATTTTATTTTGGTGGTGGCACAAATGTTAAAACATTTTATGAATAAGATATCTATTCTACTGTCTGTAGCGGCATTATGCCTTTCAGGAACAGTATCCCCGGGAGTGCAGATACGCACACACGCGTACAGCTTTGACAGCATAACAGGTGCCCGTAACGTTTCGGGCTTTAAAAATAAAAACTACCAAAAAGTGATCACAGTAAATGCCGGAGATATGGGTGCTGACAACACAGGTCAGAATTACGCATCTGCGGCTATACAGAAAGCACTGGACTATGCCCGCGACAATGCAAGCGATACTGTTCAGGTAAAGGTCATAATACCCAACGGCACCTACCTGATAAACAAGACACTGAACGTATACTCAAACACCTACATAAGCATGAACGGTGCTGTGCTGAAAAAGGCAGCTTCGACAGGAGGCTGTATACTCAGGAATGCACAGCCCCAAAGGCTGGGCGGCTACGATGATGCAAGAAATATAATCATCGAAGGCGGCTGTTTTGACGGAAACATCAAGCCGGATTACAAGAATTTCTGTAATGTGCGTATGGCTCACATGAAAAATCTCATGATGAAAAACGTGTCATTCAAAGACAACCTGAATACCCATCACCTTGAACTCGGCGGCATAAGGGACGTTACAATCACAGGCTGTGATTTTTCAGGCTACCAGGGCAGCAATATCAAGGAAGCCCTGCAGTTCGATATGATGAACAGCTCAACCGTATTCGCAGGATTTGAACCATTCGATGACACCACCTGCGAGAACGTGGTGATAAAGAACAACATCTTCCGCAACGTTATGCGCGGAATAGGTTCACATTCAACTACTCTCGGTAAATACTACAGGGATTTCATTATAGAGAACAACACCTTCACCAACCTTACAGACTGCGCTATACTTATGCAAAGCTACAAGAACATCACCGTCAGCGGCAACACCATGAATAATGTCGGCAGCGGTATAATAGTAAGGAATATGTCGCCGTCAGACAAAAACACAGGCTACAACAAGCCTGTTGATGACACTGCCAACATCAGCGGCAGCCTGAACAACGATCTTAATACTATCATAGAGCACAACAGCATATACGCGCGGCAAACAAGCACCAGACCTTCACCTGTGGGTATACAGCTTTTCGGCAAGCTGATAGAGAACGAAGCCGGTTCTAATTTCGATCATCAGGTGGAAGGGGTACGCATTACCGACAACACCCTGAGTATACCTGGCACCTGCATAATGATGAACGATGTCATGGGCATAAAGGTGGATCACAACAGACTTTCATACGTCGGGAAATGGAATGCGGACTTTGACCTTATAAGCGTGCAGGATTCTTCGGATACGCTCTTTACGGAAAACCCCGCCGTAACACCGGCAGACGGAGGCATCTCGGTCAGCGGCGGCAGAGTATATCTGCAGGATATGAAACTATCAAATTCGTCGGACTGCTGCTGCGGAGTCAGGTCGGGTAATGACGGCTCGGTTTTCGGCTGGGATCTTACCGTTGATTCCAAGGGCACTTCATCAAGCCCTATGGTGGCAGAAAAAGGCAGCGGAAATATGGTCATAAGCGGAGGCACCTACAGTTCGGAAGGTGAAAACTCCCCTGCAGCGGTATCACATTCGGTCATAGCGGTAAAAGGCGCTGTGCTGAAAGGCGGAAAGTCCGAAGCGGTGCGTGTGTCAGATCAGGGAACGATGTATCTGTATGACTGTCAGCTTTCGACAGATGTTATGGGATCCGATGACGGTCTGACAGCGGCTGCAGTGATTTACGGAGACAGTAACGGCAGTAACGGGGACAAGCTTTCACGGCTGTATGTGGAGGGCGGCAGCATAGCCTCCCACGGAGATATCATATTCACCACAAACTGCAGGAGCGAGATCATACTCCGCGGAACACAGCTTACTACCGACAGCGACGGATATATACTCAAATGTGTATCAGACCCGACACTCCACGGCTGGGGCAGCGGCGGTGCAAAATGCAGCCTTATACTGAAAGGACAGGAACTGAATGGCAATATGCTCTGTGACAGCCTGAGCACACTGGATATATACCTTACGGAAGATTCGGTATACAGCGGCACACCGAAAGCAAACTCTGCGGAGGCTTTGCCCGGTGACAGCGGAAAGATATCAGTGAGCATAGACGAAGGCTGCGAATGGGTGATAGACAATGACTGTACTTTAAGCTGTCTGTATGCGGCAGGAGAAGTCAGGGATAACTCAGGTCTGACGGCTAAGATAGTAGATGCAGACGGAAATATTCTCCGTGACGGTGACAGCATTTTTACAGTAAAGGTCACAGACTCATACAGCACAGATGCAGCTGTATACGAGACGGGAGAGCTTTACAGCTTTGATCATTTCCGTATGAAATACGCCGCCATTGACCCTGATATATTCGGGGAGAACGATGGCGATTATGAGACCGAAGAATTCCTGCGCGGAGATCTGAATGGAAACGGCAGACGCGAGATCGGTGATGTTATTATCGTCGCAAGCTATGTAAAACAGATAAGACCATTCACTGACGAACAGACTCACCGCCGTGCAGATATAAACAAAGACGGACTCGTAAATATCAAGGATGTACTCCTTATCGCAGCAGCGATAAAAGGATTGAGGGCACTTTAAAAAAGTACCCTTTATACAAGAAATACAGTGCACAGCCCGACGGCTTGCACTGTATTTTTTCGTCTGCAGCGGAAGTATCTACTTGGAATACTTTATGCCGATATACTCTATAGGGTCTATCCAGCTGTCGTTCTTTTTAAGGCCAAAGTGCAGGTGTGATACCTCAGCTGCTTCGCATTCGGCAGTATCACCCACGGCTCCTATCACCTCACCTGCATTTACACGGTCGCCTTCCACTACGTTCATGGCTTTGGAAAGGCTGTAATAATATCCTGTGATGCCGCTGCCGTGATCTATGACGATACAGTTGCCCCACAGCGGATCTTCCTTGACTTCTACTACCGTTCCCTTGTTCATGGCTTTTACGGGAGTTCCAACGTCAGCCTTTATGTCAACGCCGTCATGGGTGCGCCATACTCCCAGAGTGCTGTCCTTGACTAGCTCGCCATCCGAAAACGGTGCTATGATATCACCGTTGACAGGCATTACATTAGGCTGTGTCCTGATATCATCAGACATCATGGATGAAGTATCCTCAGGCTTCTCAGAGGATGTATCCTTCGGAGCCTCAGGCCGCTTTACACCCGATGTCTTGTTGTCTGCCTGTTCAGCAGCACGCGGCACATCGGTGATGATGGTGCTGTTAAGTTCATCCACAGCCTTGTTATAGGCAGCTGCCCCCGCCCCGGCAAGTGCTATCAGGCAAGCACCGAGAGTTATGCAGACACCCTTTGTGCCCAGCCTTTTTCCAAGACTTGAATCTTTGATAAAATTACCCATAATTTTCCTTTCCCCGAACATATCTGTGCACTGACAGATACTAAATTTCAGCTCAGCACTTCGGTGATGCAAAGCCCTTTGTCAGTATTGTGGACGGAAAAAGAAAAAATATACATTAAAAAAATAAAAGACACTGTCCTTAGCTCGGTACTCATATAGAAGTTTTTCGCCCCGAAGCATTTTATATTACTCCGGGGCTTTTTTGTATGCTCATTAAGATAGATCGGGATTTCATTACATATATGTTTTGAAATCAATATATCGGGTAAGAAAATGCTCGGTCTTATCAAGAAATGC
>ODAI010595059.1_pt1 | contig 18016 bp, 14 predicted proteins | sample 1539321 | NCBI WGS metagenome assembly ODAI01 (sample SAMN02144231, study PRJEB22623) | gut metagenome | biome: sheep rumen | host: Ovis aries | place: New Zealand | reverse complement strand
CCTACATACGAGTAGACTACGCATGCCGGCAGCTGCCCGAGTCCTGTTGCTGCGAAGAAGCCCCAGAAATCCATTGATGTCAGTCCGGCAGCATATGAGACGATATCAAACGATATAAACGGCAGAAGTCTTGCAACGAGTATGCATCGCTTGCCGTACTTTGCAAAAAACTCCTCGATGGAAAGCAGCGCGCCTTTTGTGCAGATCTTTTCTACTGCATCTCTGCCCAGTATTCTGGCGATCCAGAAACAGACAGCTGCACCTGCCATGGCTGATGTCCATGAGAGTATGCATCCCTGCCACCATCCAAACAGATTGGCATTAGTGAGTGTTATGAAAAAAGCAGGGAGCGGTGCGGCTATCGACTGGAATACCATCAGAAAGAATGAGATGGCCATAGCCCATTTACCGTACTGCGCTATGAATGCGTGCATATCGTCAAAGTTTCCGGTCTGGAACATGACGATCACCTTGTTGACCCACTCATGGACTGACGGAACTGCGAAGTATACACCGAGAGCTGCCAGAAACAGTACGAGTAAGACTATTCTTCCGGTCCAGCTGCTTTTCTTCTTTTCTTCCTGCGGCTCTGCCGCCAGATGTTTTTCACCGATTTCTTTTGTTGAAGCGTGTTTATCAGTCTGCATTGATTCGCCTTTCGACTACTTAAGAGCAAATGTGATGTGTACGTCTGTTCCGTCTTCAGGCATTACGCTGTCATTAAGGAAAGCAGAAACCTCTCCGGAATCGATGGCATTAAAGCCATAAGCGGCATTTGATGTTACTCCTGCCCAGCAGCTGTTGAGGCATGCGATGCATCCGGAACCGCATTCCTTGTTGTTATCAAGATTTCCTGAAAATCTCTGATCGATACTGAGATCTCCGTCAGCGGATCTCACAGACTCAGCCATTGTTACCGGCGTGTCCTGTCCGTCCCATGTAAGAGTTACGTCCACTTTCTGTCCGTCAGTAAACTCTCCGTCTGCTATTTTATCAGTAGTTGTATTCCATGGCTCTCCGCCTGCCTCTATCATTCCGTTATAGAAGTCTTCTGCAGTGCAGTAAGCAGCAAACATCGCCATATCTCCTGCTCCGCCGTCTTTCCATACGCAGTAATGCATTGTTGACTGGTCAAAGAATGTTCCGTTCAGCTGGGCAGTGATAGTTACTGTATGATTTTCAGCATCTACAACAACGTCTTCCGGAGCTGCAGGAGTTTCTGCAGGAGTTTCTGCAGGTTCTTCAGCAACCTCTTCAGTAGTCTCTTCGACAGCTTCTTCTGAAGGTTCCTCGGCAGGTTCGGACGATGATCCGCAAGCAGCAAGGCAAAGAGTCAGCATAAGAATCATAAGTAAAGCCAATAACGATTTCTTCTTCATTTCAAGCTCCTCTCAAAAACTTTAAACCATATAATAATTGGTGTCCTATCGATTATACTATCTGTTAAAGCACTGGCTAACAAATAGATACAATTTATATGACATATTCGGCTGATAAGCCAAAATGATAAGTAAGACATTCTGCTATGATTCAGGACAGACAGCTTATCTATCTTACATCTTTGTACATGGATACCAGTTCTTCCGGTGTCTTTCCGCCTCTGTACAGTCTCCTTAGATTCCACATGCGGTATTCCGTGAGCAATATCGACCTGGTTCCTTTCCCATATCTGCGGGCAGATGAAACGATCCTTTTGCGGGTCATGCCCGGCTTTATACCGTAACGCCGGAGTTTAAGTGAATATGCGTAGTCCTCCATAAAAGGCATCTCCGGAAACATACCTGTCTCAAAGAACAGTTCTCTTTCAATAAACATTCCCTGATCTCCGAATGGTATCCCCCTCACGAGAGCTCTGTAATTGGATATTAGGCGATTCGAAAGCATGAATACATTGCGTGATGCAAACTTAACGCCAAAGCATCCGAAGCTGTGTTTCATCATGCAGTGCCTGATCTCATCGATGAAATCTTTGGGCAGCAGACTGTCGCAGTGCAGAAAGAACAGTACATCTCCGCTGCTGCAGGATGCGCCTATGTTCAGCTGTATCCCTCTTCCCTTATCGCTGCTGATCACTCTGAAGTCGCTGCCAAGCAGAGAAAGAGTTCTGTCAGTGCTTCCTCCGTCAACAAAAATAATATCGGCATTATCTTCAGGAAGAACGTATTCTTTCAGCTGTGCAACCATTGTTCCAATGGTCTTTTCTTCATTGAATACCGGGATTATAACGGATATCTTCAGATTGTCAGTAACGAAGCGGGCAGAGTGCGAACATCTCAGCCTTGCGTCATCCGCAAAACGTCTCCTGAACGCTGCCAGATCTTCCTTTGTGTCAATATCATTATATTCGTCAACAGCATCCACAGTCAGGCCTGCGTTTCTGATCGAGCTTACTGTTTCCTCAAATACCGTCTTTATGCCGTATTTCTTTACGTCAAAAGCCTCATGATGCAGCTCTTTCATTCCGAGAAGATAGTATCCCCCGTCTGCTGTCGGTCCTATCACTGCATCGTAATCTTCAAGCATTGCAAAAGCAGTATCGATAGTGTCTGATTCGAGCTCAGGAATATCCGATCCTGTGAGCACCACTTTCCCGTACCCCATTTTCAGGACATCCGAGAATGCATTCTCCATCCTCTCGCCGAGTCCGTCTCCGCGCTGCCCGATGAATCTGGCATCCTTTCCGAATACTTTTTTCAGAAAAACCGGTTCGCCTCCGGTATATGCCACTACTATGTCAAAGCTATGCCCCCTCATTTCGCGGGCAATATCGCGCAGAAAACACCTGTGAAGTTCTGCGCACTGTTCTGCTGTATAGTAAGGCATAAGCCTTGTCTTTGTGCTTCCGGGAACAGGCTCTCTGGTGAATATCACATATGCATTTTTACTTTTAGCCTTTTGTAAGATCATCACCTTGCTGTCAGCATCGCCGCATCTGCGAGCGCTGCTTCAATCACATCATCCATGTCGTAATATCTGAAGCTTCCGAGTCTCCCGCCAAAATGCACTTTTCCGTCTGCTGAAGCGAGATCCATGTATTTCTTATACAGTCTTTTATTCCTGTCATCTGCAACAGGATAGAACGGTCCGTTGCTCTCATCCGGATCACATGGGTATTCCCGCGTGATAACAGTAAACGCTTTGCCGGCAGCCTCTGAATACGGGTCGAAATGCTTGTGTTCAGTCACCCTTGTATACGGTGTATCTCCATCAGTGTAATTTATAACGGCCCTGTCCTGATAATACCAGGTACCTTCTATCGACTCCTCTTCGAACCGCAGGCTTCTGAACTCCAGCCTTCCGTACCGGTAACCGTAGTAAGCATCAATGGAACCGCTGTATATAATTCTATCCGCTATACTGCTGAAATGTGTTCTGGTTTCTGTATCGTTAAAGTCTGTTCCGGTTATAACATCGATGCCATCGAGCATCCTTTCAACCATAGGAGTGTATCCTCCAGCCGGAACAGCCTGGTATTTATCGTCATAATAGCAATCGTTATATTCAAATCTGACAGGAATACGTTTTATGAAGGACGGCGGTAATTCCGAGCAGCTTCTTCCCCACTGCTTTTCTGTATACCCCTTTATAAGCTTTTCATAAATGTCTGTTCCAACCATACTGACAGCCTGCTCTTCAAGACTTTCAGCATCTCTGCTTTCTCCCCTGCCAGATCCTGACTGTGACAGTATGATGCGTCTGGCATCCTCCGCATCGCTCACGCCCCACATTTCTTCAAATGTTTTCATGTTAAACGGAAGTGAATATCGTTCTCCCTTGTATACAGCAGCAGGTCTGTTGATGAACTCCCTGAAATCAGCGAATCTGTTTACATAATTCCAGACATCCTCATTACTGGTGTGAAATATGTGCGGACCGTATTTATGAACTGTTATTCCCTCTTCATCTTCTGTATAGCAGGCGCCGGCTATATGATCGCGTTTTTCAATTACAAGAACGCGCTTACCGCGGTTCATAAGCTCTCTGGCCATGACAGCGCCATACAGCCCCGCTCCTATTATCAGGAAGTCATATTCCGTTGATGTGATTTCACCTGATTTCTGCCTGTCCATCAATATAATCAAGGGCTTTGCTTACAGCCTGCCTTATATGCTTTCCCTCGCGCATATCGCGTCCTACTCGGCATGCATTGAGCCTCATATTCTCATAATCATCGTCTGACAGTCCGGCTATCAGATCAGGAACAATGAATAAATCATCAACAATAAGTCCGCACTTTTCATTGCGCACAAAGTCAGCCATTGCGGCTCCGCTCCAGACTATTACCGGAATACCGGATGAAATATACAGAGCGATCTTATGCGGATTGTTGAATGTAAGATAATCCCCATAAGCTCCGCTGCATCCTGCACACGAGTCTCCCTCCCAGACAAGTCCGAAAGAGCCCTCCATCACATTCATAAGCGTTACCGGATCAAAGACGCCTTTATAGCAAACATCATCATTTACCGGTCCTGTATAATCCGATCCGTACAGGTTACACCTGAAGCCATCAGGAAGATTGTACTCGAATGTGGATTTCTCTCTTGTCAGATGGCCTGCATATATAACAGGCTTATCCTTTCCGGTCCGTCCGTTCGGTTCGTCTGAAAGAGGTTCTTCGCACAGGTAGTCCATTACACCTACAGATAACATCCTGTCTGTATCAAAGCCCGCTTCCCCGAGTTTTCTTTTCATAACATCATTGTGCACTACTATTGCGTCTGAATTCCTGAACAGAACCGCCTCTGTGCGTTTTGCCATCCCTCTTTTGATCCGGGCAAATCTCCTGTAATCCATCATAAAGAACGTCTCTAATTCGAAAGTCAGGGTTATGATCCTGACGCCCTTGTTATGAAGTCTCCTGATAAAGCCGGCATAGGCAAGGAACTTTTCACTGTTCGGACTGTGAATTATCAGAGTATCGCCGGTTTTAAGCTGCTTAAGAGCCTTTCTCCATGCGAATGTGAGCTCCGCTTCAAAGATTATTCTTTCCTTTACAGACATAAACCTGTTCTTTCTGAAGGAAGGAACAGATATTCTGGTAAAGCCCATTCGCCGAAGCACTTCAAAATAGTCATCACGCCCTTTGCTCAGGGCATTCATCAGAGTGTCGTGATTATAATGGAGTGTTTCTGTGTAATATATCATCTTGTCTATTTTCTTTGAGCGATCTGCATCGCGGCGTGTATCATTTCAGAGGCCGGCTCTCTGCTTATTATCAGGAGCAATACCGGAAACAGCAATACCAATACAGGTTTTTCTGCCTTAAGCAATATGAAGGATTCTGCCAGCAGAACCAGCAAGTCAGCGTGCACCATCAGGTATTCATGCCTGAACCCCAGCAATTTACCTGTGTGCAATGACATTATCAGCCACATCACATAGAAAGCGATCATGACTGAAGCTGCAGTACCCTGCATACCGAATACCGAGGTCAGCAGCATAGCGCCTATAAGCGATACAGCAGCTCCTGCAGCTGAAGTCAGCAATACTCCTTTTGTCTTTGCACATACGTAATAGTTTGCGCATACTATCCCGCTCAGGCCAAAAAACACTGAAGATATGATGAGCAGCGGAACATATTTCCATGCTTCTTCATATGATTCATTGAGCAACAGAACGAGAGGCTTTGCGCAAATGATGATTACCGAAGCCCCCAGAAAGAACAGCGTGCTGTATGATCTGAAAGCTGATTTGTAGAATTGCTCATATCCGCCCTTTCCGTACTGCCTTATTGCTGACAGCTGCCAGGCCTGATGGAACACAGCGGACAAGCCGTTTACAGCAGCTGACATTCTTACTGCTACAGCGAATATGCCGGCTGAAGACGCTCCTGCCATCCACATTACTATGTATCTGCCCGAAGAATCCATTATCCACCATAGTATCGTCGCAGGCATAAACGGAAGTGAAAATTTCAGAATACTAGTGATTGTTTCCTTTCTTATTGCACCATTACGCATCAGACTGAAAAGTCTGATGCGTAATGACAGGAAGACGGTTCTTACAGCAGACGCTGCTGCGATCGACCACAGGTATCCTTCTATGCCCTTTTCCAGGACCACGAGCATGATCACATTGGATAACAGCAGCGTAACTGCGCTGAGTATTTCTGAAACAGCAAAGGCTTTATTTTTGCCCATACCCTTTGCTTCCGCCATAAGAAGTTTCTCCGCAGCACCTGCAACAGTCATAATATACATGACAGCTAAATATCTGCGAAGAGAAGGAACAAAAGCTAACGGCAAAAGCAAAAAGAGACCCGCTGCGGAAGTTACAGACAGCACTGCAAGGCAGTTTGAAAGAACACTTTCCGCACTGTGCTCTTCCTTCATTGTAAACCTTATCGCGGCTTCGCTTACACCCATAAGCAGTATCGGATACAGAAGGTTTACTGTGATAGTGACAGTTTCACCTGTTCCGAATTCAGAAGTCGTCAGATAATAGGTGTACAGAGGTACAAGCAGTATCTTCAGCAGCTTTCCCATTATATTAGAACCGACAAACAATATGGTTGTTCCGGTAAGCCTTTTATATTCTTTATCCTTTTCCATTTGCAGAAAGCTATCAGCAGTTCACGTTACGGCAGACGGTCTGGTTCCGGATAAAACCTGAGACCTTCTGCAGTGCCTTCAATCAGAATTCCAATTCGTCTATTTTTCTCTTTTATATCAAGGCTGCTCAGCAAAATTCGCAGTATATGAGCAGGAAGCCTCACGGATTCATAAGCAGCCCCCTTTATGCCCTCTCTCCTGTACAGAACCACATCGTTGCGATACAGATATCTGAATCTGTGCAGCCTGTCAGGGGCCGCCGTAGAAATATCTGCCTTGGATTTGTCTTTAATATAATGTGTCACTTCGCTTGATGGAATCATCATGCATGGGTACTTCAGGGAAATACGTCTCGTATACTCCCAGTCATCAGTCCATATAAAGAATTCTCTGTATGGAAGGCCTACATCCCTTATGACCCTCATCGGTATCAGAAGCGAAGCGAATGAAGCCATAACCACAGGAATCACGGCAGGCCGCATATCGGAAACATTCCTGACCAGCGTTCTTCTCTGCAGATTCATCCTGCAAATGCTCCCGTCAGTCCACAGGACTTTGCTCGAAAGAAATCCGAATGAGCCTTCATAAAGCGCAGCATACCGCAGAAGTTCTGAAAGCGCAGTCACTGACGGCACACAGTCATCATCCATGAGCCACACATAATCATATCCAAGTTCGAAAGCCTTGCGTATGCCAAAGGTAAAGCCGCCTGCGCATCCGGTATTGTGACCTGTGTTGAAGTAGTGAATGTTTGCAGTTGCATAAACCGGATCTTTTCCAGTAAACAGATCCGCTGTTCCGTCAGAGCTGCCATTGTCCACTACGATAATATCCGTATCAGCTTTCTGTGCTTTTACGGCGTCTATGCAGGTTTTCAGCATCTCTTTCCTGTTGTATGTAAGTATTACTGCAGATGTTTTCATTATTCAGATCCAGCTTATCCCTTGATCAATGATACAGCAAAGGCCTTCAGTTTGCGTACAGTCATGGCAGTTGCCTTTCGAAGCAGGTGTTCATTGCCTGTAAAAATATAGTCCAGATCCACAGAACGCAGATCATTCGCATCTATCCAGACGTCAAGAAGTCTCTCTGCCGCAAAGCCAAACACCCTTTTGTCATAAGTGTTATAGTCTAAAATATCCAGTTTCTTTTCGAGTTCAAACAGTATGCCGAAAAGCCAGCTGCAATACCTATCGCAAAGATCCTTTTTCATGATAAGCATATTGAAGCGATGTCCGGTAGTCATAGCCATACGTCTGTCATAAGCATCAATATACTCGGGGCATTTCTCCTCTATTATGCTGCGAGTGGTCTTCAGATCTGCCTCATTATGAGAATGAACATATTGAGAATAATTCGACTCTATAAGGTAATTGCGAGCCTTTGGCAGAATCACATCATAATAATTCAGAAGGTGTGATGCCTCATCCTCTTTTAACAGCGTTCTTTTGCTGTGAGGGGAAGCAAAGAATCTTCTGTAATGGCAAAGCCCGATAATGTCTATGTCAAGATTCTTCCAGCCCCAGTATAAAGCTGTAAGCTCACAGAAGCTTGCGTTTCTGTCAGAAATGTTATCTCCCGTATCATCCCTGACATATCCCGCAGGAACATAGTCCCGAAATACGGAACCTGCCATCACAGGTATATACATTTCATCGTCCGGCACTTCGCACTCAAAGTGTGCAGCTACCATTATTCCTGTCTTATCCGTCTGCATATCCTGGTTAACCCCTGCTTCTTCTGATAACTGCTGCAGGCGTCTTTAAAAGTATCTTCAGGTCAAGCGCCAATGATGCGTGCTCAACATAGTATAATTCTGTCTCCTGTCTGCGGCCACTTTGATATGTAGATTCATTCCTGTCTGAAATCTGCCAAAGTCCGGTAAGCCCGGGTCTGGCTGAGAGCAGGATTTTCTTCTCATCATCAGTATAAAATCCCAGCTCGTTCACTGTAATCGGCCTTGGTCCGACAAGGCTCATCCGGCCTTGTAATACATTTAGAAACTGTGGCAGTTCGTCAAGAGACGTTTTTCTTAACAAATGTCCGATCTCAGTAATCCGAGGATCGTTATTGAGTTTATATTCCTGATAGTATTTTTCTAAATCGTCATCATTCAGTGCTGCTTCCACTTTCTCTGATCCGGTACGCATGCTTCGGAACTTATAAATTTTAATGCGGCGACCATGAAGACCTGTTCTGTCATGAACAAAAAACACCGGGCCAGGGCTCTCTGCTTTTATCATCAGTACTGCCGTTGCAGAAAGAGGTGCGGTAAGCGCAAGTAAAACAGCAGAGCCTGTTACATCAAAGGCTCTTTTTGCAGCGTAATATGATCTTTTACGGCGATCCGTTGTTCTTCTCACATCAGAATTCATCTGTTAATAAAGCGGGCAACCGTTAAAAAGTTGCCCGTTCTTTAAAGTATTTATAATTGCTTGATAGTCAGGTTGGCTTTATCCTTCAGTACCTGTCGCAGCTGAGTCACCTTCAGCAGGAGCCTGTGCATCGTTTTCAGTATCTTCAGGCGATGTAACCTCAGTTACCTTGATCACAACAGATGCTGTACTGCTTCCTTTTTTATAGCTGGTGTTTCCGGCTGCTGTAACCTTAACCTTAACAGTATAATCACCCGGTTTGAGTCCTGATTTAACAGTTATATTTCCGGTGGTTTTGTTGACCAGAATACTGTCAGATCCTTTTGTTTTTGAATAAGTTACAGTGCCCTTTGCATTCTTGATTGTTATGGCTTTCTTTCTTTCGATAGTCTGTTTCGCCTTTGCAAGCTCATCACCGCTAACAACAACTGTCTTGCCGGATGCAGTAACAGGATTCTTGACGGCAGTAACCTTAATTGTTACAGTTGCTGTCTCACTGCCGGACTTGTAATTGTTGTTTCCTGCAGCTGTGACCTTTACTTTGACGGAGTACTGTTTGCCAGGTTTAAGTCCGGATTTAACAGTAATCTTTCCTGTACTCTTATTTACCAGGATCTGATCTGAGCCTTTTACTTTCTTGAATGTTACAGTTCCTTTCGCATTCTTGACAGTTAAGGCTTTCTTCTTATCAATAGTCTGTTTACCCGCTGCAAGCTTATCTCCACTCAATGTAACATTATTGCCAGAAACAATTATAGGGTTATCAGAAGTAATAACTTTAATTGTCACTGTTGCTGTTCTTGAAGCTGCTTTATATGATGAATTGCCGGAAGCATAAACATTGACCTTTAAAGGATATTTGCCTGCTTTAAGGCCTTTCTTAACAGTTATCACACCGTTCTTACTGATTGTGATACTCTTGTTTCCGCTATTCTTTGAGAACGAAACAGTACCCTTGGCATAATAAATGCTGAAGGCATCGCTCTTTTTTATCGTCTGACCCTTATTCAAGAGTTTTTTATAATCTATCTTATAAATCTCTCCGCTAACACTAATAGGATTAGCTTTCTTTGCAGGCCTTACAGGAGCTGCCGGCGGAACATATGTGGATTCTCCGTACCCATCTGAACCGAGAGCTTCAAGTACCATTGGCTCGTTATTAACAACAACACCGATTTCTGTTGCTGTGAACAGCATCGCTGAAGCAAGAACAACTATAAACGCTCCTGAAATCAGTTTTTTTACGATCTTATTCATATCAGGTAAAGTCCTTCCTCCGTATTACATGATAATTTCTCATCAGTTTTACTTGATTCTTTATTGTACTCTCTGGTTAAAATGATTTCAATTATTCTGCCCGTTGCTCGCTTTGTTATAGATTTTATCAATACCGGTAATATATACCTATGTGTTTAATAACCGTTTTACTGCAGTGGAGTCATAATCGTGAGTCAGGCCAAGAAGCACAAAGAAAAACGGGGCTGTATAAAACATTGAAACTCCGAACAGTGATGATATGAAATAGGCTGCAGCTGCACAGGCTGCTGTAACGGAATCATTATTATCTGATTTAAGTCCTCTTATTATAGTGATTAGAACCCCTGCAACATAAAAAGCAGCTGCAGGAATACCAAAAAATGCAGCATATGTCATCACTTCATTATGCGGATTAGCAGCAACATTTGTCTCAAGAAGCACTTCTGTGATTCCCTCGCAGCCATATCCGAAAAGAGGCCTCTCACCTATCATTTCCATAGTCTGCTGCCACAGCCCCCATCTGCCATGACCATGAAGAGCATCTCCCCCGCCCGTAAATATATCTTTAGCATCATGAATATCCATCATGATATCTTCAACAAGTGACGGTTCAGTTTTAAGAGCTAATAGTGCCAGTACAGCCAGAGCGAAAGCGAATACGGCGATTCCTTTCCGTTTGCTGCTGTCCCTTATAAACACTGCAACAGCTCCTGCCAGAAGCACGGAACCAGCAGCAAGGAGGCAGCCCGTTGAACGATTGCAGACAAGTGAAACCATGGTAATCACAAATGAAGCAACACCAAACAACCGGTTCTGTTTTCTGCTGCTCAGACAGAATCCGGCGGATATGATCACAGCTATGACTAAAAAGTATCCATAATGGTTTCCGTGGTAGAAGATAGCAGACGGCTCATTCTTGTTTCTGAAAGCTTCAACAAACGGATAGAACATATCAATAAGAAATATGACGCCTATCATATCAGAAACAGCTACAAAGACTGTCAGGATCAGGTGCCTCATCCGACTTCCGCTTACACCGCTGCAAAGCATGTAAGCTAAAAAAAACGTCAGTAAATCGAATACGCCTACATACCTGAACTGTACTCCCAGTAAAGCTTCCCTGCTGAATCCGTTTATGCATGTGGAAGCTGCAATGCAGACAAGGAAGCCTACGAAACACATGGTTCCTGCATTCGGATGTATGCGGTCGTCTTTAAGGCGCCGGCTAATGCATGCACCGGCACATAAAAGACTTACAAGGCCAGTGCATTTGATGAACAGAGGGTATATTGTGTACTGCAAATCGCTCATACTCTTAGCAGTCACATCGATCACATCGAGTACGAGCATTGCCAAAGTCGCAGCACACAATAAAAGAGCCGGTACAGCGGCAATTGCATCTCTTCTCTTCAAATCGTTTGCACTATTATTCAGCTCTGTGTTTTCCGGTCTCATTTTTAGTCATTTCGATAACAGCGTTGTCTGATTACTTAAATCTTGTAAGAACCCTGTTTATATATGATTTTGCAGTATCGGGTTTTTCTCCTGTGTCCATTATAAGAGGCAGAATATGCTCAGCAGAGGACAGACCGCAGCGTCTGAATCGCCCTGTACAGGAAGCACAATATGTATATATTCTTTTCTCTGTACTTTCCCCCAGTTGCTTTACAAATCCATTGGCAAGATCCGGTTCGAGTACTGAAGCGCTTCCGCCGAGACCACAGCACTGTGCCGAATCATTTATGTTTATATTACCCTTTACGAACGGTTTAATTTCGCCTATCCATATGCGTTCTGTTCTGTCCGGACATGGAAGATAAAAATTCAGATCGCCTTCAAGGATGCGCCCCTCTCCCAGCTCATTAAGTTTGTCGTAAACGCTTCTGACTCTGACGCCTAATCTGTCGCCAAAAAAGGACCTGCAGTTAGGACATGCCGTGATCACCTCAGTAACACCTGCTGCCTCGAGCCTCCTCCGAATACCGTTTATTATACGGTTTTCATCATCATCAAATCCCAGTTCAGATATGGGTTTGCCGCAGCATTCATACACTGTACCAATACCGTTCGCCTTGAAGAGTCTTACGATAGCAGCATTGGTTTTTGGATACATGGACGGAAAATTGCAGCCTGGAAAGAATACTGCTCCGGAAGTCACATGTTTCCAGTTACGGAAGCTATAGTCCCTTTTCTCACCTATCAGGCCTTTATACTTTTTTTCGATAGAATCTCTCTCTTCAGACATTGCACGTTCACGTCTGAACTCCATGATCAGTTCTCTCCCATCAATGCCAACAGGACAAACGGCTGTACATCTTCCGCATAAAAAGCAATGATATGCAAGATCTTTCAGCCTGTCTATATCACAGATGTCTATTCCATATTTTGAAAGAAAGTCACAGTTTTCTCTGCACTTGTGGCAGTGAATGCATTGGTCTGTTGAAATCATAGTGTCTATGTTTTTTTATTAATCGTTCAGCAAAATACCGTCATTTCAGTATTTATTTTATATCCGCATCCTATAACAGGCAAGAGGGACTGCCATTCCGGCAGCCCCCTTAGAAGATTGTCTATCTTGTGAAAGCCTCATTACATCGTGCTTAAGCAGCAGGCTTGAGCTGATCATCAGCAAGACCATTTGCTCCGCCTATAAGGTATGTCACTTTCGACATGTCTACTCCCATGTCTGTAAAAGTTGCAAGAGTTTTCTTTGCAATAGCATTTCCGCTTACGCATACAACAACGATCCTCTTTCCGGCTGCTTTATCAAAAGCAGCTTTGAGCTTTGCATTATTATCTGCATCGCTGTTGCTCATCACTTCAACCTCCGCATCACAGTCGATAGGTCTCTCCTGCTTTTTTGCTAAAGGTCTTACGTCGATAATGAAATCATTTGAGCGGTCAACAGAGTCAAACTTGATTCCCAGTGCCATGGCGTTTGTGCTTTCAAGGCCTGTGGCTCCGCCTATCAGATATGTAACATCCGGCATGAAAGCACCGGATTCCTTAAGAGCCTGCATAGCATTTCCGGCAAGGGTTCTGCCCTTGACGCAAATTATGACTACTCTCTTTCCTTCTGCTTTATCATATTCTGCTTTCAGTCCGGCTTTGTCTACGGCTGCGTAATCTCCTGCTACAGGGAAATTTACAGATCCTACAATATGGCCGGCAGCATACATGTCAGCAGGTCTTACATCTATGATATAGTCATTGGCCAGATCTATATCAGAATACTCGATTCCAAGGTTCTTCCAGTCGTCGGAATCCTTATCAAGCGATGCATAATCGTGACAATAAATCTTGTATACGAACTCCTTCGCATTGGTGAAATCAGCAATTCTCTTTCCATCAACCTCTGCTGCAGGGTAACCAAAAGTGTTGCATTTGCCCCATGACTGTGCAGGGTTGAATGTAATATCACGGCCTCTGCTGATGACGAGTCTGTTGTTGTCAACACCACCCCAGAAGTAAGCTGTCTTTTCCTTTGCAAGATCAGAAGACTTTGCTTTCTTTACTTCTGTTACTGTAGCGCCTGTTCCGGTCTTGATAGCTTTCAGAACATCTGCAGGGTCTGCATATACCCAGCCTGTTCCAGGGAGATAGAATTCAGCCCAGCAATGCTGACCGCCTGTAGCGTCTCCATTCATACGGATTCCGAACATCTCTCTTGCTGGAACGCCTGCAGCGCGGCAGAGTGCAACGAATGTAGAATTGATATCAGTGCAGTGTCCGCCTGCTCTTCCGAATTTCTTAAGATCTGTGAGTATCTTTACAGTATCACCGTATCCGCAGCCCTCAACAACGAAAGTTTTCTTCTTTCCGTTTGAATTTACAAGAGTCTCACCATTGTCGATTCTCTCGAGATTAGCGATAGTCCAGTTATAGATGGCTTTAGCCTTTCCAAGAGTAGTTGTCTTGCCCTTTGTTGCTTCCAGAGCGTACTTCTGAACAATAGGGTCGTTAACCTTTACATATTCTGATTCCTTGTTGATGTATTTCTTTGCTTCAGCAGAAAAATAAGCTTTTGGATCATTCTTAAGGTTTGTGCGGCTCACTTCTTTCCTGGTGCCGGTGAATGTAAGCGATGCCTTTCTGCTTGCAGGATCAGCGTCCTTGCTCCATTCGAGATATAGCATCTTATTTCCATTTACTTTTTCTGTAGTGATCTTCTTCACTGAAGCAGAAGGTGCAGAATAGGAAACGCCTTCTATCTTCTGGAATTCATCACTCTTAGGTATAGGAACCCACACTTTTACTGCCTTGCCTGCCTCATACTTTGACATATCGATGTATGTAGTCATAGTTGCAGTTTTGCTCTCACCTATAGTGACTTTCTTTTCAGAAATCTTAAGAGTTTTCGCAGATTTGACCTTGCTGAATTTACCCTTCTTTTTTCCGTTGATGGCTCTTACTTTAAAGTAATACTTTGTATTAGACTTAAGAGCCTTTCCATTCAGCTTTTTAACTGTATATGTCTTTTTTGAAGACTTTACAGTAGCGACTTTCTTGAAGTTTTTACTTGCACTCTTAGATGCATAAACTTCATACTTTTTGGCATTCTTTGCCTTCTTCCATGTCAGCTTCACGGATGAAGATGTGACTGCCTTTGCCGAAGAAAGTGTTACCTTCGCCGGTTTCTTTGCTGACGCAGCATAAGCCTGACTCATTGGCATTACTGAGTATGTAAATACAACAGCTAATGTCAGAACGAGTACCATGACTTTACTCATCAGAGTTGATCTTTTCTTCATCATTAATCCTCCTTACAATATATATTCATTCTGTCATGCAATAAAACAGCCTGTAAAAATATGTTAGCATTGCATCCAAAATTCAAAAAATAGATACTGTTGATACCCATTTGAATTGCAATAGATATTCTTTATCAGTAAACAAAGAGACCGTTGAACGGTCTCTTTAGTTCATCCCTTATATTAAATCTACGGAATACTTATTTGGCTGGAACCAGTGAACTTGTTTTGTTATCTACTCTCAATTTTTTACCGTTTTTGTCGATGAATGGACGACCTTCGTTGCTCCAGCCCTGCCATCCATCATTATACATTGATGCATCATTATAACCCATTACCCAAGCATCCCAGGTTTCCTCTGCCGCTCTCCATCCAGAACCGCAGAAGAATGACATGTGCTTGCTTGTGTCAACACCCTGAGACTTCCACATAGCTTCAATAGCTTCCGGGCTTCTCATGGTCTTGTCAGGATTCCTGTAATAGTACATACTGCTTGAATGACCAAATCCTGAAGGAGAATTGACCTTAACGCCTGGGATTCTACCAGCTATATCGTGATAGCTGTACCCAGTCTGCAGACCTTTAAACTCGTCTTCGGTACGTGTGTCTATAAGCTGGTACTTTGAAGGTTTTTTAATCATTGCAGCCGCTTCATCCTGGCTATCAATAACGTCAGGATTACCAATGGCAGTTATGTTTGTTCCTTTCTTTGCGGTATTGATCTTGTTCTTTTCCAGTTTATAGCCGTTCAGATTCCACTCGTTATATCCGGCGCTCATTACATATACATTGTTGATGCCAAGGTATTTCATTATCAAAGCGATCTTTATGGTAGCCATAGGTTCATGTCCTACAACGACTACAAAGTCGTTTTTCTTAAGGCCGTATTTAGGAGCAAGTTTTTTCAGAAGTTCTTTATCACTTCTCAGGAGATAGTCAGCAATCCAATCGACCTTATTTTCCCCGTTATTAATGATATTTCTGTCCCTATATCTTTCAGGTTCGAAATCATCAGTGCTTATTGGTTCTGCACCAGGAACATGTCCATCAGTATAATAGCTGGCTTGAGTCCAATCGATGTCATTATCCTCTTTGTACCCATCATCTGTATATTTTCCATATGCAGCATATTCAGCATGGAAGATACGGATATTTCTTTTGCCTACAATTGACTTCGCATTGGAAGAAAGAGCTTTTCCATTTACTTTATGGTCGGAAATGTTCTTTACTACTTCTGCAGGAACATTAAGTTTGTAGTTTTTGTAGGTTTCAAGTTTCGCCCCGGAAGCGTTTATTTTCTTTGAATAATTCCTTGCGACAACTTTCTTATAGCCTTTTCCCTTCAGATATCTGGCAATCCTTTTTGCATCCTTCCCGTTTGTATCATAAACTATGATATCGTCCGTCTTTTTCAGTCCAGCGGAGCTCAATGCCATCGCAATGGCTTTATCCTTGGATTTATATCCATTGTCATTGGCAGCATAATATGGAGTGTTAAGCCATTGAGCAGCAATGTTTACTGCCCCATCAATATGTCCGCCATTCTTGTCACCGTCTATCGCCCAGCCAGCGTAAGATTCAGGCTTTCTGGCATCTATCAGAACCTTTGTCTTTGCAGACTTGACTTTGCTGAAAAGTCCGTTCTTCTTTCCATTTACAGCTCTAACCTTAAAGTAGTATTTCGTGCCGGCCTTCAGGCTTTTGCCAGAGATTTTCTTTACTGTATAAGACCTTTTTGCAGCATTTACTGATGCAACCTTTTTGAAGTTATTCTTTGCACTTGTCGAAGCAAAGACTTCATACTTTTTGGCATCCTTCGCCTTCTTCCATGTCAGCTTCACGGATGAATACGTGACTGCTTCTGCCGAAGAAAGCATTACCTTTGCCGGTTTCTTTGCCGATGCTGCATAAGCCTGGCTCATAGGCATTACTGAGTATGCGAATACAACAGCAAGTGCCATTACGAATACCATGACTTTGCTCATCATCGTTGTTCTTTTGGTCATAGATTCCTCCTTCCAAATACCAAATTAAAAGTGCACAATTGATACACTATACCATGTGTAAATATTACCAATAAAAAAAGCCCGCTTGAAATAGATAGAGTCTATACGGGCTCACTTCGTTATTCTTAATATAAATGGTTTACCTTGTTTTATTCTGAAATGCCTGTAGTTTCAGTGCTAACCGTTTCTGCTTCTTCATTGATATGATCCAGAATGTCTATTGCATCCATAACCAGTTCAGGGCAGAGAGTGAACATGGTTCCTGCTTCCAGTATACGCCCAAGTCCTTCCGGAGTAGATATGTCATCTCCCACCAGTTCCTTGCACATGCATGATCCGCGACGTTCTTTCCATTTTTTTATAAATTCCGCGCGCTTTGCCATAAGTGCATCCCGGTGTTCCATGTCATCCGGACCGTTATGGCCGTACTTCATTCCGATCACCATCATAGCACCGATAACTGCACCGCAGGTCTCGCCCATGCCGGAACCTCCACCAAATGCTGACGCAAGCCGGTTTGCCTCATCATCCGACAGCCCAATTTCATCTGCAAAATGGCTGATCACAACTTGGCTGCAATCCTGTCCTCTCATAAAGAGACCAGCTACCTGTTCTTTATCCATTACTGTCCCTCCCTAAGTGTTAAGCTTCTGTAGTTCCGCCGCAGCTTGATCCTGCTCCTGCAGTGCATGCATAGCAATGCTTATCGAAGTAAATACATCTAGGTTTATATGGTTTGTCAACTATGTCGAAAATGGTCTCTCCCGTAGTTATCTTCATGTCTGCAGCCTGGTTGAAGTCGCAGTCATAAAGTGACCCGTCCCATGCTACCGAGAGCTGGAATCTGCACATCATGTTCTCCAATGTCGCAGGGTTGAAGGCGTCATGAAGCTTTGTCATGTATCCCTCGAAGTTCCCGGAGCTTACAAGGAAAGCTCCGAACCTTCCCATAGGGTTATTTGTGATGCAGAAAAGGTTGTTGAATACGATTCCGTAATCACTACCGAGCTTCGCCTTATACTCGTTTTCCATCGTGGTCTGATCTGGCGGGAAGAAAGCGCCGCCCGGATTAT
>ODAI013023013.1_pt1 | contig 18018 bp, 13 predicted proteins | sample 1539321 | NCBI WGS metagenome assembly ODAI01 (sample SAMN02144231, study PRJEB22623) | gut metagenome | biome: sheep rumen | host: Ovis aries | place: New Zealand | reverse complement strand
CCTTGGCAAGCTGTTCCTTGAATGTCTGGTAGGTAGGGGCAAGTGCATCCCATATACTCAGGAACTTGTCCTTGAGACGTGTGCGCTTGTCCTTGTCAAAATTCTCGAACACGGTCTTGATGGCAGCCACCTGCTCGTCCGTAAGGAACTCGAATGATGTCATCTCCTGCAATTCGGCGATATTGACAAAGAGACTTCTTGCTTCAGCCATGTTGTTGTCAATATCCTCGAAGTCGCTCAGCATCATCTCGCCCCATGAGTAGAACTTGTCGAGTGTCTCCTCTGTCTTTGTCACGCTATGGAACGCCTCGTAGAGACGGCATACGAGTTGTATCTGGTCGCCCACTATTCGGTCGCTCAGCGAAGCGAACAGGTCGCCTATGGACAGATATTGTGGCGCAAAGACAGGCGAAGGGCTTATCTTTGCGAGATGGTTGTTGAAGAACAGATTTGCACGCTTGTTAGGGAATATGATGGTTGTCTTGGTGAAGTCTCCCCCAAGTTCCTTGTACAAGTCGTTTGCTATAAGTTCGAGAAATGTTGTCATAAGCAAAAAAATGAAGACCCACCCTAACCCTCTCTACAGGGAGGGGACTGGATAGCCTTGTTGCTGATAGAATGTATGAAGGTCGCAGCGGACGTGGTAACTAAGCTCCCTCCCTGTAGGGAGGGCTGGGGTGGGTCAGATTCTAAACGTTATGACCTCTCCGTCGCGTGTGTTGCGGATGGCAGGCAGTTCCCAATCCACCATACCAAGCTCGTAGATGTCTTGTCCTGTGTCGGAATACATGCTGTCCGTCTCTATTCCGATGGTAAGAGTGCCGTAGTCGGTTATCTTCTTGCCGGGATAGAGTGTCTGCAACTTGTCTATTGCGGCTCTGTGGTAGAGCTCCACGTCTTCGTCTTCCTCGTCAAGCATGAACTTGCGGAAGACAAAGACCTGCTCACCCTCGCTCAATTCATTATCCATGAGATGTTGAAAAATTAAGAATTAAGAATTAACTACGTTGAGCCCTTCGGGGTTCAAAATTATGAATTGTTACTGTAATATACGTATATTCTTTTGCGTAGCGTAATATGCAGTATTTCAGTCTTGTTGTGTGTTTGTAAAACGACATCCGAAAGTGGTCGAACGGACTAATGATAGTCGGTATGTGCGACTATCGATAGTCCGTACTATCGACTATCATTAGTCCGTATGGGTGACTATCATTAGTCCGTTCGACTACTATTGATAGTCTGTCAGACTACGTCTTTTACATGAACTCCACAATCGTGATTCCTGCTCCTCCAAACTGTGGATGCTCGTCGTGATAGTCGCTCACGGCTGGTATCGTACCTACATACTGGCGGATGAGTGTGCGGAGTATTCCCGTCCCTGTTCCGTGGAGTATTCGCACCCTTGACGCCCCAGCCACAAGAGCGTCGTCGATGAAGTATGTGACTGCCTGTATTGCTTCCTCTCCACGCATACCTCGCACGTCGATGTCCTGAGAGAAGTTGAGTGTCTTCTCGCGTATGTTGTCCTGCGTCTGGCTGCTTATGAATGTTGCCGCCATCGTCTCCTTCTTCTTCTGTGGAGCATCTGCTGGTTCAAGGCGCTTGAGCTTCACGTTGGTCTGTATTCCTCCAAAGCCAACGAGAGCCTCGTTGCCGTTTATCTTGATAATCTGTCCCGGAGTGGTTGTTCCATTGAGACGAACCCAATCCTTCTCCTTGAAGAGTACGGCATCTGTATTTGGCTGAGGAGTGGTGTTGCCTGCGGTCGGAGCAACGGCTCCGTTCTTGGCAAGCGACTGTCCCTTCTTGCTTTCGCCTTTCTCCTTACGTTCCTTGCGAGCCTTGACCTTTTCCATCTGGCGACGGATTTTCTCCTCCATCTCCTCTGGATTGATAGCCTTGACCTCTTGCTTGAAGTCGTTGAAGTCCTGACGTATGCTGCGTGTACGCTCTTTCTCTGCCTGAGCTTCCTTAATCTCACGTATGGTTTGCTCGATACGTGCGTTGGAGTTCTGGAGGAGTTCTTCTGCGTCAGCCTTTGCCTTGGCGATAATCTCCTTGCGCTCGTCGTGCAACTTCTTTATCTCTGCCTCGTAACGCTCAATCGTCTGCTCCATCTGCTTCTCGTGCTGATGAATGGTCTGACGCTTATTCTCCCAGTAACGCTTGTCGCGCACGATGTCCTGCAGATATTTGTCCGAACTGATGTATTCCTGTCCCACGAGTTCCGAAGCATCGGCTATGATGTCTTCTGGAATACCAATCTTGCGAGCAATCTCCACGGCAAACGAAGAACCTGGGTTGCCTATCTGCAACTGGAAGAGAGGTGCCATCTGCTGACGGTCGTAGAGCATGGCTCCGTTAATCATTCCGTCCGTTTCCTGAGCATAATGCTTGAGGTTCTGGTAGTGGGTGTTGATGACTCCATAGGCATGACGCTTGACGAAACGCTTGAGTACAGCCTGCGCTATTGCCCCGCCAATCTGCGGCTCGGTACCCGTACCGAACTCGTCGATGAGGATGAGGCTTGCGCCATCGGCACTTCGCATCATGTTCTTCATGTTCAACAGGTGTGAAGAGTAGGTGGAAAGGTCATTCTCCAGACTCTGTTCGTCGCCTATGTCTATGAATATGCTCTTGAATATTCCGACCTTGCTGCTCTCTGCCATAGGTACGGGCATTCCGCATTGTACCATGTACTGGAGCAGTCCTACAGTCTTGAGACAAACGGACTTTCCTCCTGCGTTAGGACCAGATATGAGGAGTATGCGTTGCTTGTGGTTGAGCACTATGTCAAGAGGAACGACCTTACGTCCGTGCTTGGCAAGCGAGCGTTGGAGCAACGGATGTACAGCCATGCACCAGTCCATCATCTGTTTCTCCTCGATAACAGGTTCTATGGCGTTGGTGGCTATAGAGAACTTTGCCTTGGCACGTATGAAGTCGATGTCGGCAAGGAACTCGTAGCTGTTCATTATCTCGTGCACCTCAGGGCGTACCGTAGCCGTAAACTCAAGGAGTATGCGCTTTATTTCGTGACGTTCCTCCGACTCCAGTTCACGTATGCGGTTGTTTGCCTCTACCACTTCGGCTGGCTCTATATATACCGTACGTCCTGAGTCTGACTCGTCGTGCACGATGCCTCGTATCTTGCGCTTCATAGCAGGAGCAACAGGTATGACGAGTCGTCCGTCACGCATGGTGGGTGCGATATCCTTGTCAATCACTCCGTCGCCCTTGGCTGTCTTCATGATTGACGCAAGGGTACGTGATATGCTACCTGCCGTACTTGCCAGTTCACGACGTATCATCATGAGGGTAGGGGACGCTGTGTCCTTCACCTTGCCGAACTTGTCGAGTATCTGGTCTATACGCCTGACGAGTTGTGGGAATGTCTGCACATCCTTGGTGAGCGCGTTGAGTTGTACGTAACAAGGTATCTCGCCCTCTTCATCTACCGACTTGCCGAGGAACGATACAATCTTACATATCGTGTCGAGCGAACGCTGTAGGTCAAAGAGTTCTCGTTCTTCAAGGAACGTGTTCTCTATCCTTATGCGCTTGAGCGATTGTCGCACGTCGTAGAAGTTCTGGTCAGGGAAATCCTCTTCTTGCAGGATACGCATGAACTCCGTCGTCTGTCGTATGCTGCGCTTTATTGTCGAATGGCTGGAGGAAAATGTCATCTCATCTACCCTTTGTTGTCCAAGGGTACAGAGACACAACTCCTTCAAGTCCTGTCGTATTATGTCGAATGATATCTTTTGTTCGAATGTATTCGGATAAATCATTTACCTTTTAATTCATAATTCATAATTCATAATTCATAATTCATAATTTTCAATTCATAATCCATAATTGTTCCTCACAACCGTGTTCGGGTGTCTATAATTATGAATTATGCATTATGAATTATGAATTGCTTTCAAGTTCTTCCTTGATGAACTTCCATGTGATGCCCTTCTTTGCCTTGACAACCTCCTCTGGAGTACCCGTTGCCATGACCTGTCCACCACCACGTCCGCCTTCAGGACCCATGTCTATGATGTAGTCGGCAATCTTTATCACGTCGAGGTTATGCTCTATCACGATGACTGTGTTGCCCTTATCCACAAGTCGCTGGAGCACGCCCATGAGTACACGGATGTCCTCAAAGTGAAGTCCTGTAGTCGGCTCGTCAAGTATATATACCGTCTTACCCGTATCACGCTTGGAGAGTTCCGTGGCAAGCTTGACTCGCTGGCTCTCTCCTCCAGAGAGGGTAGAAGATGGCTGTCCGAGTTTGATGTAACCGAGACCTACATCCTGTATGGTCTTAATCTTGTTGAGGATGCTTGGCTGGTTCTCGAAGAACTCAACCGCCTGGTTGATGGTCATGTCGAGCACGTCAGCTATTGACTTACCCTTGAAGCGTACCTCAAGCGTCTCACGGTTATAGCGTTTGCCGTGGCACGTCTCGCAAGGAACGAGTACGTCAGGCAGGAAGTTCATGGCTATCGTCTTGTAGCCGTTGCCTCCACACGTCTCACATCGTCCTCCGCTCACGTTGAACGAGAAACGTCCTGGCTTGTAGCCTCGCATCTTGCTCTCTGGCATCTCGACGAAGAGTGAACGGATGTCGGAGAATACGCCCGTGTATGTTGCCGGGTTGCTACGTGGAGTTCGTCCGAGAGGTGACTGGTCAACATTCACAACCTTGTCAATATTCTCTATACCCTCGAATGACTCATAAGGCATAGGGTCCTTGAGCGAACGGTAGAAATGTTGTGAGAGTATCGGCTGCAACGTCTCGTTGATGAGTGTTGACTTGCCGCTTCCGCTCACTCCCGTCACGACGGTAAGAGTTCCGAGTGGTATCTTGACGCTCACGTTCTTCAGGTTATTGCCCGTGGCGTTGATGATGCTTATGTATTTGCCATTACCCTTACGTCTCTCGGCAGGAATCTCTATCTGCTTCAGACCGTTAAGGTAACGAGCTGTGAGCGTGTCCTTGGTGAGCATCTCCTTTGGAGTACCTTGGAACACGACTTCGCCTCCTTTTCTTCCTGCCATAGGGCCCATATCGACTATATAGTCGGACTCAAGCATCATGTCCTTGTCGTGTTCAACCACGATGACCGTATTGCCCTCGTCGCGAAGAGTCTTGAGCGAGTTTATGAGACGCACGTTGTCCCTCTGGTGAAGTCCGATACTTGGCTCGTCAAGTATGTAGAGCACGTTCACGAGTTTGGAACCTATCTGTGTGGCAAGCCTTATGCGCTGGCTCTCTCCACCCGAAAGACTCATGGACGAACGGTTGAGACACAGGTATTCAAGTCCCACGTCGAGGAGGAATGACAGACGTGCACGTATCTCCTTTATTATCTCGGCTGCAATCTTCTGTTGCTTGCTCGACATCTTTTCCTCTACCGTGTTTATCCACTCGTACAGCTCGCCAAGGTCCATGTTGGCAAGGTCGTTGATGTTCTTGTCAACAATACGGAAGTGGAGTGCCTCCTGATTGAGTCGTGCTCCGTTACACTTAGGACAAGCTGCCTGCTTGTCGAACGACTCCACCCATTTCTGTGCCGAAGCAGATGTTTCTGTCTCGGCTAACTGGTGTATGTACTTAGCCAGTCCTTCGTATTCGGTATAGAAGTCACTTGATGTCTTTATGAGTTCAGCCTTTATCTTGATTCGTTCCTGACAGCCGTATATTATCTCCTGCTTAGCGTCCTCTGGGAGGTCGCTTATCTTTGTCTTGAGATTGCATCCGTCATAGCGTGAGAGTACGGCATCCAGTTGCCAGAATATCATCGTGTTCTTGAACTTGCCAAGTGGTGCAAGTCCTCCCTCGTAGATAGACAGGGATGCGTCTGGTATAATCTTGTCCTCGTCGATGAGGCTTACCATACCGAGTCCCTTACAGTATGGACATGCTCCCTGTGGTGAGTTGAACGAAAAATTGTTAGGCGCAGGCTCATGGTAACATATACCTGTGGTAGGGCACATGAGTCGTTTGGAGAAATGCTTTACGGCGCTACTCCTGAACTTGTGGTCCTCCTGACTGTCGGCATCCTTGTCGAGTACCATTATCTGTCCTTCGCCCAGCTTCATGGCTGTTGCAAGGCTTGCCTTCAGACGCTCGGCATCCTTGCTGCTCACGGCAAGCTTATCCACTACCCCCTCGATGTTGTGGTTCTTGTAGCGGTCCACCTTCATTCCTTCGGTAACATCTACCACTGCTCCATCCACACGCGCGGTAAGGTAGCCCTTCTTGCGTATGCTCTCGAAGAGCTCGCGATAGTGTCCCTTACGGCTCTGCACGAGAGGGGCAAGGATGAATATGCGCTTGCCGTCATACTGCTTGAGGAGAAGGTCAAGCACCTGCTCCTCCGTATATTTAACCATCTTCTCTCCCGTCTCATAACTGTATGCCTCGCCTGCACGGGCATAAAGGAGACGGAGAAAGTCGTATATCTCGGTTACAGTACCCACGGTAGAACGTGGGTTCTTGTTTGTTGTCTTCTGCTCGATGCTGATTACAGGACTCAAACCTTTAATCTTGTCCACGTCAGGACGTTCCATGCCGCCGAGGAAATTGCGGACGTAGGCAGAGAATGTCTCTATGTATCGTCGCTGTCCCTCAGCAAATATTGTGTCAAATGCTAAAGAGGACTTACCGCTTCCGCTCAGTCCCGTAAAGACGGTAAGACTGTTGCGCGGAATGGTAACATCCACGTTCTTTAGATTATGTACTCTTGCTCCTTCTATTGTAATATTATTCATTTTCTTTTCTGGAAGGTCTTTTCGCTTGACTTCTGTCTGTTCCTTTTGAGATATTTTTCTGAGTCTCTACTTAGTCAGTACTTCGTCTCATGTTCGTCAGTACTTAGTCACTACTTTGTTTCTATTGCGATTTAACCTTTATGTATGCTTTTATTGATATGGGACAAGCTTGCCTGAGTTAAAAATTAAAAGTTGAGTTTCTGAGTTTGGAGTTTCTAAGTGAAGCTTTGTATATGTGTAATCTTCAATTTTTAATTTTTAATTTTTAACTTTTAACTTTTAATTATTTTTGCTCTGTGTCCTCGTTGAATCCCTTGATAACGTTGATTGCCTTCTTTTCCTTGTACTCCACACCGTCGCTTCCCTTGGCATAGAGGTTTAGAAAATAGACACCATCGTTCACGTACTTGCCTCCGTATCTGCCGTCCCAAAGGTTGATGTAGAACGTACCATTCTCCATATAACCGTCTGTCAGGTTACTCAGTTCCTTGGATGCCATCTTCTTACCCCATCGGTTGAAGATAGAAGCCGACAACTTGACAATGGACTTGCATGAGATGCGTAGCACATCGTTCTTGCCGTCGTCGTTTGGTGAGAAGGCATTAGGACATTTCAACTCCGACTCGCTAATGACTATGGTCATGGGGTCGGGTGTCACTTCCTCTATTGTGCCGTCATTCTTGGTGAATGTGGCAAATAACTTGACGCTGTAGCTGCCCGAAGCCGTGAGTGTGTATGACGTGTTCTCCTCAAATCGTGTGAGGAAAGGACTGTCCTCTCCCTTCTGCGTGTCGAAGAAACGCCACTCGTATATTGCCGTCCATCCTTCAGGTACGTCGGCATTAGCCTCGCAGAACAGTTCGAGAGGTGCCTGTGCTGTCTGCGAGTCGCCAGGTGAAACCGTTATGCTGTCGCCACTCCCTGATGTGGTGTCAACATACCTTATCTTTGGTGATGCTGTCTGAGAAAAAGCCGTGGCGTTCACCATCATTGCGAGTATGGCAGTCACCACGAGTCTCATTATGCTTTTGTTCATGATTTGCTTATTTTGCGTGGATAATTGTGCAAATGTAGTTATTATCAGCGAGAAAAAACACGCATTTTAATTTTATTCACATATTTTATTATTAAAAGAAATGCAGAGTGCCGAATTTTTCCTAATTTTGTACCTTGATTTGGCGTGTGCATGGCGCATGTCGATTCCTTGAAGATAATTCATAGTGGTCATAGCAGGTGCTTAAAGCCGCTTGTCACCACAGCCCAATAATTTAATCCAGAGGTAATGAAAAAACTCTTTATTGTTATTGCAATGGCGCTCTTCTCAGGTGCCACATTTGCACAACAAAATGTTTTTGCGCATAAGGTAAGAGTAGGAGAGACTCTCTACTCTATCTCACAGATGTATGGTGTCACAGTAAATGACATCAAGAAGGAAAATGCAGGATTGACTGACAACATCATGGCGGGACAGTCAATCAACGTTCCTCAGTCGCCAACTGGCGAGCTCCACTATACCATTCAGGCAGGTGAGACACTCTATTCCATCTCAAAGAAGTTCGGAGTGACATCCAAGGTTATCACGGATGCCAACCCTGGTCTTTCTGCAACAAACTTCAAGTCGGGTACACTCATCGTCATTCCTCGTGGAGTATATTCGACTGCTGACCAGCGTAAGCAGGACATAGCAGCACCAAAGGAGCGTACAGGCTGCAAGCTTACTCACCTTGTTGCCAAGAAGGAAACCGTATATTCCATCAGCAAGTTGTATAACGTGACACAGGCAGATCTCATAAAGGCTAACCCTGTGCTCAAGGATAGCAAACTCAAGAAGGGTATGACGCTCTGCATCCCTTATCCACAGGACGAGCGTTACTATACTCCTTCGGACAACGAGGTGTTCAGCGAGATTGCCCGACAGAAAGGTGTGAAGTATGACCGCATCAAGGTGGCTGTCATCCTTCCTTTCGGTCTTGACAGACGTACGAGTGAGGCAAACAAGATGACAGACCTCTACAAGGGATTCCTCCTTGCAGTCGATTCAATAAAGGACAGCGGAGCCAACATCGACATATATGCGTATGAGGAGAAGGGTAGCGATGCCGCTTCTATCCAAGGCATACTCGACAATCCAGAGATGAAGGAAATGAACCTCATCGTCGGTCCTGTACGCCCTGAACATATTGATGCCGTGGCTCAGTTTGCTCATGTCAACAATATCGTTAACGTCATTCCTACTTCTACCAAAGTGAATGCCGTAAACAGTCATAAGACTTCGTTTCAGGTGAACTCCCCACAGAACTATACTAACAGCTTTGTGTATGAGAAATTCCTTGAACTCAACTCGGGTGCAAACGTCGTCTTTGTCAATATGTCTGACAAGAGCGACTATGCTGACTATCTCTGGGGATTCAAGAAATATCTTGAGTCAAAGAATGTGTCTTTCGTAAGCATGCAGTTTGCAGCGGTTGAGAACATAGCCAAGCACCTCAAGAAGGGAACACGTAACATCATCATCCCTTCTGCTTCGTCTGCTGCGGCTTTTGAGCAACTCGTTAACGAGTTCAATACGCTCAATCTTTTGGATAACTTCCAACTCTCACTCTTCGGTTATCCTGACTGGCAGACATTCTCCGACAACAACGAGAAGATGCTTGACAAGTACAAGTGCTCATATTATACGACATTCTTTAGCGATGAGGCTAAACAACGTGTAGCCAACTTCAACTACCGTTTCCGTCACAACTTCAAGAAGGCGCAGATAGCAAGCTGTCCTAAGTTCGGCGAACTTGGCTACGACATAGGCGCATTCTTCGTGGGCGGCATCAACAACTTTGGTGGCGGTTTCATGCAGAATGTGGATAAGGTGAAGTACACTTCGCTTCAGAATCCTTTCAACTTTGTTCGCAAGAACAACTGGAGCGGTTTTGAGAATACTGTTGTCATGTTCATCAACTATAAGGGTAATGACATGATTGAGATACAACGATACGAGTAAGCCGCTATGAAGAGTATAAAGGTATTATTGCTTGCACTTGCTCTCATCCCTGACGCTCTCATGGCTCAGGTGGGCGAGCATCGTAACGACTTTGCTATCGGAGGCTCCATCGGTTATACGCTCAACTCAGTCAACTTTGTTCCTACCATTAAGCAAAAACAGAAGGGCGATATGATGTTCGGTTTTGCGGCACGCTACACATGTGAGAAATATTTCACGGCAATATGTGGTGTGCAGGCAGAAGTCAACTTCTGGAACCTTGGTTGGGAAGAGAATATTGAAGACGGAACGAACAACACCTATCGCCGCAGCCTCAACTATGTTCAGGTGCCTATACTCATGCAGATGGGTTGGGGACGTGAGCGCAGAGGCATGAAGTTCATCTTCGAGGCAGGTCCTCAACTTGGCTACTATCTTGGTGGAAGTAGCGAGAAGGGTGGAGGAGTATGGGATACTTCACATCGTCCTAATAACGTCACCTTCCAGTACGACAACGAACCGTACAACAAGCTCGACTATGGTATTGCAGCCGGTATCGGAGCAGAACTGAGTACGGCAGTTGGACACTTCATCGTGTCAGGTCGCTACTATTATGGTCTTGCCGACATCTTTGACAATAGTAAGAAAGGTGTCTTTGGACGTTCTGCCAATGCAACGATATGTGCTAAGCTGACATATCTCTTCGATATTGTCAAGACAAAGGATGACAAGATTAAATGAATTATCGTTCTCAATAGTATTTCGAACCTAAGATAAAAAGAATTTAGATGACATTGAAAAAAAATTTTCTGTGCTTGACCCTCATGCTCGTTGCAGGCGAGGCAATGTATGCAAGGTCACCTATGGCTGTGGATTCTATCATAGCGCAGAGGATGCACGAAAGAAATATTCCCGTTCTTGATGGCAACTCCGTGAAGTTCTTCACCAGCGGCCATGACAAGTTCGTTGACCTCTTTGACGCAATACGTAATGCAAAGTCCTCTATTCACCTTGAGTATTTCAATTTCAGAAACGACTCCATAGCAGGGCTGCTCTTCAAGCTCCTCGGACAGAAGGTGCGTGAGGGAGTAGAGGTGAGGGCAATGTACGATGCTTTTGGCAATCTGTCCAACAATTCGCCTATCTCTAATGAGATGCACGACTCCATACGTATGGAGGGCATCAACCTCATTAAGTTTGACCCTGTACGTTTTCCCTGGGTCAACCACATCATCCCTCGTGACCACCGTAAGATTGTGGTCATTGACGGCAAGATTGCATATACGGGCGGCATGAACGTGGCAGACTACTATATAACAGGTATAAAAGGTATAGGCGATTGGAATGACCTCCACATGCGTATCGAAGGACCTGCGGTAGAGGAACTACAGAAGGTGTTCTGCGATATGTGGGCAAAGGTGACAGGCGAATTCCTCGTGGAACAGAAATATTTCCCACGACTTCAGGACGAAGGCTATTCACGTATGTCTATTATCAATCGTGCTCCGGGCAATACGTCCGATGCCATACGTGACCTTTATGTCACGATGATAGACAATGCACATTTCACCATACGAATCATCAATCCTTATTTCGTTCCAACACATCGTGTACGTGCCGCACTCAAGCGTGCTGTTGACCGTGGTGTCAGGGTAGAGATTATACTCTCTGAGAAGGGTGATATTCCGATGACTCCTCAGGCATCTCACTATGTGGGTAATAATCTGATGAAACGTGGGGCTGTGGTCTATCTCTTCCGTGGAGGATTTCATCACACCAAGATGATGATTGTGGATGACGTATGCTGTACGGTTGGCTCAGCCAATCTTGATGCACGCAGTCTCCGTTGCGACTATGAGATAAATGCTCTCATCCTTGATAAGGAGGTGACACAGGAACTTGTCGGCCATTTTGAACGACAGAAGAAGAGTTCATACCTCATGTACCGTGGATGGTATTCACACCAGAGCATAAAGAACCGTTTCTCAGGCTGGCTTGGCAACCTGCTCACTCCTGTGTTGTAGGATTGCCCACTCACCACTTCAATGTGGAAGGGGGAGAGATTACAGTAGCTTGTAATAATCAAACAAGATTTTTTATAAAGATGACTATATGAAAAAAGTATTGTTCGCTTTATCGTTGATGTTGTCACTCACACTCATGGCTCAACAGCAGCCAAAGCGTGAGTTCCGTGGCGCATGGATTCAATGTGTCAATGGTCAGTTCATTGGCAAGACACCGAGCCAGATACGCCTATATCTTGGTACGCAGCTTGACGACCTCGCTTCGGCAGGTATAAATGCCATATTCTTTCAGGTACGTCCTGAGGGCGATGCGCTCTACAAGTCGCAGTTTGAGCCTTGGAGCCGTTACCTTATGGGTGAGCAGGGCGTTGCTCCTGCTGACGGCTGGGACCCACTCGAGTGGATGGTGAAGCAATGTCATGAGCGTGGCATGGAGTGTCATGCGTGGATTAACCCTTATCGTGCCAAGACCAAGGGAACGACAGAGTTGCATCCTTCACATCAGGTCATCAAGCACCCTGAACGTGTGTTCGACTATGACGGGTTGAAGATTTTCAATCCTGCTATCGAGGCAAACCGTCTCTACACCTGCATGGTGGTGGAGGACATTATACGCAATTACGACGTGGACGGTATCCACATGGATGACTATTTCTATCCTTATCCTGTGGAAGGTGTGGAGATACCTGACGAGAACTATTTCAATAGAAATCCTCGTGGCTTCAACAATATAGAGGACTGGCGACGTGATAACGTGAATATGCTTATCCGCAATCTCCACGACATGATACGCGAGATTAAACCTTGGGTTAAGTTTGGCGTGTCTCCGTTCGGCATTTATCGCAATTCGCCTACGGGTGAAAATTGTCGTGAGGGTAGTGCTACGGCGGGACTCCAGAACTACGACCAGCTGTATGCCGACGTGGTGCTGTGGCAGAAGGAGGGATGGGTTGACTACACCGTACCGCAGATATACTGGAACGTGGGCACGGCTGCCGCCGACTACGAGGTGCTCTGCCATTGGTGGAACGACTATTGCAATGATCGTCCACTCTTCATCGGACAGGACGTTGACCGTACCGTAGCTGGTGTTGACCCTAATGATTCCACACGCAACCAACAATGTCTCAAACTTGACATACAGCGTAGTCTTCCAAACGTGCAGGGCAGTTGTATGTGGTATGCGGCAGCCGTTGCGAACAATACTGGTGGCTATCGTGACGTTCTTGAGGAAGACTACCATCGTTACCCAGCCCTTCAGCCACAGATGAAGTGGTTAGACAACAAGGCGCCTAAAGCTCCAACGCGTCTCCGTCTTGTCGGTCACAACGGAAAGGTATTCCTTGTGTGGAATGCTCCAAAGGCAAAGAAAGAGCTTGACAAGGTCTGTCAGTTTGTTGTCTATCGTTTCCTTCGTGGTGAGAAGGTCGATCTTGACGATCCTTCCCACATCGTTGAAATCACGCCACGTGACCTTGAAGCTCGTGGTGGCACATTCGTCTTAGACGGTGACCCTTACGGTGAGACATATGTCGTCACCTCCCTCGACCGTCTCGGTAACGAGTCAAAGGGAGCAAGGTTGAAGATAAAGTAACGTATGCTACTTGCTTGAAATAAATCACCACCGCCATGATGCATCAGCATCATGGCGGTGGTGATTTCTTATCCAGTTTCCATTCCCCATTTATAGGCATTTGGATGGATATATTATAATGTGCAAACAGACTAGTGCTAGTCCGCGAACAAACTAGTACTAGTTTGCATTACATACTAGCGTTAGTCTGTATTACAAACTAGCATTAGTCTGAGCGGTTGTTTCCGTGAGCCGTTTGCGCCTTTAGAATATTCTATCTCGTGACGATAGTCCTGATGGTCTCGCTTAGGTTCATCTTGTTGAACTTTTCCTTGTATGGGTCTGGCTTTTTGAACTTGTGGAAGTCGGGACTGATGGTCAATGGCTTTGTCCTTTGCGTGGTGTCATTGCTGTTTATGCGCAGGCGTACAATTCCCTTTATGCTGTCGGTGCAGAGCTTTTGATTGGCGTGACACAGCGTGTCGCACTTTGTTGCTGGCTTGTTGTTCTGGCTTTGTGCATAAACATTATTGGTTGCCATGACCAATGCCGTCATTACTACGAATCTAGAGGCTATTGTACTAATGCCATAATTTTGTTTTGCCGTTGTTTTCATGCTACCTCCATTTTTATATTTAACACCTGCAAGTATAATACACGCCTTATCCTCTTGTCTCATTTATCACATCTGTGGCAATATATCCGTCGCTGAAGAGGTATAGCTGTGTTGACGGGTCGTGAAGTTGCTCACATGCCTTGGATGTGTAGAAAAGGTCAAGAGCCTTTTCGGGCGGAATGCCGAGGCGGTCGGATAGGATGGTGACAATCCTGCCTATCTTGTTCCATAAAAGTAAATCGCTTAACATGATACTATATATTATATGATTCAACAAATGACATACACTCATCTATCGCCTTCTGACTGGTGATGCATAGCTGGTTGTTCGGCTTGTGTCTTGACAGTTCACGTAGGGCGGCATCAAGCGGCATCAGGTTCGACATGTATGCTTCAACGGTATCTATTACCCGGTCATTTGCCACACCGCCTTCTATCACGTCGTATTGTTCATAGTCCTTTCCTCCCATACGGTTTGCAACTATGAACTGAAGCCATGCTTCGTCATAGTGCTCGAAACAATGGTAACGAAACGCAGCCTTTATCTTGTCCATGTCCAGTTCATACACATTGACGATGCCAACTGCTGCCTTGATGCGTTGCATACGCTCTGCCCATGATTCTGCCTGAGCCTTTATGTCCGTGACATAGAAGCCCTGCCCGAAGTCAAGTTGTGGTCTGCCTGCTGTTACGCTCGGCTTGTCAACCACGGATATGCCGCCATGATATATTCTCATACGTAGTTGTTGTTTAGTTTGTCTTCCCTTACCTTCAGTGCTTCAAGCACGTCCTCCGTTACGATGTTACGACTCTGGGTGTGCAAAGTGTCGTAGCATGGATATATCAGGTCGCGGAACAGTTCCACACGTTTCATGCGTCGGTACATCTCCGTTGCAGGAATCTGCAATCGTCGTGCGGCAGCCTCTACGCATGAGGAAGCGAATATGTTGCGTAGTTGTTCGTCTGATGGATATTCATATCCGTTGTCAGACATAAAACCTTTCAGATTCATTGTTGCTCGTAATTGATTGTAACTTCAAACACCTGCAAAGATAAAACAAATATGTTGTAAAGCAAAGGATAACGGATGCTTTTTCGGTTTGTTGTCGTGTCATTACCCTTATTTTTCGTGCAGCCAACGGGTTATTCCGTAGTATGATACGGTGAGGTTGTAGGTCGTGATGCGACCGATGCCGTTGCCGAAGTCGGAGAGACTGATGGATGGTGTGATGCGTATGCCACGGTAGCAGTTGCGCTTGCCGTACCAGCCCTCGTCAAGTCGGACGGAACGCCAGAGGGGAATGTCAATGGCGATTCCTGTGCCGTAGGTGAGGGCTGTTATGCTTGGTGAATAATCCTTCTTGTTGGCTTTCTTTGACTGGTCTGGGAATGCATAGTCCTCAAATCCAAGGCGCAGGATTGGGGCAATCGAAATACTGCGTGTCTTGAGTGCTTTTGCACCGAAGGTGAGCATTGCCTTTCCGTTGTTTACGCCTTCGCCTTTCTCTATGTGTCTCTCACTTGTGACAATATTTCCGTGACAACCGCCTCCGAAACTGAACTGTAACTCCGTGCCAAGGAAGAATCTTGAGTCGAAGTGATAGTGAAAGCCGAAGTCGAGACCGTAGGTGTTGCATAGCCCGCCTCCCTGTGGAAAGTTGCTTAATAAGCCCCAGTGCCAGTCCCATCCGCCTTTCTCACGGAGGTTAGCAGCATATTGGGCAGGATGTAGAATATCCTTCAGTTCGCGGACGGACTTCTCGTAGTAGTTGTTGACTTCTGCCGTGTCCTTGCCATAGTTCGTAAGTTCGTTGAACAGGTCAACTGCTGCCTGAGCCCTCGTCTCGTGGTAGTTGTGGTGCGGATATTCCCAGATGTCGCTTGATGCTCTGTCTGCGGTCTTGATTCGTGCATACTTCTCTGCTATGTTCATGATGACCTGTGCATACTTTTGCACATGCTCGTCATCCTTGTACTTAGGATTCAACTGGCAGAAGTCGTAGTCGATGGCGGCTTCGTAGTTGTCGTATTGATAATGTATGCCATCAATGTTTTCCTTCTTCAGTTTGTATAGGAATGAGTAGCGCACCACGGCAGTTATTGAATCGTGTTTTGTCTTTCCTCCTTCAAAACGGTGGAGCGATACAGGTCCGTTGCTCCAGCGCTCCTTATTGTCCCAGTACGATGGTACTTGTGTGTATGTGCTGTCAAGTTTTGGCATATTGCTGTCGGTCATGATTTGTGCTTTTGCATCTGTGGCAAACGTCTGTGTGCACAGGGCGGTCATGGCGATGATGGATTTTGTATTTAGTTTCATGTCTTGTTATGTATTAAAATTTGTTCGGATGCAAAGTAACAACATTTTCTCCAACCGACCAAATAACGTGGCAGCCATTTCTATTCTCTCTGCTATCTGCGGTTGTCAAATATGGAGCGGGTATAAAAGATGTTGATAAGTGGTAACAAGTTCTGTTTGACAAGGAGGAATATTATGAATATAAAAGCGACAACTGCAGTTGGCAATTGTCGCTTACTCCATTGTGGTCAGATTAGAGTGACCACTTAACTTAGTTGTCAATTGACAATGATGAAGACTATTTAAGTCTTAGTTTCGTCTTCTCTCCACGGACCTCGAACTCCTGTCCCTCCTTCATGCCGTAGTACGGTGCACCTTCGCGCTGAGTCTCTGAGCGTGGGAAGAAGTTTCGGGAAACAATCTGACGTTGCTTTCTGAGTCGTGATGACTGTGCATACTTTGGATTGACCTTGACTGCCATGTCCAACTTGTCAAGTGCAAGGCAGCAGTGGAGACCTAAGTTCCAGTATAGTTGGTCTCTTGTAGTACCTTGAGCTCCCATTCGTGGTGCTGTCCTATGGATATGTTCTGAGAGTACAATGTACGCCTCGGCTTCATTAGGATTGAATGACAGGGCTTGGCTACACAGTCTATCGATATATGCATTATTACGATATGTCTTTTCTGTTGCATTGACGCACTCCACGAGATACTTAGCCTTCATCTCCTTTGATACCTTGCTGCTGAGGTACTTGTCAATATGTGGCTGAGCGGCCGTAGTGTCGGAATTAGCAAGGAGTTCAAATACGGTTCTGTCACCAAAGTCTATTGCGGTGTTGTATTCGACCACGCACTTTAGATTCTTGGCTTTATACTTTTTCCTATACTGTGCCATTATTGCATCCTGTTCTTCCTTCGGATAACTGAAACGGTCGCCAAGCACCATGGTATCAATCCATATCTCCATGGCATATGAGGGCGAAATGCCGTCGCTACAGTGCATGGTGAAACTGTCGAGCTTGCGTGCTTTCTTTGCCTCGTCCAACTGTTCGCGCGTCACGACCTTGCCGTCAATGAGCCACATGACTGTGTCAGTATATTCCTTTGTCTTACGCTCAATATCCTGCACTTCGCTCGCCTTAGCATCTGTGTCAAACTTGATGTTTGGGAATGGGCGTGTATTGTTCTCGAGTATTGGAGTCTCGTCGGTTGTAAACTCCGTAACAACATTCTCGATTGGTTCCACGAACTCAGGTGTGGCAAATGCACACAAGGCTACAAATGACATAGGCAGGAAGTAGAGTGCCTTGCCTCGCATCCACGGATTTGATTTACTTTTCATCATCATTTTTATTCGGTTTTTAATTAGACTATGATTTAAGTTGTTGGCAAAGGCATACGACGTGCCTCCCACAACCTTCCTTAGCAGCAACATTTGGTATTCGCTTGTACGCACTCCGCAGGAGAGGGCATATTGGTCAGCCTCATACTCATGCACGTCTCGGCAACTGAGACCAAGGGCATACACCACAGGATTCCACCACTGTATCATCTGAAGGAACGTTAGTAGGATTAGGTCAAGCGAATGGTGATGACGGATATGCCCTATCTCATGCATGATGATTCCCTGCCCTCCATGCCTGTAGTCATCCTCACTTATGGCAATATTGTTGAACCAACTGCAAGGAGCAATATCGTTTGAATGACAATAAATCCTATACCCATCCTTTTCATCCGTCCACAGACAGCCACTCCTCAGGACAATAT
>ODAI010878907.1_pt1 | contig 18020 bp, 17 predicted proteins | sample 1539321 | NCBI WGS metagenome assembly ODAI01 (sample SAMN02144231, study PRJEB22623) | gut metagenome | biome: sheep rumen | host: Ovis aries | place: New Zealand | reverse complement strand
CTCAAAATCTGCCTATTTTTTGTTAGAATAAAGCAAAAAACTGTCAACTTGGCTGACGCCAGTTGACAGTTTTTTCTGCAATTATAGCGAAAAAGAGGCGATTTTGAGCGGCACATCTTTATCGAGGATGCCCCTTTAGTTAGCTTTTTTGCAGTCGGCAGATTCGCAGAGCGAACAGTTTTTTAGTGTTTCGTGATTAGGTTTGTGTGTTCAAGGGGATTTTTCTCACTCAGGCGGATGAAAGAACAACGCAAAAACCGAATATTCTATATATCAACAGCCTCAATGGGTGGTTGTTTGTTCCGCTCAGCGGAACAGTCTAAAGGCACCAAGCGAAAAGGGGCTGTGAGACAGCCCCTTTTTCATTATTTTACCTGTGTGATTTTGTTGCCCTTCACAACGAAGGCGTGCTTGGCAAGGTTCATCATCGGTCCGTCGTTTTCGGGAGAGTCGGTGTAGAAATTTTCGATTTCCCGATTGCCGTAAATCTCCTCAAAGGCTTTGATTTTGTTGTGGCGAATGCAGGCGAAGGTGATTTTGTTTTTTTCCTTATCGACCTTTGTGGTCAGGTAATTCTTAATGCCGAGCCTTTTGCAGATTTCCTCAATGTGAAAATCGGGGGAGGCGGTGATAATCAAATCATCCTCTTGCTGAATCGGTTTGTAGAAGGGCTTGATTTTGTGCATGTGCTTATCCCAAAACTCCTTGGTATCGCGCTCGTAGTCAATCTTAGCGAGCTTTTCCTCCACCAGGGGTACATACCTTGCAATCATCTCATCAATACTGATTTCGCCCTTTTTGTAGCGCGCAAAGCCTTTGACCACTGTTGGGAAAAGCTTTAAAAGCGAGGGGTCCTTTTTCATATAGAATTTGAACAAATCAAAGCAGCTCTCGCCATCGTAAATTGTGTTGTCAAAATCGTAAACATTCATTCTTTTTGCCTTCTTTTTTTCTTTTTATTCAGTGTAACAGGGAACGCTGCTTTTGTCAACTTTCTTCACTTTTCATTGTGCCGAAAAAACACTTTTGTTGTGCAATTTTTTTAGTGATTTTTTATGGAATTGCATATTGATTTTTAGGCACAAAGAGTATACAATATTAGTGTTAGTTATATATCTTTAACTTATAATAATATTAAAGGAGAGTAGGCAGATGAATTATTTTGATTTAAAAGACCAGGTCGCAGTTGTCACAGGTTGCTCCGGCGGTCTTGGCGTGCAGATGGCAAAGGCACTCGCTTCTCAGGGCTGCAAGATTGTGGCGCTCGCAAGAAGGCTTGACAAGCTCGAGGAGGTTTGCAAGGAGATTACCGATACCTTCGGTGTGGAGACACTTCCCTTAAAGTGCGATATCACCGATACCGATAATGTAAACGCTACTATCGCTAAGGCAATGGAAAAGTTTGGCAGAATTGATATCTTAATCAACAATGCCGGCACCGGTGCCGTGGCTCCGGCTGAGTATATCACCGATGAGCAGTTCGGCAACGAGTGCAATATTGACCTGTTCGGTTCCTTCAGAGTGGCAAGAGCAGTTGCAAAGCAGGCGATGATTCCGGCAAAATACGGCAGAATTATCAACATCGCTTCCATGTACGGTCTTGTCGGCAACAAGATTGCAGGCTCTGCACCTTACCATGCTGCAAAGGGCGGCGTAGTCAACCTGACAAGAGCGTTGGCAGCAGAGTGGGGTAAATACGGTATCACCGTTAATTCCATCTGCCCCGGTTATTTCTACACCGATTTAACCAGAGAGACTTTAAACAGCGATTTCTTCCAGCAAAACGCTAAGACCATGATTCCCATGGAGCGCTACGGTGAGGAAGGCGAGCTTGACAGCGCTGCTTTGTTCTTTGCTTCCAAGGCTTCCAGCTATGTAACAGGCACCAACCTTGCTGTTGACGGCGGTTACACCTGCATGTAATTTCACGCGAATATAACTGTATGTAATTCAATTTTATTTAAGAAGCTGCTTTTGAGCAGCTTCTTTTTTTGCGCCTTGCTTTGCATAATTCATTGCCTCACCGCATAGGATTAGTTAAATCAGTTTGTTGAGTATTTAACTGAGGAGGATGAAAAATGTCAGATGCAAGCAAAATCTATTCGGATATTGAGTCGAGAACCGGCGGCAATATTTATATCGGCGTGGTAGGGCCGGTCAGAAGCGGTAAGTCCACCTTTATCAACCGCTTTTTGGAAAGTATCGTCATCCCGAATATCGAGGGGGAAGCGGAAAAGGAACGGGCGACAGATGAAATGCCCCAATCCGCCGGCGGCAGAACGATTATGACCACCGAGCCGAAGTTTATTCCCGAGGATGCGGTGCAAATTCAAATCGGCGGCAAAGCGCATTTGAAGGTGCGCTTAGTGGACTGTGTCGGCTTTGTGGTGCCGAGCGCTATCGGGTATATTGAGGATGAGGTGCCGCGCATGGTGCGCACTCCGTGGTCGGAGGAGGAGCTGCCGTTTCACACCGCGGCGGAAATCGGCACCAAAAAGGTCATTTCCGAGCATTCCACAGTCGGCCTTGTGGTGACGACGGACGGCAGCATCACCGATATCCCGCGCAGTGAATACGAGCTTGCCGAGCAGCGCGTGATTGCGGAGTTAAAAGCGATACATAAGCCCTTTATTGTACTTTTAAACAGCACCAATCCCGAGAGCGAAGCTGTTAAGTCGCTTGCCGAGGAGTTAACCGGGAAATACGGTGTGCCGGTGGTGCCGGTCAACTGCTTGGAGATAGATGAAAAGGGGATTAAGGAGCTGCTTTCCGCGGTGCTCTTCGAGTTCCCGGTTTCTCAAGTGGAAATCAAGGTGCCCGAGTGGATGCAGGCACTTGAGCCTTCGCATTGGCTGCGGGAGGATATTTTCGGCGCTGTCAGCGCTGCTGCCGCAAGCATTGAGCACCTGCGCGATATCGAACAAATCAGTATGCGATTGGAGGAAAGCGCCTCCGTGCAATCCGCCACCATTGAAAGCATTGATTTATCGACCGGAGCGGCTGTGCTCAAAATTGCGAGTGCAGACGGTCTGTTTTATCAAATTCTTGCCGAGAAAACAGGCATTGAGGTGCAAAACGAAGCCGAGCTGTTGCGCACGGTCAGCACGCTTTCCGAAATTAAGCAAAAGTATGAAAAGGTGCAGCACGCGCTTGATGAAGTGGAGCGCACCGGTTACGGCATTGTGATGCCGGAGCCCGGAGAGTTGACCCTTGAGGAGCCGGAGCTGATGAAGCAGGGCGGGCGCTACGGTGTCAGGCTGAAGGCGAGCGCGCCGAGTATTCACATGCTGCGCGCGGATATTATGACCGAGGTGGCGCCGATTGTCGGCAGCGAGAGCCAAAGCGAGGACTTGGTGCTGTATTTGATGAAGCAATTTGAAGAAAATCCGAAGGAAATTTGGAACAGTGATATCTTCGGCAAGTCCATTTACTCCATTGTCAATGAAGGGTTGAATAATAAGCTCTCGCGCATGCCTGCCGATGCAAGAGGCAAGCTGCGCGAAACCGTGGAGCGCGTGATAAACGAGGGCTGCAACGGATTGATTTGTATTATTTTATAAATGATAAACTAAAAAAAGTGAAAGCGAGGTGCTTTCACTTTTTTTGATTAGTTTTGTGCATAATATTGCCGCATCAGCTCGATATCGTAATCAAACAAAAACGGCTGCAGCCGGTGAAAAAACTGCCGGTATTTTTCTTTATCTGCAAAGAATATATCGCAGCCGCGCTCGTCGTAGATGCTTATAATACACTCACTTGCAAACGAAACAAAGCTCGGCTCTAAGGCTTGCAGCCTGCCCTCGCGCGGGTCAGTTAAGCGCTTGATGAGCGCCTTTTCATTCAAATCTGCGCTACCTGCATAGAAAATAATGCGGTTGCGCTTAATAACCTCCGCAGGCGCATCGTCGTACCTTGCAAGGTTTTCAATGACCGTGCGCTTTTTTACATTTTGCAAAGAAGCGAGAAGGTTTAATTTTTCGCGCTCGCAAGCCAGAATGCCTTCCATTTCCTGTTGAGAAAAATCATAATCCTCGCATAGTGATATATCCGAAACATTGCTGTGGAAAAAGAGCGCGTCAGCCCCGGCGGGGAAAAGCAGCTCGTAAATGGCAAGCGCGTTTTTGAACGCGGTGCGCCGGTTGGCTTTCCCGCGGTGCACTTCGGATAGTTCGCAGCGCAACACATTTTGGTTGCGGTATAAAATCGGCTGCAGATAATCAAAGCTTTCGCTTTTTATCAGCCCTTCAATTTGGCTCATAGAATATACCTCTCTTTAGCGTGTGATTTAGCAAGAAAGGTACAGCAGTCCCGGAACTTAGCTAAACATAGCTTCAATGGCTTCCTTGGGCTTAAAGCCGACGCTTCTCTCCGCCTCGGAACCGTTTTTGAAGAGAATCACGGTCGGGATAGATGCAACATCAAATTCGCCTGCGATATCCATGCAATCATCTACATTGGCTTTGCAAACCTTGATTTTGCCCTCCTGTTCCTCGGCAATTTGAGCAATCACGGGACCAAGCATTTTGCAAGGACCGCACCACTCTGCCCAAAAGTCTACCAAAACCGGCATATCTGCCTTTAATACCTCTTGCTCAAAGTTTTCATCTGTTATAATAATTTCTGCCATGATGATTATCTCCTTTCAATTTTTTATATTAAAGCAATTACGCTTTTTTAATGAAGTTGTGCGCACTTTTGCGCAAAGGTTTCTGCATCGAGCACACCGATGTGCTTTTCAAGCAGGGTACCGTCGGAATGAATGAACACAGTCACGGGAATGCTGTAGCATTCGTAGGCATTCAGTGCCTGCGCGTAGCTGTCGTACAGCACGGGGAAGGTATAGCCGCCGTCTTTTAAAAATTCCTTAGCCTTTTTGAGCGGCTCTCTGTCGCCATCGGTCAGGTTGACCATTAAGATGTTTATCTTTTCGCCTTCCTCTTTATATTTTTGCTCAAACAGCGGCATTTCTTTCACACAATAGCCGCACCACGATGCCCAAAAATTGACCACTGTCGGCTTGCCGAAGTAATCCGAGAGCTTCACATCGTTGCCCTCGGCATCCACGGCGGTGAAATCCGCTGCCTTTCCGCTTTCGTGCACTGCGGAGGTGGTGCTTTCGGTGGCTTTTGTGATTTCGGCGCTGCCGTCGCCGCGCAGTGCCTGGTAGGCAAAGTAAGCGCCGACAAATACGCCGATTAATAAAACGGTCAGTATAAAAAATTTAACACCTTGCTTCATGTTTTGCTCCTTTCCGCTGCATCCCGCAGCGATAGAATCGGCGTTTTATAGGTTGAATAATCCCAATATGCGGTTCATCAGCCCGGTTGCCATCAGAATACCGATGACAATGAGGAAAATGCCGCAAACGGTGTTGATGATTTTGTAATGCTTTTTAATTTTATCAAATGTGGTTTTGAGCCTGTCAATCAAAACACTTGAGAGTATAAAGGGTATTCCCAAGCCGAGGGAGTAGGTCACCAGCAGCGAGAGCCCTTTGAGTGCACTGCCCGCGGTGGAAGCGAGCATCAGCGCAGAGCCCAAAAAGGCACCGATACAAGGCGACAGGCTGACCGAATATATCATCCCGAATACAAAGGCGGAAACCACGCCGGAAGCCTTGTGCGCTTTGCGCATGCCTTTTAAGAAAGGCAGCGGGATGATTTCCAAATAGCTTAGCCCGAAGAGGATAACCAGGCACCCGCAGACAATATCAAGCACTACCTTGTAGCGCTGCAAAAAGGCGCCGAGCGTGCCTGCAAACAGCCCTAAGAGCGAAAAAACAAGGGTGAAGCCGAGCACAAAGCTCAGCGCGCGCCAAAAGATGCGGCTTTTTTTCTCGCTCTCATCGCTTTGTGCCGCAAAATAGGAAATATACAGCGGCAACAGCGGCAGCATGCAGGGGGAAATGAAGGAGATAATACCCTCTAAAAAAGTAATTAAATACTGCATAAGCTATATCTTTTTCCAATACTTTCTATCTAAGGAGCGGTATTGCACCGCCTCTAAAATATGGTGCGTATCTATCATATCGCTTTCATCCAAATCGGCAATCGTTTTGGAAACGCGCAGCACCTTGTCATATGCCCTTGCCGACAGCCCGAGCTTTTCAAACGCGAGCTTGAGCGCCTGCTGCGCTTCATCTGTTAACAGGCAAAACTTGCGCGTTTGCGCCGGTGACATTTGGGCATTGCAGACAATAGAGGTATCTGCAAAGCGTTTCAATTGCCGCTCTCTTGCCTGATTGACGCGCTTTTTGATATCGGCAGAGCATTCGCCCTTTTGCTTGCCAGCCAAATCATCGTATTCCACCGATTGCACATCCACATGAATATCAAACCTGTCGAGCAGCGGGTAACTGATTTTGGAAATGTATTTTTCAGCCGCATGCGGCGGGCAGGTGCACTGCTTTGTCGGGTGCCCGTAGTAGCCGCACTTGCAGGGGTTCATCGCCGCCACCGTCATAAAGCGAGAGGGGTAGGTGACAGACCCGCTGACGCGGGAAATGGTGATTTTACCGTCCTCCATCGGCTGGCGGAGAATTTCCATTGCCTGGCGTGTAAATTCCGGCAGCTCGTCTAAAAACAACACTCCGTTGTGTGCGAGCGAGATTTCGCCCGGCTTAATATTGGTGCCGCCGCCGGAGAGCCCGACCGGGGAAATGGTGTGGTGCGGGGATCGGAAGGGGCGCTTGTGCAAAATCTCGGTTTCGGAGGCAAGCTCGCCCGCGATGGAGTGAATTTTGGTCGCCTCAATCGCTTCCTCAAAGGTCATATTCGGTAAAATCGAGGGAATGCGCTTGGCAAGCATGCTCTTGCCCGAGCCGGGGGAGCCGACCATCAGCACATTGTGACCGCCTGCGGCGGCAATTTCGAGCGCGCGCCGCGCATCGTATTGCCCCTTGACATCGGCAAAATCCTCAAAATCCGTTTCATCCTCCGCAAAGGTGTAGGCAACGGTCTCCACTTTCTCAAGGGAGATGTCGCCGTTAAAGAAGGAAACGAGCTCCTTCACATTTTTGACAGCATAGGAGTTGATGCCTGCAATAATGCGGCATTCGGCAGCATTCCCGCAGGGAACGAAGATGTTTTGGAAGCCTTCCTCCTTCGCTTTAATCGCCATCGGCAGTACACCGGTGATGTCGGAAATATCGCCGTTGAGCGAAAGCGCGCCGATAAATGCGCTCTTTTCCGGGATAGCTTTGATTTGCCCGCTTGCAAGCAGGATGCCGACCAAAATGGGCAGGTCGTAAATCGAGCCTTCTTTTTTGGTGTCGGCAGGGGCGAGGTTGACCGTGATGCGGGAAACGGGGTAGGTAAAGCCGCTGTTTTTGATTGCCGCTCTGACTCTTTCCTTGGATTCCTTGACCGCGGTGTCGGGTAGCCCGACAATGTCAAATTTCGGCAAGCCGCCGGAAATATCCGCTTCCACATCCACACGAAAGCCGTCAATACCCTGTAAGCCTAATGAATTGACCTTTGCAAACATCTTCTCAACCGTCCTAAAAGCATAAAATCTCAATTTAGATTATATACTATATTTGCTTGCGGTTCAATAATTATTTATAAATATTATTGACATAGTCGTGAAATTTTATTATATTTATATTATGCTATAATGCGGTATTATACCCGACATTATGATTTGTGCGCCGAAATCCGCGTTTCGGCGAAGAAAGGACTACTTTATGGATATTCATGCTTTATATTCTCTTTGGTGCGAAAACGCCAAGGAAGATAGCGATTTACAAAAGGAATTAAAGGAAATTGCAGGCAATGAGGCGGAGATTAACGACAGATTTTATAAATCTCTCGAGTTTGGCACGGCAGGGCTGCGCGGCGTGATTGGCGCCGGCACCAACCGAATGAACATCTACACCGTCGGCCAGGCGACTCAGGGGCTTGCGGCTTCTCTTTTGAAGCAGTTTGAACAGCCGAGTGTTGCCATTGCCTATGATTCAAGAATCAAATCCGAGGTGTTTGCCAAAAGAGCTGCCGGCATATTGGCGGCAAACGGTGTGAAGGCATACATTTTCCGCGAGCTTGTGCCGACTCCGGTGTTAAGCTTTGCGGTCAGGTACTTGGGCTGCAAAAGCGGTATCGTCATTACCGCCTCCCACAACCCGAGCATGTACAACGGCTTTAAATGCTATGACCCCGACGGTTACCAGATGACCGATGAAAGCGCTGCCAAAACACTGAGCGAAATCCAAAGTATCGATATGTTTGGGGATATTCGTTGCATCGATTTTGAGCAGGGCTTGCAAGAGGGCAGTATCGAGTATTGCGCCGATGCAGTGATGGAAGCATTTTTGAGCGAGGTGCAAAAGCAGGCGGTGAACCCCGGCATTTGCAAGAGCTCGAATTTAAACTTGATTTATTCGCCGCTCAACGGTACCGGCAACAAACCGGTCAGAGAGATATTAAAGAGAATCGGTATTCGGAATATCAAGGTCGTTCCCGAGCAGGAGCTGCCCGATGGCAATTTCCCGACCTGCCCCTATCCGAACCCGGAAATTCGGCAGGTGTTTGAGAAGGCATTGGAGATGACCAAAACCTTTGATGCCGATTTAATCCTGGCGACCGACCCGGATTGTGACAGAGTCGGTATCGCAGTCAAGGCAGGCGAGGGCGAGTACAAATTGATGAGCGGTAACGAGGTTGGCGCAATGCTGCTTGATTACCTGCTTTCGCAGCGAGAAGCGCATGGCACTATGCCGCCCGAGCCGGTAGCGGTAAAGAGCTTTGTAACCACCAACATTGCCAACAAGGTGGCGGCAAAGCACGGCTGCAAAATCAAAGAGGTTTTGACCGGCTTCAAGTACATCGGTGAATTTATCACAGAGCTGGAGAAAGAGGGCAAAGAGAATAATTTCATTTTAGGCTTCGAGGAGAGCTACGGTTACCTCTGCGGTACCCATGCGCGCGATAAGGATGCGGTTGTCGCCTCCATGCTGATTTGCGAAATGGCTGCGTATTACAAGAGCATCGGCAAAACGCTTATTGAAGTGATGCAGGGCTTGTACGATACATTCGGTATTTACAAGCACACCGTCATTTCCCTGCAATTTGAAGGCGCTGCCGGTATGGAAAAGATGCAAAATATTATGAGCACCCTGCGCAGCGATATGCTGCAGTCTTTGGGCGGTTTAAAGGTGGAGTATTTCTCTGATTACAAGTCCTTAAAGCGCACCTGCCTTGCCACCGGCGAGAGCGAGGATATTTTATTACCGCATACCAATGCGCTTGTTTATGAGCTGGAGGGGGATAACCTCTTTATCATCCGCCCCTCGGGCACGGAACCGAAAATTAAAGCCTATATCACTGCTTGCACCCAAAGCGAGAGCGAAGCGGAGGCTTTAACACAAAATATGCAAAAAGAATTTAAAGAGTTAATAGGAGAAACAGAATGAACAGGAAATTCGCAAAAATCGTAGCAATCGTGCTCGCTGCACTGATGGCGGCAAGTGCATTTTCAGTCGGCATTTATGCTTTGGTAATCGCTCATTGATGAGGAGGATATAGAGATGTACATTTGGGAAGACCCGAAAATTTTTGAGCAAAATAAAGAAAGCTCGCATACCATGATGCTTCCGTATGACACACTTGAGGATGCATTGGCAAAAAAAGAAAATCCGTATAAGCTCAGCTTAAACGGCACTTGGAAATTTTATTGGCAAATGGGTGTGGAAAACATCCCTGCCGATTTTTGGAAGGATAGCTTTGATACCTCTTCATGGGCAGATATGCCGGTACCGAGCGTGTGGCAGTTAAACGGCTTCGGCAAGCCGATTTACCTGTGCAATTCCTACCCGGATATTTTGAGCACCAAGCAAAGCGAAATTCCCAAAATTGACCACAGCCGCAACGAAGTGGGCATTTACAAGCGCAGCTTTGAAATCCCCGCTGCGTGGGAAGGCAGAGAGATTTATGTTTACTTTACCGCCGTTAAGAGCGCCTTCAAGCTCTATGTCAACGGTGAAGAGGTCGGCTACTCGCAGGGCTCGATGAACGGTGCGGAATTTAATCTTACTAAGTATGTGAAAGTAGGAGAGAATACCATTACTGCCGAGGTATACCGCTATTCCGACGGCTCCTATCTCGAGGACCAGGATATGTGGTTCTTATCGGGTATTTACCGCGATGTGTATTTGTATGCCGAGCCGAAGCTGATGCTGCGTGATTTCTATTTCAGAACCGATTTTGATGGTGATGATTTTACCCTTGCGCATACTTCTATTGACCTTTATGTGAAAAATTTACAAGCGCTTAGCGGTTGCAGTGCAAGTGCCTACCTGCTCGACGGCAGAGACCAAATTGCGCTCGGCAAGGCAGCGCTTTCCGAGGAAGCGGAGCAAAAGCTCAGCTTCAAAACCGATGTGAAAAATCCGAAGCTGTGGAGCGCGGAATATCCGAATACATACACCTTGGTGATGCTCCTTTCAAAGGGAGAAGAGGTGCTTTGCGCCAAAACCTTTGTGGTCGGCTTCAAAAAGGTGGAAATTCGCGGCAACAAGCTGTTCTTTAACGGGCAGGAGATTATGGTGAAGGGTGTCAACCGCCATGAGTTTGACCCCGATTATGCCTGGGCTTGCCCGAAGGAGCGCTTTGTGCAGGATTTAAGCTTAATCAAGCGCGCCAACTGTAACTCCATCCGCACCAGCCACTATCCCAACAGCCCCGAGTTTTATGAGATGTGCAATGAATACGGCCTGTATGTGATGGATGAGTGCGATGTGGAAACCCACGGTGTGCGCCGCAAGAATTGCCCCGGTGATAACCCGGTGTGGACAGACCAGGTTGTGGACAGAATGCGCAGAATGGTACTCAGAGACAGAAACTACCCCTGTATTTTCATCTGGAGCCTCGGTAATGAAGCGGGCGATGGCAGCAACTTCAGCAAAATGCGCGAAGCGGCACTTGAGCTGGATGATACCAGAAAGATTCACTACGAGGGCGATTTTGATTTTACCAAGAGTGATTTTGTCAGCCGCATGTATCCCGAAGCACCGCTGATGAAGCTGATGGGCGAGCAAAAAGAGGTCAAGCCCACCTTGTTTGACAATGTGGCAAATGCGCTTGCAGCCGATAATAAGCCGATTCCCGCCCATGTTTACAAAGACCATCCGGTGATTCTTTGCGAGTATGCGCACGCGATGGAAAACAGCTTGGGCAATTTCAAGGATTACATGGCTGATTTTGAAAAATACGAGAATATGTGCGGCGGTTATATTTGGGACTTTGTCGACCAAGCCATCCATGTCAAGGATGAGGAGGGCGACAAGTGGCTCTACGGCGGCGATTTTGACGAGGGCAGAACCGATGCGTATTTCTGCGCCAACGGCATTATCGGTGCCGACAGAAAGCCGCACCCCTCCTATTACGAGGTAAAGCATGTTTACGGTCAATTTTCGCTCGAGGAAAAGGATGCCGCAAAGGGTGTTTTCGAGGTATTTAATAAATATTCCTTCACCAATTTAAAGGAGTTTGACTTCTTCTTCACTTGGGAGAAAAACGGCGAAGTGATTTTGGATGGCGATGTGGAAATTGAAGCAGCGCCCAAAACCTATTCCGAAATCACCGTTCCGGTGCCCCAAATTGACGAGGACTGCTCGCTAACCTTTAACCTCTACCAGTGCTTGAAGGAGGACACCGTTTGGGCGGATAAGGATTATATTTTGAATTTCGGTCAAATTCGCATCTACCACAAGGCGCCGCGCAAGCTCCAAAAGGTTGATGGCGATGTCAGCTTGAGATTTAAGGATAAGAATAATCTTGATATTTCCGGCGACGGGTTTGAGATTAGATTTATCAATAAAAAGCTTTCCTACATTGCCTACAACGGCGAGGAGGTGCTGAAAGCGCCGCTTCAGCCGAATTATTTCAGAGCTTTGACCGATAATGACTATACCTACTTTAACTTTGCAAGACCGATGCGCGAGGTGTTGCCGATGGCGCGCTGGAAGAATGCGACAAAGCACACCTACTTTAAGTCCTTTAAGGTCAAGCAGGAGAAGAATGTGCTGAAAATCGAGAGCTATATCAGCAACGGCTTAGGCAACGGTAAAATTATCTATGTGATCAATGCCAAGGGCGATATCTTTGTCAGGCATGTCTTTAAGCCGGTTGCCAACGCGCTGAGAATCGGTATGACCACAAAGCTCAACGGCGCATTTAACAATGTGGAGTGGCTTGGCAGAGGCCCTGCCGAGTGCTATCTCGACAGAAAGACAGGCTCGCGCGTTTCCAAGTACAACATGAAGGTGCGCGAGATTGAGCACAGGTATATGAGACCGCAGGAAAACGGCAACCGCGAGGATTGCGATTATGTCAGCTTCAGCAACGAGGCGCATAAGAAGATTGTTTTCTCTGCCGGTAACGATAAGGAAATCGGCTTCTCCGCCTGGAATTACACGCAAGAGGCGCTCCATAAGGCAAACCACCTGCACGAGCTTGCGTATGAAGAGGATATCACGGTCAATATTGATTACAGCATGTGCGGTGTCGGCGGCGATATGCCCGGTATGGCGCATGTGCGCCCGCAGTATAAGCTCAAGGGCGGCAGAACCTATATTCAAGAGTTTGTCATTTCCAACCGAAAAATCTGATGCATTACTTATCTTTTAACGAATATTGCCGCAATCGGTTCGGTTGCAAGGTGTATAAGCTTTCGCTCGATGCGGGCTTCACCTGCCCGAACCGTGACGGCTCGCTATCCACAGGCGGCTGCATTTTCTGCTCAGGCGGAAGCGGCCGCTTTGCGGTATCCGGCGAAGATATTCATAAACAGTTGCAGGCGGCAAAAAGCCTTGTAAAAGGGAAGGGTGCCGAAAAATATATGGCATACTTTCAAGCATATTCCAATACATATGCGCCTGTGGAAACATTAAGGCGGTTGTATATGGCGGCAATACAATCGGCGGAAATCGTTGCGCTCGATGTTGCCACGCGCCCGGATTGCCTGCCGCCGGAGGTGCTGGCACTGCTCGAAGAAATCAATCAAATCAAGCCTGTTTTTGTGGAGCTCGGTTTGCAAACGGCAAATGAAAACAGCGCGGGATATCTTAACCGCTGCTTTACAAATGATTGCTATATTAGAGCGGTGCAGGAGCTGCGCAAACGAAAGATACATGTGGTAACGCACTTGATTTTCGGCTTGCCGGGTGAGAGCGAGGCGGAGATGCTTGCTTCTGTGCGCTTTGCGGCACAAAGCGGTACAAGCGGTGTAAAATTCCACATGCTTAATATTTTGGAGGGCACCCCTATTGCCGATGATTATGCCGCCGGCGCGTTTTCCTTAATGAGCCGCGAGAGCTATGCCGCATTAGTGGCAAAAGCGATTTCTTCTTTGCCCGAAAATATTGTTGTGCACCGCTTGACAGGCGACGGCGACAAGCGCATTTTAATCGCGCCCGATTGGGTGAAGGACAAAAAGAAAACGCTCAATTTCATCCGCAAAGAAATCGAGCGCATGTAACAAGGAGGCAGATGATGCATAAAAATAAAAAAATCATTATTGTAGTCGCTTGCGTGATTGGCGCTTTGCTGCTTGGCGGCACACTTTATACGGTTTTCAAAACCGCTCATCTTAAAAAGGTGAGCTCGCTTACGGATATTGAGATAATCATTTCCGAAAAGACCGAAACAGAGCAAAACAATCCTCATTTTGGCGAGCATTATCTTTTGCAGGAAATAAAAGTTGAAAACAGCTCGGGGAAAGACATTATTTTGCTGTGTAATACAAATGAAGATACAAACGCATATGTCGGTTTAGGTTATTTAGATAAAATAGGGAGCGATAGTACGGCATACGATTTCTATTCCGTCTTGTATGCAGGTCAGCAGTATACTTTTGAAAACATCTTTTATTTCTCCACCGAAGCACAAAAAGAAACTATCTTAAAAGAATTAAACCGAGATTATGTGTTTAAACTGTATCTTTATGATGTCAATCAAACACTCTCCGGCAGCGATAAGGATGTGATAAGCGTACCGGCAAATGATTATGTGCTAAAAGAGGTTTCAAAGGAGAGTATCAATGCATCTTTGAGTGAAAAAGAAAAAAAGATTGCCCTTTCACTTAAAGATGATTTGACAGGGGACTATGATATTATTAAGTACAATGAAAAACTGTATTCCGCTTATGATGAAAGCGGGAGAGATTTTACCAATATGTGGCGGGTAGAGAATAACAGTGCGTTTCGGGAGACAAAGGCACTCAATTACTTTACCGATGGCGATGATGCATTCAATATAGAACAGGAGATAGAAGTATCCGCGGAACCCTCTTTGGCTGATGTATTTATTTTAAGTAAGGAAGCATTTGCAGGTGGGAACAAGTTGTATTGCAATACAGCACACATTGGCAATTTGCCCGGTATTAAGCATTCCGCAGTAGAAACCATCCTTTTTTGCGAGGCGGGAAGCGATAAAGAAATACTCAAAGTAAATGAAGCCGAAACGACTGCCTTGCTGCAAAAAGAAATGGTGCAAGCGGCTAAAACCGACCCGGTTAAGACAAGAAGTATTCCGCAACAATCGGATTTGATTTATGATGTGTGGATAAAGTTTGGTGATTTTAGCGCCTTGTACCGCTACGGTTCTGTCTTTTACAGTGAGAACAAATGGTTTATACATTATGAGTATTCAAGAACAGATGACTGTTTGGAGTGCTCCGATTCATTAAGTGCCTTGCTTTCAAAGAGTATATAATAATTCTTTTTACTGCAACTGTGAATACTAATTTATGCCACCCTTGTGGTGGCTAAATTAGCAACCGCTTAACGCCCTCCCTTGTCAGGGAGGGGGGACCGCTTGCGGTGGGCGGGTAGTTGTTTTTACTGAGTTTGTGGGGATTTGACTACCCCTCAGTCTTGCTAACGCAAGACAGCTCCCCTCACAAGGGGAGCCGTTAAAAGGTTGCTAATTTATCTGCCTGTAGGCAGATAAATTAGAATAAAAAACCGCCTATGGCGGTTTTTTTATTCTTGCTCGCGGTGCAGGCGGAAGGCGACGGAGTCTTTGAGATATTTGAGATAATCGGGGTCTTTGCACATCGCTTTGCCCGGGGTGTCCGAGAGCTTGGCGACCGGTCTGCCGTTGACAAACTGCAGCTTGATAACGATATTGAGCGGGGTAACGCCGGTATCATTGGAACAAAATGTGCCGATACCGAAGGATACCTTGGTTTTATCCTTAAAGTGGTCATACAGCTCTTGCGCACGCTCGAAATCTAAGCTGTCGCTAAAGAGCAGGAGCTTGGTTTTGGGGTCTACGCCATACTTGCGGTAGTGTGCGATGATTTTCTCGCCCCAAGCGTAGGGGTCACCGCTATCGTGGCGCACACCGTTATAGTTATTGACCATGGAGCGGTCAAAATCGAGCAAAAACAAATCGGTGGTGATGGTATCGGTCAGCGCCGTACCGTTATCGCCCTTATACTCTGCATACCAATCCTGCATTGCATAGTGGTTGGTGTAGGCGAGGGGGATGGAGTCAATACCTTGGTACATCTGCACAAATTCATGCGCATAGGTGCCGATGGGGGTTAAGTGATATTTCATGGCAAAGTACACATTGGAGGTGCCGGCGCAGTTTTCGGTTTCGCTTGCAAAGCGCTTGATAACGGTCTCCTGCCACTCGCGCGAAAGCCTGCGGCGGCAGCCGAACTCGGCAAAGCGAAAGCTGTATTTACCGCTGTTAAAATCGGCAATTTTTTGGTCGAGGCGCTTTTGCGCTTCGCGCAGCAGCGCTTCATAATCATACTGCATTCTGAAATAGACCTCGTTGACAATCTCGAGCAGGAAAATCTCAAACTGCATCGCGGAAAAGAGCGGACCTCTGACCACAATGTTTAACTTGCCGCTATCATCAAGCGAGGTTTCCACATACTCGCGAATCGGGCGCCACAGGCGCAAAAACTCAACATAGTCTTTTTTAATAAAACGAATGGAGCGCAGGTAATCCAGCTCCTGCTTGGTAAAGCGCAGGGTGCACAGGTGGTCAATCTGCGCATTGATTTCCTCAAGCATTTCGCGGGTGAAAACGATGCCTTCATTTCTGCACTTGAAGTAATACTCACCGGTCAAATCCGTATGCTTATGGAAAATGACCTGATCCATATTGAATTTGTACAAATCGGTATCTAACAGGGATTCTATAATCGGTTGAAATTTCATGATTATCCTTTCTGCGCAAGGGTTGCCTTGCGGGAACTCGGGTGTGTTTTGGCGGGTAGAATTACTGCTCTTCGCAGGTGGCAATGTGCGGGTCAAATGCGGGCATCAGCTTAAGCTTAAAGGCATTGATGCGATGCAAGCGGTCAATGCGCTCTTTACTCTGCGCGCTTTCAATCTCGCCGGTGCGGATATAGCGGTCGAGCTCGGCATAGGTGAAGCCTAAATTATCTTCATCGGTCTTGCCGCTCAAGCCATCTATTGGCGGCTTCTCAATGAGAACCTCGGGCAGGGCAAGCTCTCTGCCGATTGCCTTCATCTCCTGCACGGTTAAATGCGAGCAGGGGCTGAAATCGCCGGCGGCATCGCCATAGCGGGTGGAGTAGCCTACCCAATCCTCGGAAAGGTTGCAGGTGTTTGCCACTCTGCCGTTGTGGCTTTGGGAAACGGCATACAGCGCCGCCATGCGCAGGCGCGGCGGCAGGTTGATAACACTCTGCTCGGAGAGCGCAAAGGGTAATGCCTGCTTGAGCCCTTCAAAGGCAGCCTGAATATTCACCGTGTAGCTTTGAATGCCCAAGTGCTTCACCAACAGCTGCGCCATATCGATATCGCTTTGCTCGCCGTTTGGCATCAGCACCCCGATAACACGCTCCTTGCCGAGCGCCTCTACACACAGCGCGGCAACAATAGAGGAGTCTTTACCGCCGGAAATACCGACAATGGCATTACAGCCTTTTCCGTTTTCCTCAAAAAAGGAGCGAATCCACGCGACGCACTCGCTTTTGGTTTTCTTTGCATCAAACATTTTCTTTACCTCGATTATATGATATCTATTTGGCAGCTTTTCATTGTCACCAATGCCGCTTCATGCGCTGCGGGGGTAACGCCGGCGCAACAGGCGGCATCCACACAAACAGGCACATTCGGAAACGCCGCTCGCAGCAGCAGTGCGTTGGAGACCACGCAGATATCCGTACACAGCCCGATTAGTTCTATTTCAATGGCATCGGTTTCATATGCTGCCTTAATTTTTTCAATTAAATCAAAAGAGCCGAAGGTGTTTTTGGTGATAGTGGTATATGCCTTTTTGCGCAGTGACTGCTCCACAAGCGGGTTGAGCTTGTGCCCCTCGCTACCCTCAATGCAGTGGGGAACCGGCAGCTTTTTTCCCTCGAGAGTTTGCAAATAGATGTCATCGTGGGTATCGAGGGTAACAAAAATATCGCCCTCAAAGTGCTCTATTTTGCGGCACACAGCGCCCACAACAGCTTGCGCCTCGGGGGTGCCCAAAGCCGCATCGATAAAATCATTTTGCATATCGACTACAACCAACAGCTTTTTCATAAAAAACCTCTTTTGATACGGAAGCGACTGCGCTATGCCGGGAATGGCACAGCGTATGCAGGTGCTTCACAAAATTGTTTTAAAATTCAATATTATTTAAAATAATAGACTTAAAAACAGCCTTTGTCAAGTGCGATGCGGGCAAAAAGGCACTTTTCCTAAAACCGTGAAAAATTTCAATTAATATTTTCACTGTGTTCGCAAAAGAAGAAAGAAAAAGAAGAATGAATGGCGGGGCACCCGCTCCCGTTCCGCTTCGCTCTAACAGCCTTCGCAATCGTCGCACGCGCGCTCGAAGCAATCGAATTCATCCCGGTCTTCATCATCATCGGAACCGATGAACTGCTCGGATGGGGAGTATTACTTGTAATTTAGCAAAAAAACAAGCGCGGAAAACCGCGCTTGTCATTTTTGGTTTGTTTAGAATTACTCAGCATCCTCAGCTTTTGCTTCGGTCTCAGCTTCTTCTGCAGGCTCTTCGGCAACTTCGTCAGCAGCTTCG
>ODAI010374978.1_pt1 | contig 18021 bp, 16 predicted proteins | sample 1539321 | NCBI WGS metagenome assembly ODAI01 (sample SAMN02144231, study PRJEB22623) | gut metagenome | biome: sheep rumen | host: Ovis aries | place: New Zealand | reverse complement strand
TAGTTTTACCAGCTAATGTGAACTTCCGCATAACAGCCTGATACACAATATAAAACGAAAACACCATTTCCTGTCTCATCAGACATTCATCAGACATCCGGGAAATTGAGCCTTTTCCTCTCATTTCTATACAAAAGTACTACTTTTCTAGCAAATACGCAAGAGCGTTAAGATTTCTTATCCATTGAGAGTAAAGAAATGTTAATTTCAAAAAGACTGGTTGAGGTGACTGAAGGGGTGTTTAAGAGAAAAATGAGAGAAAATCGAGAAAAATCAGGATTCGGCCTGTTCTGAGAAAATCCGAGAAAAGTTGAGAATACCTTCGTTTAACTAGAAAACAAAAATCCACAATAATAATCATTGTTTAACAAAAGCGGTGATAAAATAACAGGAGCTTAGCTTCTGGCTAATGGCTTGAAACAAATATTTGATTGCACAGGTGGTCGCGAGATGCAGTTCGATACTGCCAGTCAGAACTAATAAAAGAGAAATGTAATGAAAATACTTTTAACAGGTGGTGCTGGATACATTGGTAGCCACACCATTATAGAACTTGACAAGGCTGGACACAGCGTAGTTGTTGTGGACAACCTGGTGAATAGCAACCCAGAGTCATTGCGACGTGTCGCGAAGATTATTGGCAAGGAAATTCCTTTCTATGAAGTGGATGTCCGCGATAAGGATGCTCTTTCTAAGGTGTTTGATGAAAACAAATTTGATGCAGTCATTCACTTCGCTGGACTAAAGGCCGTTGGTGAGTCTGTTTCAAAGCCTTTGGAGTACTACCACAACAATATGACTGGTACCTTCATCCTTTTGGATGTGATGCGCCAGCATCAGTGCAAGAACATCATATTCAGTAGCTCTGCTACAGTCTATGGTGATCCAGCCATTATTCCTATTACAGAGGAATGCCCCAAGGGCCATTGCACCAATCCTTACGGCCAAACTAAGAGTATGCTCGAAGAGGTGTTGATGGATGTTCAGAAAGCCGACCCAGAGTGGAATGTGGTGCTGTTGCGCTATTTCAATCCTATTGGCGCCCATCAGAGCGGTATGATTGGTGAGAATCCTAATGGCATTCCCAACAACCTCATGCCTTATATCACCCAGACAGCTGTGGGTATCCGTAAAGAACTGGGTATCTTTGGAAATGACTATGATACCCCTGATGGCACAGGTGTGCGCGATTACATTCATGTCTGCGACTTGGCCTCAGGCCATGTGGCCGCATTGAAGGCTATTGAGCGTAATTGTGGCCTTGGTATTTATAACCTCGGCACAGGGCATGGCTATAGTGTTCTCGATGTTGTAAATGCCTTTATGAAGGTTAATGGCGTTAATGTGCCATACGTTATAAAGCCTCGTAGACCAGGTGATATTGCAAAGTGCTATTGCAATCCCGCTAAAGCAAAGGCTGAATTAGGCTGGGAAGCACAATACGGCATAGATGAGATGTGTCGCGATAGTTGGAATTGGCAGAAAAATAATCCTGATGGTTATTAATTAAATTTGGACATAGTGATTCTGATATATTAGATAAAAATACAAAATTAATTTAATGGTAAAGGAAAAATCTATAAAAAGGAATTACATCTTTAATATATTACTAAATATATCAAAGATATTATTCCCTTTAATAACAGCTCCATACGTTTCACGTGTATTAGAACCAGATGGAGTTGGATTATTTAATTTTGCAAATACATATGCTAGTTATTTTGCTGTTTTTGCTGTTTTAGGAACGAACATATATGGCGTAAGAGAAATCGCTAAAATACGTGATAGTATTAAAGACCAAAGTCGCTTTTTTTCTGAGGTTTTTTCGTTAACATGTATAACAACTCTAATTATAAGTGTTATTTTTTTAGTTACTATTTTAATTCAAGAAAAGTTGAATGAGAATTACCTCATATTTCTTTTCTCAGGTTTGATACTTTATTCAACTCCATTTCATATAGAATGGTTTTTTCAAGGTAGAGAAGAGTTTGGATATATTACATCTCGTTCTTTGATAATTAAAACATTATCAGTTTTTGCTTTATTTCTTTTCGTCAAAGAAAAAGATGATCTTATTATTTATGTTTTAATTAATGCACTTTCTCTTTTTTGTAATGAGGCTTGGAATTTTTTTAAGCTTTTTAATATTGGAATAAGAATATCTTTCTCGTGTCAATTTAAAAAGCATTTAAAGCCTACGCTTTTATTATTTGCATCAAGTGTTGCTGTTTCCATATACACGATGCTTGATACTTTAATGTTGGGATATATTTCTAATTATAACGAAGTCGGTTTTTATAATAGTGCAACACATATATCTAAATGTGCATTGCCTGTAGTTACAAGCCTTTCAACTGTTGTGATGCCAAGATTATCTTATTATTTAAAAGATAACGACTGGGGAAAAATATCAAATTTGATGAATAAATCATTATCAGTAGTTTCTTTTCTTTGTTTTCCAGTATCAATTGCAATTGCTGTTATGGCACCAGTTTTTGTTCCCCTATTTTTTGGCAGTCAATTTAATGGTGCAATAATACCTTTGCAAATTATTATTTTTATTGTCGTAGCAATCGGTCTTAATAATTTAACTGGTGTTCAGGTCTTGGTTGGTCTTGGTTTTGATAAATTATTTTTATATTCAGTTTTGATTGGTACATTTTCTAATTTTATACTTAATATAATACTTATCCCTTATTGGGGTGCAGTTGGTGCTTCAATTGCTTCTGTCTCTGCTGAGACATTGATATTAATAGTAACTACTTTTTTTGTTTTTAGGAAAACACCAATAAGACTAAATAAATTTAAAGAAGTCTTTTGCGATATTCTTCTTTCTTTCTTGTTTATACCTTTAATGATGTTCATGCGATTATACTTCGAAGGATGGATTTTAATAGGTTTCTTCATAATTAGTGGGAGCCTTGTTTATATTACTCTTCAATTGAAGGTAAAAAATACTTCTGCTAATTTATTTTTGGATCTTATTGTAAATAAGTTGAAAAAATGATAAATTTCAGAAACAAACCAATTGGCGGTTTCATTAATGATATTTTTCTTAAGAAAAAATATACTAGCAGAAACCTAAGAGATAGTAAGATTTCTTCTTTTTTGAAGAATTATTTTCGATTAAAACTTATCAAGTATAATTTGACATTGGATGATGAGGATGATTATGTGCGACAATTTGATATTCTATCTAAAAAGATGTCATTGAATGCTAATGATTATTATATGTATCCATATGATAGTTGGAGTATAAGATTATTACGCCCAGATAAATCTAATTTAACAAGTGTTACTGTTGATTATAGTAAAGTTCTAAATAGTTCTATTTCGAACTTTAATTCAAGCGAGTCAGATAATTTAAGTTCATTCTATCGTCGAATTAATATTCTGGCATCTAGTATTATTAGAATTAAAGATCGGTACAGACACCTTTTGGATAAAAAAGATGATGACAGATCAATGATGCTATTCGAAATGTTTGAATATCTATTATATAATAAACCAAGGTCTTTTGATGAAGCTCTTCAAAAAATATTGTTTTATAATGGCCTGTTTTGGCAAATGGGGCATTTGCATAATGGATTGGGAAGATTAGATTTAATTCTATTTCCGTATTATGAAAAGGATATATCAAGTGGTGTTCTTACGCGTAATCAAGCAAAATTTATGTTGACCAAATTTTGCTCTATTCTTAATAAGGATTATTATTCAAAGAGTTTAGGGCTTATAGGTGATACTGGACAGTATATAATGATAGGTGGTGTTGATAAAAATGGTAATAATACAGATAACGAAATCACTTCATTGTTGCTAGAAGTATTTTCAGAGCAGCATATACCAGATCCAAAACTAATATTGAGAGTTAATAAGAACACTAGTGACATTATTTGGAATAACTCGATTGATTGTATATCAACTGGTATAGGATCTCCGCTTTTAATGAACGAAGAATTAATAATGAAAAAAATGGTTTCTTTTGGATATTCTTCTGATGATGTTTGGAATGTTGGTACTTCTGCATGTTGGGAGCCGTTAATTATTGGTAAATCTTTTGACCAGAATAATTCCTTGAGAAATATCCCCATTGTTGCTGCTTTAAATGAAATATTGAGAGACCGTGAACCAGACACTTTTGAAGCTTTAATAAATTGCCTTTCTGAGGCTATAAAAAAACTAATTTATAAATACGTTTCAGACTTAAATGTCGATAGTTCGCCATTATATAGTCTCTTTTTTGATAATTGTATTTTAAGGGGAATAGATTTTACTAAGGGTGGCGCTGAGTATTCGTTTCATGGAATTGAAGTAGTAAGTTTTCCAAATTTGATTAATTCTTTGCTTAATATAAAGAGATTTGTGTATGAACAAAAAGTTATCTCATGGGATGAATGCTTGCAGTTTGTCGAAAATAATTATGTAGGATATGAAGATAAAAGAATATTACTCTTGTCTAATCCCAATAAATTTGGTTTAGCCATTCCTGAGGTCGTAGATCTATCCAATAGTATAATGAAAATTGTTAGTGATGTCGTTTCTACTATAACTATAAATGGCAAAAAAGCAAAAGTTGGTTTTAGTTCTTCTGAGTATATCAATGCATCTAAGAACTTTGAAGCCACATTAGATGGAAGACATTCTGCAGAACCATTTGCAGTTCATATTTCTCCAGTTTCAAATAATATTGACCTCGGAGAGATTCTTGAGTTTTCGTCAAAATTAGATTATAGTGGCAATAGAATTAATGGTAATGTGGTTGATTTTATTGCTCCAAACTATTTATTAAAGAATAAAGCTAAGTTTATAAGCATCTTGAAATCGTCTATTGCTAATGGATTATTTGAAATTCAGCTTAATGTGCTTTCTGCGAAACAGTTGAAAGACGCAAAAATACATCCAGAAAAGTATCCTGATTTAATAGTCAGGGTATGGGGGTTCTCTGCTTATTTTAATGATCTGCCTGATGTGTATAAAGATAATTTGATTAAGCGTGCAGAAAGTTATGAATGACCATCTTTTTAAAGTGGTTAATATCCAGAGGATTTGTGTGAATGATGGTCCTGGAGTAAGAACTGTTGTTTTTTTAAAAGGTTGCACTTTGCATTGTCCGTGGTGCTGTAATCCAGAATCTATTCGATACTCTGATGATTTGATATTTAATACAGGAAAGTGTTATAATTTTAATAATGAGATTTGTTCTCATTGTGAAATAAATGGAGGCAGAAATTGTAAAACAAAATGTCCCTATAATGCGTATAAGGAAGTTTATGAGGATTTTACTGTTAAGGAATTGTATGATATTTTATTAAAAGATAAGTATCTGTTTGCTGACGGTGGAGGGGTGACGTTTTCTGGTGGAGAACCATTGGTTTATGCTAATCTTCTTGTTGATTTATTAAATAAACTAAAAAAAGATAATATTAATATTGCAGTGGAAACCTCACTTTATATTAATAGCTCTTTATTTGATAAAGTATTTAGTCTTGTTGATCATTGGATAATTGACTTGAAATTCCAAAAGACAGGGTTTGTTGTTAATAAAGAATTCAGTATTCCACCTAATGATTTCGATAAAAACTTATTAAAACTGAAATTATCTTCTCACAACATATTATTTCGACTTGTTGTTCTTCCTGAATTACTTGAAAATATCGATGATTTAATATTAAAGCTTAATAATTATTCAGTTAGTTCACTTGAATTATTGCCATATCATTCGTTGGCTAAAAATAAGTACCAACGTCTTGGACTCAATTTTAAAAACTTTGAGAAGCCTTCTGTTGATTTCTTATCTCATTTGAAGGATGAACTTAATAAATACAATATAAAATCTAAATGTTTAAGTCTATGAAATATGACTATTTAATTGTTGGTTCTGGATTATACGGAGCAACTTTTGCTTATCTTGCAAATAAAAACGGGAAAAAATGCTTGGTTTTAGATAAGCGCCCTCATCTGGGTGGTAACGTCTATTGCGAAAATGTAGAAGGTATAAACGTTCATAAATATGGTGCACACATTTTCCATACAAATAACAAAGATGTCTGGGACTTCGTGAATAACATTGTGCCGTTCAACCGCTACACTAATAGTCCCGTTGCCAACTATCATGGCAAGCTCTATAATCTTCCGTTCAATATGAATACCTTCTACCAGATGTGGGGTGTAACCACACCGGAAGAGGCTGTTGCTAAGATTGAAGAACAGAAGGCAGAGGCCGTAGCCAAGATGAAAGCAGAAGGTGTATCAGAACCACGTAACCTGGAAGAGCAGGGGCTTTGTTTGGTTGGTAAGGACATCTTTGAAAAACTCATTAAGGAGTACACTGAGAAACAGTGGGGGCGCAAATGCAGTGAGTTGCCTGCATTCATCATCAAACGTCTTCCTGTGCGGTTGGTCTTTGACAACAACTACTTCAATGATGCTTATCAGGGCATTCCCATAGGTGGTTATAACAAACTTATTGAAGGACTACTTACAGGTGTTGAGTGCAAGGCCAATACAGACTTTTTCAAGAGTGAGTACCGCGACTGGCGCAAGTATGCCAAACAGTTGGTTTATACAGGCCCGGTTGATGAGTACTTTGACTTCTGTTATGGTAAACTTGACTGGCGTACTGTCAGTTTCAAGACAAGAATAATAGATACTCCAAACTATCAAGGTAATGCTGTGGTTAACTATACCTCGCATGAGCAACCTTATACCCGTGTCATTGAGCACAAACATTTTGAGATGTTTGGACAGACTGTGTATGATTGCCCCAAGACAGTTGTAAGCGAGGAGTATTCTACGGAGTATAAGGTTGGCATGGAACAATACTATCCAGTCAACGATGATAAAAATAATCAGTTGGCGGATCAGTATCGAGCAATGGCCGCTGAAGAAAATGATGTGGTTTTTGGTGGCCGGTTGGCAGAATATAAATATTATGATATGGCTCCAGTTTTACTTAAGGCTTTTGATGATTTTAACAAATTAAACAACATTTAGTTATGAAAATAAAGGGAAAAACACTTTCTGAGTTATTGTTGAAGGTTATATACTTGATTTATCAATTTCTTTTTAAGAAATGTAATACATATATAGCGAATCCCTCAGATTATACTTTTGATGATAGAAGTGCCGGAGCTGATAATCTGATGATTATTTTAGCAGGATATCAACCTTATTATTGGGATGGCGTTTTTGAACGAGTACAAAAGTGTAAGGAGCAGTTCCATCAAAATATTGATATTTGTGTATGCTGTTCTTGTGCACCAGAAAGCTCTAGGGAAGAATTAAGTAAAATTTGTGTAAAAAACAATTGGTCTTTTTTGTATCTTAACAAAAATAAAGTTACTCAAGTTCAGAATACAGCAATTGCTTTACACGGTAAAGCGAAGATGATTTTTAAAATCGATGAAGATATTATATTATGCGATCATTATTTTGATAAGATGGTCGAAGCCTACGAGTATGCAAATAATACGCTTCCATATAACGTTGGATTTATGGGACCATTATTGAATATTAACGCCTTTTGTACACCGATTTTTTTATCTAAAATTAATAAAATTGATGAATTCCAATCTAAATTTGGAAAATATAAATTAGGTGGGCTTTTACATACAAAAGAAGATTTTATTCATGATAATGCAGAATGGGCTCGATTTATTTGGCAGAATTCCATTCCTTTTGATAGTGTTTCCAAGTCGATTGATAATGGTGTAGATATTGCCGTATGCCCTATTCGTTATAGCATAGGCGCAATCCTTTTTAATAGATCTTTTATTGAGAAAAATGGCTATTTACCGGTTGGATTCGGTACTGGTATGGCCGATGATGAGGTTTTTTTGAATGATAAATGCAATGAAGGAATGTATAGTATCGCTGTTGCAACAAATATTTTTGTAGGACATTTGGGTTTTGGTCACCAAAAAGAGACTTGTAAGCAATTCTATTTTGCTCATCAGCAAGAAATCAGAAAATAAATATTGTTACTCCTGATATTATAGTTTTTTATTATGAATAAAGTACTTTCTTTGATAATACCAACATATAATATGGAGGCATTTTTAGAAAAATGTCTTAATTCATTAATTGTGGATAATCAAACTTTGTTGAAATCCCTTGAAGTTATAGTTGTAAATGATGGTTCTAAGGATAATTCTAGTCAGATTGCGCATAAATATGAACAATTATATCCAGAAACGTTTATTGTTATTGATAAAGAAAATGGAAATTACGGTAGCTGTATAAATAGGGGACTGTCAATAGCGAGTGGTAAGTACATAAAAGTCCTTGATTCTGATGATCACTTTGATAATACTGTGTTTTCTGATTATTTAGAATATTTGTCTCATTGTGATTGCGATTTGGTCTTGAATGATTTTTCTATTATAGACGAAAAAGATATTGTTACAAGAGAAGTCAAGTATAGTTTTAAAGATTATAATCAGATAAAATTTAGTGATTTACCATATAAATCATTAGCAATGCATGGTATATGCTACAAACTAAAAGTTTTTTCTAAATTAAATTATAAACAGACTGAAGGTATATCTTACACAGATCAAGAGTGGATATTTGCACCAATGACAAGAGTTAATACTATATGTTATTATCCTGGCAAACCATTATATTTATATTTAGTTGGTCGCGAAGGGCAAACAATGTCACTTAGTTCTTTAGAAAAGACTATTGGTCATCAATTAAAAGGTTTAGAATCTCAATTATCATTTTATTGTGAATGTGATAAGATTTCAAAAGATAAGAAGGATTATCTAACTGCTAGATTAAAACATAGGCTTTATGTTATATATAAGACTTATTTAATAGATTCAGATAAACTTGAAATTGTTGATATTTTAAACTTTGACTTAAGGCTAAAGTCCGAAAATGTTTTTATCTATAGGAAAACATTTGGAATAAATTATAAATGTATTCATTTTGTTGCAATTTGGAGAATTCTCAATCGAAAGCCATTACCTAACTTGTTAAAGTTTTTTTTAAAACCTGGATTTGTTCGAAAATTACTTATTTTTAATAAATGAAGTATGATTGAAAATAAGCATGATTTAGATCGGTATTTGCAAGCTGATAGATTAGCTTTAGGCTATAAAAGTTCTTTTGTAAATAGTGTCAAACTTTTTTTTGGCTTTTATCCTAATTATAAATTTATTCGCATATTAAGGTATTTGGAGTTCTTGATTAATTCACATAATAGATTTCTGAATTTCTTATCACATGTTTATTATATTCGTTTTGTCAATTATCGTACTAAAGTTGGCTGTTTAATAGAACCAAATTCTATTGATGAAGGTTTGAATATAGCTCATATCGGTGGTATAATTATTAATGGAAATGTAAAAATAGGGAAAAATTTTTCGATACGTCCTTATTCTGTTATAGGTAATAAAGCTGATGGAAAAAACAAAGAGATTCCGATTATTGGAGATAATGTTTCTGTTGGTTGTAATTGCTCAATTATTGGTAATGTTAGAATTGGAAGTAATGTTGTAATTGGCGCTGGTAGTGTCGTTATTTCAGATGTCCCAGATAATTGTATTGTAGTTGGAAATCCTGCAAGAGTCGTAAAAAAAAATGATATTGGAGTATGATATTGCTGTACTTAATTCCGTTGTTTCTCTGCGCTTTCTCATTATTAAAGAAGAAGGAGATAGATTTTTATTTTATATATTTTTTGTCTTCGGTAATTTTTTATTATACAATTTTTTTGGGGTTTGTTTTTCATGGCCGTCTTTCTGGTATAATTGATTACAAGACTACAATTGATCCCATAACGTATATTGTTCTGTCGATTAATTTGTTTATTACTTTTATATATTTAAGAAAAGGAAATAAAGATCATTATCGCATTAAGATCCCTCAGAAAGGTGAGAAGTTTATAATGAAAATTTTTATTATTATTGTCTTTATCCTTTCTATTTGGTTAGGAAAAAAATATGGAATTTTTTCTTTTAGAGATTTTGATAAAGGTGATCTAGAAGATGAAACGAGTGTGTTGGGGGCTTATTTTAAATATATGGCTTTATTTAATTTTATATATATAATAGTCTCGGAAAGAATTCATTATTCATTTATTTGGAAGTTTTTGGGTGTTTTCCCTGCGTTGACTACATATCTTTATGGTAATAGATCCTATATAGTAATTGGTATAATTGCTATCTCCTTTGATTTTATGTATCGCCAATGTCGACAACAGAATTATACAATTGTGCAATATTTTGCAAAACACAAAATTTATGTTATTAGCGCTTTGCTTTTTGTGGCATTTACCTTTATTATAAAAGGTATTTATTATGCACTTTTTGCAGGAGACTATGATCTGGTAACCTATAGATTAACAAGTATTGAGTTTTATCAGCAGGTAGCTATGGTTTCTGAGCCTAACACTATTATGATGAATTTAAATACAATTATTGCAAATAATTATTATGTATTCCCTTCTACATATTTATCATTGTGGGCATTTTTCATTCCATTTATGACAGATGCAATAAATGATTTAATGGGGATTCCAAAGTTTACTTTTATTTTCCAACACGATTTATATGCTTCAGAGGGTGTAACAAATAGAGCTTCAACTTTTATTGGCGAGACTTATGCGAATGGTAATGTTTTTATGTTAGTTATTGTAGTTACTTTATTTCTTACTCTTCTAGGATATTTTTTTAAGAAATATAAAAATTGCGAAAGTAATATAACTAAGACGACTTTTTTGTTAGCTGGAATTGATGCTTCTTTTTATATTCAAAGAAATAGTATGTATTTCGAATTTAGTAGATTGAGATTCTATTTCTATATTTTTGTATTATTATATTTATTAATGATTTTGTATCGTAATTATGTATCTTATAAATAGACTTATTTATTTTTGGTGGAGATATGTTGTTTCACCAGAAAAGTATGCACGGCATATAGGGGTTAAAATAGGTGATAATTGCTTTATTTCTACAAGAGAATTTGCAGATGAACCCTATCTTATTACTATCGGTAGTAATGTTCAAATTACTCGTGGCGTTTCTATTCATTGTCATGGCGGTGGTCAAGCTATTCGATCTAAAATTCCAGACTTTGATGCATTTGGAAAAGTAGAAATAAAAGACTGGGCTTATATTGGTTCTTACTCTCATATTATGCCTGGCGTGACTATTGGTGAAGGTGCAATTGTTGCTGCAGGAAGTGTTGTTACCAAAAGTGTGGAGCCGGGTACAGTAGTTGGTGGTAACCCTGCTAAATTTATTTGTACAGTTGAGGATTATATCAAAAGAAATAGTAAATACAATCTTCACTGCAAAGGTATGTCAAGAAATGAAAAGAAAAAGTTTCTTTTAAGCTTACCAGATGATAAATTTATTGTAAAGTAATGAAAAAAATTCTTTGTATTACTGATGCATTCACACTAGGTGGTGCTGAGAGGCAGTTAATAGGACTTGCCTCTTTCCTAAAAGAAGAAGAATATGAAGTTGATCTGGCTTGTTATTATAAAGAAAATTTTTACAAAGACTTAATAGCTTCCTGTGGATTGAATTATATTGAATTACATCCGAAAGGTCGTTTAGACAAAATTATTCAAATAAGGAATCTAATAAAAAACAATAAATATGATTGTGTTATTGCTTACAAGGATGGCCCTACATTGATTACGTCTATTCTTAAAGTTTTGAGAATGAAACCAAAGTTAATAGTATCAGAAAGAAATACATCTCAACGATTAACTATTCATAGTAAAATTAAATTTGAGTTGTATCGTTTTGCCGATTATATCGTTCCAAACTCGTTTTCTCAGGAAAAATTCATAATAAATAATTTTCCTAATCTTGTTGGTAAGCTTCATACAATAACCAATTTTACCGATGTTGATTTTTTTTCTTTCAATAAAAAATCTAAAAACACTAATTTGGATATTTTAATAGCTGGTCGTATTGCTCAGCAAAAAAATATCTTAAGGTTTTTAGATGCCGTTAATATAATAAAAGAAAATAAATTGCCATTTCATTTTAAATGGATAGGAAATGTAAGCGCAGGTGAACAAGAATATGAAGCTTTGGTATATGATAAATTACATAGTCTTCAACTAGAAGATATTATAGAATTTCATCCTGCGACCAATTCTATACGAGATGAATATCAAAGTTGTGACGCCTTTTGTTTACCTTCCTTATATGAAGGATATCCAAATGTTATATGCGAAGCAATGAGTTGTGGATGCCCTATTCTTTGTAGTAGGGTTTGTGATAATCCTTTTATTGTTGAGGATGAATCTAATGGCTTCTTATTTGATCCATTGGATGTTCAATCTATAGTAAGGGCATTTCATAAATTTTTATCATTAAAAATGGAGGAAAGAATGGATATGAGTGAAAAAAACCGTTGCATTTCTGTTGAAAGGTTTTCAAAAAAAAACTTTGTGCAAAAATATATAGATTTAATAGAATCCTAGATGAAGTGTAAATACTTAATACGGCTTGATGATGCGTGCCCAACTATGGATGCCAGCAAGTGGGGACGTATGGAAAATTTACTCGACAATTATGGAGTAAAACCTATGGTTGGAGTAATTCCACATAATGAAGACCCCCAACAGCTATTTGATTCAGAAAATTGTGGTTTTTGGAATAAAGTACACAAGTGGGAAGATAAAGGATGGGCTATAGCACTTCATGGATGCAACCACTGCTATTGCAGTGATGGGGGCATGAAGGGCTTAAACCCCATGTGGCGAAGAAGTGAGTTTGCTGGGCTTTCGATAGACAAGCAACGGGATAAAATCCGTATGGGAGTGACAATTATGCGAGATAATGGATTTGAACCTGAATATTTTTTTGCTCCAAGTCATACATTCGATGACAATACGCTTGTCGCATTGAAAGAAGAAAGTTCAATTAGAATAATTAGTGACACTATCGGGCGATATCCATACAAATATAAAGATTTTTTATTCATACCTCAAATTACAGGACATTGCGTTGAGATGCCTATGAGCGGGATTTATACCTTCTGCTTTCATCCCAACACGATGAGCGATATAAACTTTCGTAATTTAGAGCTTTTCTTACAAAAAAAACTAAATGATTTTATATCTTTTGATCAGATAAATTATAATGAATATCGAGAAAAAAAAATAATAGATAAGATTCTATCCCGGTTATTCTTCTTCTATAGAAAAACGAGAGGGCTTAGATGATTATTAGAGTATATAATTCGGATTGTTATGACATACAAAGAAATTTATGACATCGCAATGCCTCCAGCAAAGCGAAAAGAAGAAAGATTGAACATTTGGGTTACTATCGCAGTGAGACCATTATCTGTTCTTTTGATAAAGCCTTTAATTGACTGTAGAATAAAACCAACCTCCATAACAAAGGTGTCAATACTTTCTAGTTGTATAGGGTTTGCCCTGTTGTCGTTTAGTCATTCTATAATGATAAGCATATTAGCTTGGCTCTTCTTTTTTATTTGGGCCGTATTAGACGGTGTTGATGGGAACTTGGCTAGATGTACAAACCAGTGTTCACCATTAGGAGACTTATGGGATACGACAGGAGGGTATGCCGCTATGGTTCTTATGTATTTTGGTGCTGGTATAGCTGCATTCCATGATAATAACGTATATGATTTTATAGAACCCTCTTACTATCTGATCATGGGGGGGGCTACGGCTATTATGTCCATATTCCCGCGTTTGGTTCTACATAAGAAGAAATCATCAGGCATAGAATCAAAAGCAGTTAAGGATCTATCTGACAAGCAAGGTTTCAGTCTGAGCAAAGTTATAGGTATGAATCTAGTTTCACCTTCAGGTGCTTTACAATTAGTACTATTAGGCTCCATCATTGAGCATGTGCTAAATTTCTTTATTGCAATTTACTGCTTTATCAATTTTGCTATAATGATAGTTAGTTTGAGATCCCTACTCAAAGAATAATGCGTTCACGATGAAAAAAGTAATTACTTACGGAACATACGACTTATTACACCAGGGTCACATTAATCTTTTGCGAAGAGCGAAAGAACTGGGCGATTACCTTATTGTAGGTGTCACTAGTGATAGCTTTGACAGAGGAAGAGGGAAATTGAATGTTCGTAATAATGTTCTTGAACGCGTTGAAGCGGTAAAAGCAACAGGCTATGCTGATGAGGTAATCATTGAAGATTACCTTGGTCAAAAGATTGATGATATACAGAAATACGACGTTGATATTTTTGCCATCGGAAGTGACTGGGTTGGGAAGTTTGACTACCTGAAAGAGTACTGCAAGGTGGTTTATCTTCCCCGTACAGAGGGTATTTCTTCTACAATGTTGCGGGAAGAAAGTCAGGATACTTACAAAATAGGAATTATTGGTAGTGGGCGTATTGCAAACCGTTTCGTTCCAGAAACAAAAATAGTGAATGGTGCTGAAGTGGTTGCGGTTCTTAATCCGGACAAGATTGAAGCAGACGTGTTTGCTAAAAAACATGATTTGGAAGGGTATACGGATTTTGATGCTTTTATAAAGAAGGTGGATGTTGTTTATATCGCCTCACCACACCTGACCCATTACGACTACATCAAACGGAGTTTGTTGGCGGGTAAACACGTCCTTTGTGAAATCCCTTTTACATTAAAGAAAGAGGAGGCGCTTGAATTATACCGTCTGGCAGAAGAAAAGAATCTTGTGCTGATGGAGGCAAGCAAGACCGCATACTGTCCTGCCTTCGGTCACATTGTTACACTCATTAAGAGTGGCATTATAGGTGATGTGGTGGACGTAAAAGCTTCTCTTAGTAAGATGGTAGAACCACCAACACGAGAGCTGGATGCTGAACAGGCTGGTGGTGCAATAACAGAACATGCCCCCCTTACCGTAATGGCCATTATTAAGCTGCTAGGTTTAGAATGGAAAGATGTTAATTTCCATACCAAACGTGAAAATGGGGTGGATATCTACACGAAAGGCGTTATCAATTATCCTCATGCCACCTCATCCTTTACTTTGGGTATTGGAGTAAAAACTGAAGGTAATCTTGTGATTTCCGGTACTAAGGGGTATGTATACGTGCCTGCTCCTTGGTGGCTCACCAGCTACTTTGAAGTTCGTTATGAGGATCAAACCAAGAACAAGAAATACTTCTACAGCTACGATGGTGAAGGCCTGCGTTATGAGATACAAGAATTCCTCTCAATGATTGTGAATGACCGTCGCAGTTGTTACAAACTACGTAGACGTGAAAGTGTAGCTATTGCAGAAATAATCGAAAACTACCGTAAAGGTGAAAATGTAACAGAAATATGATAAAAAAAATACTTGTTGTTGGTGGGGCTAATGGAATAGGTCTTAGTATTGCTACTGAGCTCGCAAAACGAGCTGAAGTAGAGAAGGTATATATTGTTGATAAGGCTCCATTGTCAAAGGAGTTCGCTAATCCAAAGTTTGAGTCATTTCAGTTTGACCTTACAAGTGAGGATTATTCTTTCTTTGAAAGATTTAAGGACATTAATGCCTTGATGATAACGGCTGGGTTTGGTAAATTGGCTTTGTTCAAAGACGTGCCCGAGATTTACATAATGAATTCTTTCAATGTCAATACCATTCCCGTTTTGCGCCTTGTTCATAAGTTTTATGATAAATTGGAGTCACTAGATGACTTTTATTGTGGAGTCATGGTGAGCATTGCTGGCTTTATGTCTTCGCCATTTTTTGCTGTTTATGGAGCAACAAAGGCTGCATTGAAAATTTTTATTGAGAGTGTGAATGTTGAATTAAAGAAATGTGGATCCCCTAACCGTATATTAAATGTCAGCCCAGGCTCGTTGAAGGGTACTTCTTTTACGGCAGGTAAGACAGATTTAGGCGTTACCGCACCCATGGCAAATTCAATTATAGAACATCTTGAATCAAAGGATGATTTATTCATTCCGCAGTATGATGAAATATTCAAGAATGTACTGGAACGCTATCATGCAGACTTTAGGGCAGAAGGTGAACATTCATATGATTATAAGTTAAACTTAGGAAGAGTTAAATAGATGCTTTCAATCCCATAGGGATAATCAGATTATTAGAATTAGAGTTGAATATACATAAATGAATAATAAACAGAAATGCATTGTTACAGTTACTGATGGTATTTCTCCAACAAGCATGCCGTTCAATGAATTCATCCTTTATCGTTTGGGGCATTATCCTGAAGAAAAACAAGTTTTGATTCAGGTTTTTGAACATGGGGTGGATGGTGATGTCGTTATTCCGAATGAAGTGGAGTATTATAGTTTGGGAATTAAATTATCAAGTATAAGAAAAAAAATACACGAGTTAGAAAAAAAATATGATGTCAAAGCATATCATATTCATGAGGGTAAGTCTGTAATACTATTTTCGGTCGCTACATTTTTGAGGTTTAGAAAGAAAACAATCTATACCTTACACAGCACATATAAGAATTATCCTTTCCACAATAAACTTTTCAGCTTCTGTGCTTCACTATTGGCTAGAGATGTAGTGTGTGTAAGTAAAACATCACTGAAATATTATCCGAAGATTCTGAAGGTTTTACGTGGTTCTCATGCTATGTATATACAAAATGGTGTAGATACTGAGAGAATTGAGTCTGTTGTATATGTCAGAAATAATAAAGATGAGCCATTTACTATGATTTATGTCGCGCGTTTAGTTGCTTTAAAAAGACACTATATGTTATTTGAGGCTCTAAAATATTTATCCAATGTAAAACTTCAATTGATTGGCACAGGACCATTGGAGAATGATTTAAAGCAAAGAATAAGTGATCTAGGTATCGAAGGTCAGGTTGAGTTTTTAGGACTAAAAACACGTGAAGATGTATATAAATTAATGAAAGATGCTGATTTGTATGTTTCATCATCTTCTTATGAGGGATTACCAATAGGTGTACTAGAGGCTATGGGATGTGGCACCCCCTGCTTGGTGTCTAATATTGAACAACATGCTGAAATTGCAGAAAAGTGTCCTACTTTACAATTATGCCCTGATGATATTAATCAATGGATTCATAGAATACAGTGTCAGATGAAATTGTCAAAAAGTGATATTGAGATTGTTAAGATGAGAAATAAACAATCAGTTTTAAAGAATTTCTCATTAGAATCGATGCATAAACATTATAATGAGTTATATTTCCAGTATGAATCATAAAAAACAATTAATTGCCCTTCTTACTAATAACGACGATGATGTATATTGATTTCGCAAAGAACTCATCGAGGCATTGATCGCAGATGGATATGAGATGCTGATATCATGTCCCGATGGTCCGAAGTTCGAATTGATTAAGGATATTCCGTTTATCTATGATAATCCTGATATAGATAGACGTGGAACAAACCCTGTTAAGGATTTTGGACTGATGATGCACTATCATAAGTTGTTTAAGAAGTATAAACCTGCTGTTGTGCTAACATATACAGCAAAGCCAAACGTGTATGCCAGTATAGTGGCGCATATGATGGGTATTCCTGTGATAAACAACCTGACAGGTCTTGGAAGTGTAGTGAACGAAACGGGATTAATGAAGAGCTTCATTATGTGGCTATTCAAACTTGCTTATCGTAAGTCAGCATGTATGATGTTTCAGAATGCAACAAATATGCAGGTGGCTATTGATCAGGGATTGGTGAAGGGTAAGTATCGCCTTATTCCTGGCAGTGGTGTAGATACAGACAGATATCCTTTGCAGCCATACCCTGATGGAGGGGATGGAAAGACTGGCGCTCCCGTTGTGTTTAACTACATAGGTCGTATTCTTCATGATAAAGGCGTTGATGACTATATTGAGGCAGCAAAGCGTATTAAGAAAGAGCATCCACAGACAGAATTCAATATGCTTGGTTTCATAGAACCAACAGAAAGTCACTATGAACAGGATTTGGCTGAACTAGAGAAGCAAGATATAGTGAAATATCGTGGCAGTCAAAAGGATGTGAAGCCTTTCATTGCAAGAGCCCATTGTACTATTCATCCATCTACCTATGGTGAAGGAATGAGCAATGTG
>ODAI011962208.1_pt1 | contig 18023 bp, 17 predicted proteins | sample 1539321 | NCBI WGS metagenome assembly ODAI01 (sample SAMN02144231, study PRJEB22623) | gut metagenome | biome: sheep rumen | host: Ovis aries | place: New Zealand | reverse complement strand
GTATTAAGACAACCAAACTTGTTGATCAACCAGTATGGTGAACGTTTCATGAATGAAGATCGTATGGGTAATACAACCTTCACTGGTAATGCGATTGCCTTGCAGCCAGGCCATTATGCTTACTGTATCATGGATGGTGCCATCTTAAATCATTATAAGAAGCATGGACCAGATATCTTTGATATCGTTCATCCTGCTGATTGTTTCTTTGGCTTTGAAGCAGAAGCAAAACGTGCAGTTGAACAAGAATATGATGCCTACATTGAAGCAAGCACTCTTGATGAACTTGCCCAAAAACTTCAAATCCATCCTGATACATTAAAGAATACCATTGAAGCCTATAATGAAGCTTGCGAAACAGGAAGAGATACACAGTTTGGAAAGAATCCAGACTTCCTGCATAAGATCACTGGTAAAGGTAAATATCTTGTCGGTAAATTCTATTTAGGTGCTTATGGCACTATTGGTGGTATCCGTATCAACAAATACTGTGAAGTCTTAGGTGAAGACTATTTACCTATTCCTGGCTTATATTCAGCAGGTTCTGATGCCAATACTATTTATGGTGATTCCTATAACTTCACATTGCCTGGTAATACAATGGGCTTTGCGGTTAACTCAGGCCGTATGGCTGGTGAAGCTGCAGCTAAATATATTCTTGATGAAGAATAGAAAAAACTGTTTAAGTCATTTCATTTCAATAAGCCTGACAAGATAGCTATAATAGGATTTAGAGGTGAATAGATATGAAAAAGATAACATGGTTCTATATGAATGGTTGTCCCTATTGCCGTAATGGCGAAAAAGCCTTTGATGAAATCCTCAAAGAGCATCCTGAATACAAGGCTATTCCTATTTCAAAGGTAGATGAAAGAAAAGAAGTCGCATTTGCGAATGCACATGATTATTATTATGTACCAACGCTTTATCTAGATGAAGAGAAAGCTTATGAATGTAGTCCTCATGATCACTTTGATGACATCAAGCAACATTTCGAAGAAGTCCTTAAAAAAGCCTTTGAATAACATACTAAAAAGACAAAGAACAATTTCAGTTCTATGTCTTTTTTTATTGCCTTTATAAATTACATAAAGTAACATATTAACTATGAATATGTATAATAAATTAATGATAATATAACATATATTATAATAATTAAAGCAAATAAGTATTTACACAACTTTCAAGATATGATACTATCTAGGTGAAGAGGGGCATTAATATAGATAAATCTCATTAAAACTTTTTTATTCGGAAGAGGTGATAATGCTTGGAATACAATAATAAAAAAGTTAATGAAATTGTCGATGGACTTCGTCTTATTGATGATACGTTCATGAAGCTGTTCTTTCAAGGCAATACTAAAGCTGTCGAGCTCATGCTGAATATCATTCTTAAGAAAGATAATCTTGTGCTTGAGAAGCCAGTTGTTGAAAAAACAATTATAAATCCTGAAACTGGTGGTAAAGATGTTGCCTTCGATATCTATGCGAGAGATAATAATGGTAAGAGATACGATATCGAGATGCAAAGAACAGGTGGCGTGGGATTGAAGAAACGTGGACGATTCTATAGTGCAGCCTTAGATCATATAATGCTTAAAGCTGGTGAGGACTATAAGCAAATGCAAGATTCCTATGTAATATTCTTTTTAGAAAAGGACTATTTTCAGGGTAAGAAGCCTATCTATGAGATTGAACGAATGAATTTGTCTACGAATGAACGCTTTCGTGATGGTAATCATTTGATCTTTGTAAATTGTACATATGTGGATAGTACAACAAGATTAGGAAGACTCATTCATGATCTCTTATGCAGCAATGCCATTGACATGTATTATGATCAACTTAGGATTTCGATGGCATACTACAAATCAGAAGAAGGAGGCAGGTTGAAAATGTGTAAGGCAGTTGAAGACTATGCAAAAGACTACGCAAAAGAGTATGCGAAAGAGTATGCAAAAGAAGTTTCTGAAGAATACAGAATGCAAGCAGAAGTAGCCAGGGAAAACGAAGCTAAGGCTAAGGAGAACGAAGCTAAGATGAAGCAGAAATTCGAAGAAATTGTTCGGAAATCCGTCAAGAAGAAGAGAAATCTCGGTGTCATGGATGATGAAATCAAGTCCTTCATCATGGATGCATATGATCTTAGCGATGAAGAGGCTGATGCGTACCTTAGAAGTGTTGAATATGAAGGCTAAATAATTTTTAGTGATATGTCAGTGAAGCAATGATAAACCATGTATCATTGCTTTTTATATTGGTGAAAAAATGGATGGTATTGGGATGATTTTTATTTCCTAAAATAGGAAATCTGTTGGTACTCGATTTTTAGGTACACTATAATATGGGGCGTGGAGGAAAGATTATGAAGAAAATAGCGGTTTTAGTAGCTCCTGGTTTTGAAGAAGGCGAAACACTTACGATTGTTGATATTATGAGAAGAGCGGGATTCCAGTGTGATATGTTTGGCTTTACAAAGGAAGTAGAAGGAGCACATTCAATTGTTGTCGTATGTGATGATGTACTTAGTGATGAGGTTATGAATTATGATATGGTCGTTCTTCCAGGAGGACGTCCTGGGGCGGATAACCTTGCTGCAAGCGAAGAAGTTATGAAGATATTGAAGACTATGGATCAAAATCCAAATCAATATGTATGTGCAATGTGTGCGGCACCAAGAGCACTGCAAAATGCAGGTCTTTTGAAAAATAGGAATTATACAGCTTTTACAGGTTATGGTGATATCTTACCTGATGGCAACTATAAAGAAGATATTGTCGTACAGGATGGTCATATGATCACTTCGCGCGCGCCTGGGACAACTTATGCATTTGCTTATTATCTGGTGGATGTGCTTGGTGGCGATAGTGAGAAGGTTAAACAAAGAATGGCTTATTATGACGCATTTGGAGGTGAGGCACATGAGTAAGGTTGCCGTTATGGTCACAAGTGGCTATGAAGAAAGTGAAACAATGATAATCGTAGATTTCTTAAGAAGACTACAAATTGAAGCAACAACGTTCTCGCTTACAGATAATCTCTATGTGACTGGAATGCAAAAGATAATATGTAAGTGTGACGTTCTGTTTAATGAAGCAGTTGATGATTATGATATGGTCTTTTTACCAGGCGGTCGACCTGGTGGGGCTAACTTAAGTGCTGATGAACGTGTGATTAAGCTTATTCAGCGATTCAATGAACAAGGGAAATATGTTGCGGCAATGTGTTCAGGAACAACTGTTTTAGAACAAGCGGGCATTCTTAATGGTAGAAAAGTGACAGGTTATCATGGTTATGAAGATAAGCTTTTATCAGGTAAATTTGTGAAAGAAGTCGTTGTAGCTGATGAAAACTTGATTACTTCTATAGGTCCTGCGACACCGTTCCCAATGGTCTATAAGATGGCAGAAGTCTTAGGCGTTGACCCTTCAGATGTAAAAGAGAAGACTCTCTATAATTTTGCCAAAGGAAAATAGTAAATGAAAGAAGCGCACTTAATGTACGCTTCTTTTTGGTTGGTGTTGAAATTTGATTGCTACAAGTGCAGTCAACAATTCTATTAATGGAAGAGTAAGCCAGATGCCTGTCATTTTCATTGTTGCACTTAGAAGAAAAGCAGCAGGAATGAGAATAATGATCCCTCTAAGCAGAGTGATGATTTGGGCACGATATGGTTGATTAATAGAAATCAGGTACATAATGGTAATAATGTTGTAGCTGGCAAAGAATGGGGCAATAAAGTAAAGAATGAGTCCACTTTCAGCTAAGCTTTGTAACGTTTTGTTTTGTTCGCTATTGAAAGCTGTGACAACGGGTGATTTGAAGAAGATCATTAGAATATAGACAATGAGGGCAATCACAAGACCTAAGACAATGGCATGATAGCGAACTTTTTCTAAATCCTCAAGATCACCTTTCGCAAAACGTTCACCCATCAAAGGCTGAACACCTTGCGCAATACCATTAAAGAAGGCAAGAATGACAAGATAGATGTTGACAATGACACCATAGGCCGCCACACCTGTATTACCAGCGATATGAAGAATCAAGTAATTAAATACCAACATGACGATACCTCCTGAAACTTCATTAATTAAAGAAGGAAATCCGAGGGTAAAGGTTTTAATGAAAAGATTCTTTTTGAAAACGAGGTGGCCTAGGTGAATACTTGCCTTATGATGGAAAAAACGTGTTGAGAGAATCAAGATGCCAATAATTGGAGAAAAGGCTGTTGCGAGAACTGCACCAAGCATTCCAAGATGCAGAGGAAAAATGAAAATATAATCAAAGATGATATTAAACAAACTCCCCGCCAGCATCCCAATCATTGCTAGATGAGGATCCCCATCATTTTTTGTATAGGCCGATAGTACATTGTTCAACATAAAAGCAGGCGCAAAAAGCATGATGAACTTAAGATATGTTGAAGTCATATGATGAATAGCTTGATTGGCACCAAGAATTGTCGCAAGCTGATTTGAAAAAGCTAAGCCTACAAAGACAAATACTGCACCAAATACACCCACAAGCAATAATCCATGTAGAAAGACATTGTTGGCATCATTGTTTTCTGTTGACTTATAGGCGATAAACTGGGCTGCACCACCAATCGCTATCAACATACCTAGACCAGAAATCAAGTTATAGACTGGTAAGGCAAGATTGAGAGCAGTTAAGCCGTTAGCTCCCATACCCTTGGCAATAAAGAATGTATCAGCAAGAATATAAAGTGATAAGCCAATCATTGAAATCATATTGGCTGAGACATAATGAATAAACTTTTGTTTGAGTGTCATAGTTGCTTCCTCCAAATAAAAAGCATCAAGCCATTATTCCCATCTGCTAAGGCCTATCGATGGGGGACTTAATGCACATTCTACCCGGCGGCAGAGTTTCTATATTGCTTGTCATTATACCTGAAGGAAATGAGTTGTCAACAGTTCTGTTGATTAGAAGGAAGAATATGATAAAATACGCATTGGTGATGAAAGATGTTTTTAATTGGAGTGCTCATTGTGATTATCATGCTTTATAATGTGGATCCTGTGTTTGGAAAAAGACCAAACAAAACAGATCAACAAAACTATGCCCAAAGAAGCCATAACTATGAAAATGGGAAGTTTTTCTATGATGATCATTTAGACCAAGATCAGAAGTTCAGTATGCATGCCAAAAATGTTCTTTCCAATAAAGGAAAACGTCCTCATTCTCCCCTGCCTACCAATCAACCAGACTTTTCTCATTCCCATGAATTGAGCTTTACCTGGTTTGGACATTCGACATTACTGATTCAAATCAAGGACAAAACAATTCTCATTGATCCTATTTTTTCAACCTATCCAACACCATTACCATTGGGCTTGTTTAAAAGATTTGATCGACCTGTCATCGCTATTAAAGACCTGCCTGAAATCGATTTTTGTCTTATTAGCCATAATCATTATGATCATTTGGATTATCCTTCTATTAAAAAGCTAAAAGACAAGGTTCATCATTTCATTGTTCCTTTAGGCGTAGAAAAAGACTTAGAGTGCTGGCATATCTCAAAATCCAAAATTATCAATATGGCATGGGGAGAAGAAGTCAAAATAGAAGGCATCACATTTGGTGCTCAGCCATCAAGGCATTTCTCACAGAGAAGTCTCTTCGATAGAAATGAGACACTTTGGTGCTCCTATGTCATAGAAACAAGCAGCCATCGCATATTTATTGGGGGAGATTCTGGTTTTGGTCATCACTTTGAAGAAATCCAGAAAAGATATCATAGCTTTGATATCGTATTTTTAGAATGTGCACAATATGATGGTCGATGGATGAATATCCATATGTTTCCTGAAGATGCACTCAAAGCGGCTAAGATTCTTAATGCCCGCTATTTAGTGCCCATGCATTTTGGGGCATATAGTCTTTCTGTGCATCCTTGGGATGATCCTTTAGTGCGCCTAAATGCAAAGAAGTCTAGGATACCTGTAATCACGCCGCTTATTGGAACAACTGTTGATATAAAGGATATCTTGTCTTATCAAGAACACTGGTGGGAAGATATTGAATAATACAAATAAGAAGAAAGAGAAGTACTATGCAAAAAGAATTATTGTTAAAACTTAGAAATGGGGACAAGCTTACCCTAAAAGACTCCATCAAGCTCACCATCCAAATCTCCTTGCCTGCAATCATGTCACAAATATCAACCATCATCATGGAATATGCGGATGCAAGTATGGTTGGTCGTCTTGGAGCCCATGATTCAGCTTCAATTGGCTTAGTCTCCTCATCAACCTGGCTGATTGGTGGTCTCTTGAATGCAGCATCACTTGGCTTTAGTGTCCAGCTTGCGCATCGTATTGGCGCAAAGGACAACAAGGAAGCAAGAAATATCATGAAGATTGGACTTCTTTCAACCATGCTATTTTCAATAGTTATGTTGTTGATTGCCATCAGTATTGCTAAGTGGCTACCATCTTGGCTAGGTGGCAATAAAGCCATTATTGATCATGCCTCACTTTATTTCTTGATCTTTGCCTGTCAGCTGCCTTTCCAGCAGCTTAATAATGTTGCTGGTGGTATGCTTCAGGCTAGCGGTAATATGAAAACACCAAGTCTTTTAAACATCCTGATGTGCTTGTTGAATATTTTCTTCAATTTCTTATTGATCTTTCCAAGTGGCACGGTAGGAAGTTTGCCAGGATGGAATTTAGGAGTCGCTGGAGCAGCGCTGGGAACGGCTTTATCACAGGCAATCATTTCTCTTATTATGTTGTATTGGTTGCTTAGAAGAAGTGACCTGCTGAAGCTTAGAAAAGGGGAAAAAATGCATTTTTCCAAGGGCTATTTTATAAGTGCCTTCCGTATTGCCCTGCCTGTCGCTTTAGAACAGATTGCTCAAGATGGTGCCCAGATTGTCTCAACGCGTATTGTTGCCCCGCTAGGCACAAAGGCCATTGCTGCCAATAGTTTTTCCGTGACTGCTGAATCATTGTGCTATATGCCTGGATATGGAATAGGCGTTGCAGCTACGACAATGATTGGACAGTCAATTGGTGCCAAGCGTGAGGATTTAACTTATCGCCTTGGCTGGCTTGTGACAATACTAGGTATGGCAGTCATGAGTATAACAGGTATATTGATGTATATTTTTGCCCCTTTCATGCTTGCAACATTAACACCTCATCCTTCTATTCAAATGCTAGGTGTAAGAGTTTTACGGATTGAAGCTTTCGCTGAACCTCTGTTTGCCGCTTCAATAGTGGCTACTGGTGTTCTAAGAGGAACGGGGGATACAATGATTCCATCGCTCTTTAATCTTGTCTCAATGTGGCTTGTACGCTTACCATTGGCTACCTTGCTTTCACCACGGATTGGCCTTGTTGGGGTATGGAGTGCAATGGCCATTGAATTATCTGTTCGCGGTATTCTCTTCTTATGGCGTCTTTCTAAACGCAACTGGTCCACAAAAGAAGTGATCATTGCCCATAGCTAATTTTATCTTGAAAAGTAAGTGACTTTTTTATAGAATGTAATAAACAAAAGGGAGTAACTAGCAGCCTAGCTGTATCTCAATGCGTCAATTCACGGGTGAAGGCCCCGCATGAGGTTGAAATAGTGAGACTTTTGCATTCAAAATCTTTTTGGATGCAAGGGTCTCTTTTTGTTTGAAAAGGAGAGAGGTTATGAAAAATTGGTATGAGATGAATCATCAGGAAGTCTTAGAGACATTACATACAAGGCATGATGGTTTAAATGAAGAAGAGGTTGAAAAAATCAGGGCTGAAAAAGGTAGTAATAAGCTCGAAGAGACCAAGTTAAAAACACCATTTGCGATATTCTTATCGCAGTTTGCGGATCTACTTGTCATTATATTGATTATTGCGGCAAGTGTTTCACTCTTTACCGGTGATGTAGAAAGTACGCTCGTAATTGTCGCAGTGCTCATTCTAAATGCCATCTTGGGGACTGTACAGAGTGTCAATGCCCAAAAGTCTTTAGCGGCCTTAAAGTCACTATCATCGCCCCACGTCAAAGTCATTCGTCATGGACAGCGTTTAGAAATTGATTCTGTAGATGTTGTACCCGGGGATATTGTCATGCTGGATGCAGGAGATATGATTTGTGCTGATGGCCGCATTCTAGAAAGCTTTTCCTTACAGGTTAATGAAAGCTCATTAACGGGTGAGTCGACAAATGTCGAAAAGAAAGATGAAGTGTTGCAAGGTGAAGTTGCTTTGGCTGATCGTACAAATATGGTATTCTCAGGTTCACTTGTCACTTATGGTCGGGCTATTGTCGTTGTGACAGAAACAGGCATGCATACAGAAATAGGCAAGATTGCCCAGCTGATGAATGATACGAAGGAACATAAGACACCATTGCAGAAGAGTCTTGATGATTTTTCAGGCAAGCTTGCGACAGGTATAATGATTATTTCCGTGATAGTCTTTGGATTAGAAATGTGGCGTGGCATGCATATTATGGATGCCTTGCTTTTTGCCGTAGCACTAGCTGTAGCAGCGATTCCTGAAGCCTTAAGTTCTATCGTCACAATTGTCCAGGCGATGGGAACTAAAAAGATGGCTAAAGAAAATGCGATTATCAAGGATTTAGCGGCTGTTGAATCTTTAGGTTCTGTTTCTGTCATTTGTTCTGATAAGACTGGGACACTCACTCAAAACAAGATGACAGTCCAGGATATCTATATTGGCGGTGAATTATTGAAGGAAGAAGATTTGAAACTGACAAACCAGCTTCATCGCTATCTTTTACTTGATGCCATTCTTGCCAATGACTCAACGATTGCCAATGGCGTAGGAATTGGTGATCCAACGGAATATGCCTTAATTGAAATGTTTTATCATGTTAAAGGTATTTCCATTAATCATGGCGAAAGCATACTCACTGATCATATGCTTCGTGATACCCTTCCGCGTATACAGGAGCTCTCTTTCGATAGTGACCGCAAACTGATGAGTACAAAGCATATTGTTCATGGCATTCCAACAATCTTTACCAAAGGTGCCATTGATGTTCTTTTAGAACGCTGTACAAAAATCAGAGACAATAATGGAATTCGTCCAATAACTGAAGAAGACAAAAAAGCAATCATGAAACAGAATGATGCTTTTTCCAAGAATGGCTTACGCGTACTTGCCTTTGCCTATAAGGAAAGTGATGAAGAACTTACATTAGAAACAGAAAACAATTATATCTTTATTGGTCTCATTTCGATGATTGACCCTCCACGTGTTGAATCCATTCAGGCTGTAAAGGATGCCAAGGAAGCCGGTATTCGTACCGTCATGATTACAGGTGACCATAAAGTTACCGCAACAGCTATTGCCAAGAAGATTGGTATCTTTAATGAAGGTGATGAAGCTGTCACAGGAATGGAACTTGATGCAATGAGTGATGAAGAACTTGCGAGAAGAGTTGAACATATCTCCGTCTATGCCCGTGTTTCACCGGAAAACAAGATTCGCATTGTTGATGCATGGCAGAAAAAAGGACGCATTGTCTCAATGACTGGTGATGGCGTCAATGATGCCCCAGCTCTTAAGAAAGCGGATATTGGTGTGGCAATGGGCATTACAGGTACGGAAGTTTCTAAAGATGCCGCTAGCATGATTCTTAGTGATGATAACTTTGCAACAATTATCAAAGCAGTTGCGAATGGACGTGTTGTCTATAAGAATATCAAGAATGCTGTTCTCTATCTCTTATCGGGTAACTTATCGGCTATTCTTGTTGTGCTTTATACTTCGGTTGTTGGCTTACCAATCCCATTCTTAGCTGTTCAGCTGCTCTTTATTAACTTGGTGACAGATTCCCTTCCTGCCCTGGCAATAGGCATGGAGCCAGGCGACCATGATGTCTTAAAACAAAAGCCAAGAGACCCTCATGCTGGTATTATGGATAAAGCATTTATCAGAAGAATGATCTTACAAGGTATTCTTATTGGTATTGTTGTCGCAATTGCCTTCCATATAGGTCTTAAGACATCATCATTACATGCTTGTTCAATGGCTTTCTTGACCTTGACTATGTCACGCTTGCTTCATGGCTTCAACTGCCGTGATCAGAAAAGCATCTTTGCCTTAGGCTTTAAACGCAATATGTTTAGCCTATATGCCTTCCTGATTGGCTTAGTGCTTGTCCTCTTGATCATCTTTACACCTGTAGGCAGAAGCATGTTTAGGGTTGCTGCTATGAATGGTACACAAGTGACAACCATCTTCTTACTCGCAATCATTCCTACAGCCATCATTCAGTTAAGAAAAATCATTTCAAAGCATAACTAGACTTTAAAAATGTCCTCATTTCCTTTAAGATATGTATTGAAAGAAAGAAGGATTAAGAAATGTATACAATTCATGATTTATATGACCTAGATCACACGCTTGCGAAAGACTATTTAGCACAATTCACATATCCATGGGAAGCATTAAAGGGCATTAAAGATTTCATCATTGCCTTAGGTGAAACATTGGATAAGAATGAGTATGAAGAAGTCTCTGAACATGTATGGGTTCATAAGAGTGCAACAGTCTTCTCTTCGGCATACCTTGGAGCACCTTGCATCATTGGTCCTCGTACTGAAGTAAGACAATGTGCTTTTATTAGAGGTAGCGCACTTGTTGGGGCAGATTGTGTTGTCGGCAACTCAACAGAACTCAAGAATGTCATTCTCTTTGACCATGTTCAGACACCTCACTATAATTATGTTGGTGATAGTATTCTTGGCTATTATTCACATACGGGAGCAGGTGCCATCACTTCAAATGTCAAGAGTGATAAAAAGCTTATCATGATTCATAATGGTGATGAACAGATTGAAACAGGCTTAAAGAAGATTGGTGCTATGCTTGGTGATTATGTTGAAGTAGGCTGTAATTCAGTTCTCAATCCAGGTACTGTTATTGGCAGACATTCCAACGTCTATCCAACATCATGTGTACGTGGTGTTATTCCTGAAGCTTCAATCTTTAAGAATGATGGAACAATAATTAAGAAGAGATAAAAAGAAGAGTGAACAGTTAATTCTGCTCACTCTTTTTTAAGTCTTTCTCAAATATTTTATAAAGAATAGGTGCCAACATCAAATAAAAGAAGAAATTCCCTACAGCATGAAAAGTATCAAATAATAATCCTCCCACATAATAAGGAATAAACAGCCCTAAACCACCAATCACAAACTGATCGAGCGATACGACAAATCCAAACACATAACCCATCACAAAACTAAAACAAGCCATCAGGACATAATGAGGTTTATTTTCCCTAATATGAAAGAGATCAACTAAAATCTCAGTCAATATACAAATCACAAACCAGGCGAGAATCTGAAAGAATGTCCAGATGCCCATGCCAAGAAAGATATTGGAAACAACAGTTGTGACAACAGTCACTTTAAAGGCAAAGCTTAAACCAAACAAGATGACCGACAAGATAATAATGGAAGTGACTGGCTTGACGTTGGGTAAGGCCTGTAAGCCAATACGTGACGCAATATTAAAGGCGGACAATAAGCCGATTAAGGCAATTTCCTTAACCGGACGATATTTAATTGTAGTTGACGTAGTACCAGACAACCTGATCACCCTTTTTTAACTTATAACTGCCTGCACTAATATTAGGCGCAACACCATTAACCTTATACATCCAGCCAGACAGTGGCCCATGGTCCTTTTCGGCAAGCCCATTGATCGCTCGCACATAAGTCGCTGAGCCAAAGCCAGTCTTTTTATATGAGAGACCTGTCTCACTAAGAATACTATAAGCTGTTGCTCCTTCTTTTAAGGGCATATCACTATTATAGAAGTTCTCATTAATCCCTGTTATTGTCACATGAATCTGCTCTTCAGACGGTTCTTGTTTGACTGGTTGACTTTGTGTTACGGCTGCTTCTTGTTTTGTTTGTGCTACTTCTGGTTTTTGAGCTGCTTGGTAAGTACTGGTCTGTGTTTTTTGAGGAACTGGTGTCTTTTTAGTAGAAGGTGTTGTTTGTGTTGCTTGTTTTTGCGTTGCTTGTTTTAGCTGTGTTGAGCGTTCTTGTGTATTTGCAGGTTTTGTTGAAGTGTCAGTTTTTGGTGTATTCGCCTCTATTTTAGGCGCTACCTTTTTTTCAACAGCTTTCTTCTTGCTTACTTTTTTCTTCTCTGTCTTGACTTCAACCTTTACTGGGGGATGAACACTGTGATAAATGCCCACGCCACCAATAGCAATCAAAACAATAATGACAAAAACAATGACAAGCTTAGTCTTTTGATCAATCTTCTTAAACATGACGATATCTTCTTAATAATATAATGCCTAATCCAGTCAATATAACTAATAAGACATAGAGTTCAATATCAGTTGAATCGCTTGTATCAACCACTTTATGGCTCTTCACCACTTTCTTTTCCTGTTTGACAGGGGTTGTAGATGGTGCTTTTTTAATTGGCTGCTTAACTTCTTGAACTGGTTGAACAGGCTTTTTGACTTCTTCTTGAGGAGCAATCAGAGTAAATGTACCACTTGCCTTGCCATCAAGAGCACTGATTACAATTGTATGCTGGCCTAAGGCTAAAGTGTTGAGGTAATTTGCGTTTAGGGTGATTGTTTGATTAATAATATAATAAGAACGATCAATCTCATTACCATCTACGCTGATGCTTTGAATGCCCTTTTGAGGAATATCTGTTGTAAATATAAATGACTGTCCTTTTGTAATAGTTGTCTTATTGCCATTTGTCAGCTGGTAGTTCTTTGTCGGATGTTTTGTCTTATCATAATCACGTTTAGCCTTATCAAAGACAGACCCATTCTTATATGTACCTAAGGCAAGAATGCCATCACGTGTTGCCATGTTGTTGTAGCCAACACCAATTGGCTGATAATTAGCATCATAATTCATTGCCTTAAAAGAGCCATCATCCAGCTGCCAAGTCAGCAGGTAGTCATAAGGGTTAGCAGCATGAGGGGCATTATAGTGATCATTTAATAAGCCTTCACGATCAGCAACGACAAGGCCTTCAAGAACACATCCCTGGGTATTGGCATTGCCGCCATAGATGGTAAAGACAGACTGGTTGTTTTCGTTCTTTGTCACGCTCTTGATATAGTTAATGGCATGCTGGATGGATGATTGATAAGCTGTCTTATTCACTAAGCTTAACGCTTCAATAGCCCAGCCAGTTGTATCGACATCAGCTGACTTCCAGCTTGAAGAAAACCAGTAAGCACCTGAATCCAGGGCTTCTTGCGCAAGATGGTTACCCACAAGCTGCTGTTTGTCCGAATTAATGATATAGAGGCCATAAAGCGCCCAGATATCATTATTGGCGCCGGTTGAATTGACAATTGAACCATCTTCCTGAACGAGACTTTCCAATGCTTCAACAAGATTCTGGCCATCTATATTTTGTGGATCCTTCCCCATTAAACATGTCAAAACAATCATCTTGCCTAAAGTACCAATATTTGTCTTATTGCGATCTTCAAGATGAAGATAAGGTAACTCTTCAGTCAGTAAATCCTGTGCATTTAAAGCCTCATCAGCTTCCACACCTACAGATTCACTCGCAAGAATATCATCATAGCTTTCAAAACCAGTTTGACGCTTGCTTTGATAGTAGCTAACAGCCTTATTATAGGCATTTGTGAGCTTATCACTATAATTACTAGCACTTACCTGGGTCAGTGATAGTGATAGTGTCATCAAGAATACGAGAAAACAACTTAAATACTTCTTCATAAATAAACCCCTTTATCTATTCTTCAATTCCAAAAACTTTATTCGCATAATGAACGGTTGCCATTGCATCCTTGCAATAAGCATCAGCACCAATTTCATCGGCATAATCCTGATTCATCACGGCTCCTCCAACACAGACGAGTGTATCAGGTTTCTTTTCTCTAAGCTGTCTGATTGTTTCTTCCATGCTGACAACAGTTGTCGTCATTAAGGCGGACAAGCCAACAAGCTTAATATTCTCCTTGATTGCCGTATCAACAATCACTTCCGGAGGAACATCACGACCTAGATCAATGATATCAAAGCCATAATTCTCCAGCATGACCTTCACAATATTCTTCCCAATATCATGAATATCTCCCTTGACTGTTGCAAGAATAATGCGTCCTTTTACTTCACGTGTTTCACCAGCCATGCTTTCTTTAACAACACTAAAGGCAGCTTTAGCCGCTTCGGCACTCATTAATAGCTGAGGTAGGAAAAGTGTCCCTTTCTCAAAGCCCTGTCCAACTTCATCAAGGGCTGGAATCAGTTCTTCATTTATAAGTGTGAGCCCATCCTTATTCTTAAGACCATCTCTTGTCGCTTCAGCTGCATTTTGCGCCATCCCACGCTTGATTGCTTCATATAGGGACATTGTCGTTGTTGCCTTAACGACTGGCTTTTCGACATTGGCATAGGCTGTAATATAATCAGTGAAGTTTGTATCATAGTTCATCAACGCATTAAAAGCACGATAGCTATCCATCATTGACTTAGTGTTCGGATTGACAATTGCACATGAGAGCCCATTCTGCATCGCCATGGTGAAGAAGTTGGCATTAAGAATGGAACGTTCCGGCAGGCCAAAGGAAATATTAGAAACTCCAAGAATGGAATGTCCATGCAATTCATCACGAATACGTCTAATTGTTTCAAGCGTGACAAGAGCACTTTGAGGGTCGGATGAAACTGTCATGGCAAGACCATCAAAGACAATATCATCATGAGAGATACCATATTCATCAGCCGTCGCATAAATCTTCTTGGCAATCTCAATACGTTTATCAGCATTGTCAGGAATGCCATCCTCATCAAGAAGTAACGCTACAACAACAGCACCGTACTTCTTGACAATCGGAAAGATGGCTTCCATCGTTTCTCTTTTCCCATTCACGCTATTGAGCATGCATTTGCCGTTATAGACACGCATCGCCTTTTCAATTGCTTCAACATTGCCAGTATCAATCTGTAAAGGCAGACCGGTTACACTTTGTAATTCCTTGACGACTTCCACCAATGTTGCTGCTTCATCAATTTCCGGTAAACCGACATTGACGTCAAGAATATCAGCACCGGCATCTTCCTGAGCTAAGCCCTGGGAGAGTATGTAGTTGATATCATGATTTTTCAAAGCTTCCTTGAATTTCTTCTTGCCAGTAGGATTAATACGTTCACCAATGATTCTTGGCTTTGTACCAATCTCAACTGCGGTTGAGAAGGATGTCACATAGGTATGATGCTTCTTTGTAGGATATGGGAAAGGGTGCTTGCGTACTTCTTCAATTTCTTTGCGAATATAAAGCGGTGTTGTCCCACAGCAGCCCCCAAGAGCCTGAACAGGTAAATTGGCCATTTCGCCCATCAATGAAGCAAACTCATCTTCATGCATGTCATAGACATTCTTGCCATTAACACTCTTAGGAAGTCCAGCATTAGGATTGACAATTAGTGGTAGAGAAGAAAGCTCAGTCATTTTTTGAACAATGGGCATCAGCTGCTTTGGCCCTAGCGAACAGTTAATTCCAAGGGCGTTGACACCCAGCCCCTCTAGTAAGGCGACAACTGTTTCAACACTTGCACCGGTTAAAAGCTTGCCTTTTTCATCAAAAGTCACTGTGACAAGAATAGGTAGATTGGAATTCTCTTTAGCGGCCAGTACAGCTGCCTTGATTTCATAGGCATCCGTCATGGTCTCGATGACAATAACATCTGCTCCTTCACTTGCCCCATAGCGCACAACTTCACCATAAATCTCAATGGCCTTTTCAAAAGGCAGGTCTCCTAAAGGTTCTAGTAATTTACCAGTTGGCCCTAAATCAAGAGCAACATAGCCATCATCATCACGCCTGGCTTCATGACGGCCTTCTTTCGCAAGCTTAATCGCGTTCCTGACAATCTCTTCAAGATGATCAGGATATTTTAAGCGATTGGCCCCAAATGTATTGGCATTGACAATGTCACTGCCAGCTGCAAAATAATCACGCGCTAATGTTCTAATCTTATCCTGATGCCTAATATTCCATGTTTCTGGCAGTTCGCCAGCAGCCAGTCCCCAGTCTTGTAAGATGGTGCCCGTTCCACCATCAAAAAACAACCACTCTTTACCTAATCGATCTAATAAAGCCATTGCCTACTCCTTTCTTGATGGACAGTCTTGTTGGTCACAGGCTGCACATCCACTTACACTCTTTGTCTTTTGATCAGTAATGCCAATAAAGGCTGTTACGCTCTTGCTTGGTACCATCAAACATGTCTCTGTTAAGCTGATACCAATAGCACTCATATGTAATATCCGTTCAAAATCTCGCTGCAAGCTTAATGGCGTTCCCCCATAGCCTGGAGAAAAACGTGGTTTAAGATATAGACCTTCTTGAGCCACATCTTGTCTGAGTTGTTCATTAAGCTCATCACAGACGCACTCAACCATCTCGGCACCAGTAGCCTGATAGATGGCAGCCTTAGCCATCTTGCTCAGCTCGGCCCGCTTGATCATGCGATCCACGCCAATGCCAATCGTTGCCCCAAAGAGAAAGACTTCATGACATCCCTGAAGATTTTTTGCCAGACTGGTTGATGCCACCTGCATATCGCCTACTTCAATTGTTTTTTCGTCTAGCCACGCTAAGGGCAGACGTTTATAGACTGTTGCTGGTGTGATAACTTTCTTTAAATCCGCAATGCATTCATCAATTAAATGATCAATCTCAGGGGTAATCTCAATCTTCTTTCGCTTTGAATAACCTAGATAGCGATAAATCTCGCTTTTTCTCACTTCCATCATCGAATAATCTCCGATACATTATGCATTATTGCACAGGCAACATCGGGCTTGTTCATTGAATAGACATGAATATGCTTAATGCCAGAAGCAATCAAATCAATAATCTGTTCAGATGCATAAATGATTCCTGCCTGTTTCATTGCTTCATCATTATCACCAAACTTATCAACCATGGAAATAAAGCGCTGAGGCATTGAACAGTTGGAAAGCTCTCTTGCTCGCTTCACCTGCAGACCACGGGTAATAGGCATGATGCCAGCAACAATAGGGACATCAATGCCAGCTTCACGTGCTCTAAAAAGGAAGTTGTAGAAGACATTGTTGTCGAAGAACATCTGGGTTGTCAAAAAGTCAGCTCCGGCATCAACCTTTTTCTTTAAGTTCTTAATATCCGTATCTTTATTACCAGCTTCAGGATGACCTTCCGGATAACAGGCGGCACCAATACAAAAATCACCACTTGCCTTAATCTCCTTAATGAGTTCTGAGGCATGCTGGTAATCATGAAATTTAGATCCACCAGAAGGAATATCTCCACGTAAAGCCATAATATTTTCAATATGATTCTCTTTCAAACGATGAATCATATTATGCACATGTTCTTTTGAAGAAGAGACACAGGTTAAATGCGCCATGACTTCAACATTCTCCTTCTCTTTAATTTCTTTGGCAATATTTAAAGTATATTCACTTGTGCCACCGCCAGCACCATAAGTAACACTCATAAAATCAGGATGCAGCTTGGCAATTTCCTTGGCCTTAAAAGCCACATCATCATAATTCTTTGTCAGCTTTGGTGGAAAGACTTCAAAGGATAGTGTTATTTTATCTTGATTTAATATATCGATTATTTTCATGACCATACTCCTTATCTCAAACTATTCCCTATTATAACTTGTATTTTCTTTTTTCGCTTATCTTTATATTATTGAGTATACAATAGGATTATCCTATAGTACATTCTCTATTTATCTTCTTAATGATATAATGAGGACGTTAGGAGGAAGATGCATGCGTTACTATAAAACAGGAGAGTTTGCGAAAATGGCCAATGTCTCCATCCGTACCATTCGCTGGTATGACAAGCAGGGCTTGTTGAAGCCAACGATGATTGCCGAAAATGGCTATCGTCTCTATACCGATAAAGATTTTGTCAAGTTCCAGCAGAAGCGTACACTTAACCATCTTAGCTTGACTTTTTGTTTTCTAAATACCTATTGTATAAGTCTAAGTTTTCACTGATTACTGC
>ODAI012983517.1_pt1 | contig 18025 bp, 21 predicted proteins | sample 1539321 | NCBI WGS metagenome assembly ODAI01 (sample SAMN02144231, study PRJEB22623) | gut metagenome | biome: sheep rumen | host: Ovis aries | place: New Zealand | reverse complement strand
TAGCGTTGTAACGAAGGATGTACCTGATAACTCACTTGTCACAGGTGTCCCTGCAAAAGTTATCAAAGTCATTGATCAAAATGGTGAACTTGAAGACTAATAATGAATATTATGATTTATATGGGAAGAGCTATCTTCCTTTTTTTGTTTTATCACTAAATTTTTGTCTTTTATTCTAATTGTGTTCAATTGATAAGATTTAACACAATTGACTTGCCAAAAAGAATAAGCTATATAAACTTTTTGTATGTATCCAAATAGATACTTTATGATACTAAAAATTCCTTAGATAGAGTGATTAAATGAAGAAGTGGACTGTACAAGCTTCCAACAATCATCAAGATCATAAGAATGCCTTAATTCTTAATGGGGATCGCTGCTTATGTAGAAAAAAGGATGACGTCTGGTATGCCTATGGAATGCCTTGGTCGGGCTCTTCAGGGGAATATATTAATCGCCGTGTTCCTATCTCATGTATTGTCTGTTTAAATCGAGGCTTACAAAATACGGTACAACCTTTGTCCATTTTCGATGGTACAATCCGCTTGATGCAACGAATCTTTGCCCCAGTTTGGCCAGGTGAACTTCAAAACCAGGCTTTTAATTATTGCGAAGAACTATCTTCAGAAATACCTGTTTTAGATTTCTACTGTAGACCGGATTTAGAGTCTGTCGAAGTATTAGCACAAGCCATCCAATCCCTTGGTGAGAAGAATGCATAATGATTTAGAAAAACAAGCGCCAACAATTCAATATGTTTCGGCAAAGACACTCTTTCCCATTATTCGTCAGTTACTGAATGAACATCAACAGGCTTCTTTTACTGTGACTGGGATGAGTATGTGGCCTTTTCTATGCCATGGACGTGATCAGGTTGTCTTAGATTACTGCTCATTGGATAGTTTAAAGGTCGGGGACATTCTTCTCTTCCAGACAGAACAGGGCAATTATCTACTTCATCGTGTTACAGCTCTTAGAAAGCATCAGTTTCAGACAACGGGTGATGGCAATTATTTTAGAGATGGCTGGTTTGCGAATGATTGTATTATTGGCCGGGTTGTTTATTTTATTCGTAAAGACAAACAGATAGATTGTTGTAATGTAAAATATAGACTATTGTCTAGACTCTGGATGATTCTATTTCCTTTTCGTCGCTTACTCTTTCCAATTTGGCTACATATCCGTAGATATATAAGAAAATAATGCAAATACATATATGACCTCTCCATATTCAATAATGGCGAGGTTTTTTCTATTCTAAATGCATTACTTCATATTGTGACAGCAAATAAGTTTCGTTATAATACGTTTATTCATTGTTTTTACTGTTGGAACAAGTGTGGAGTAGCTTATAATTCTCCATACATGGTTTTATGCAGTTGTTTAGAATGGAAGGTGGGGGCTTGATAATGAAGATCTTGATATGTTGTGGGGGAGGATTTTCTTCTAGCTATGTGGCGATGCGGATGCAAAAAGAAATAGAAGAGCGCCATCTTGAAAATCAATATCAGGTAGATTTTCTTCCATTTTCTCTTATTTTAGAGAAGATAGAAGAGTATGATGTGATTATGCTTTGTCCACATTTAAAAATGGCTCTTACAAATCTCTTAAATGAACATACGCTTGATAAGCCAATTTATCTCTTGCCACCAAGAATTTATGGCATGATGACTTTAGATGCGATTATTGAAGATGGTGAAGATATCATTAACTTATTTGAAACACATCATAAGAATCCTGTTGTATTTCCTGGTGAAGAGAACTTGTTGAGAATTAAACGTAATCAATCTTATCGTAAAACATATGGGAGGATAAAACCTATGGATATTAGAGTATTTTATAGTATGAATAGTGATATTCATTTTATTCGTGAAACAGTATTCATGAAGGAACAAGGGTTCCAGAATGAATTTGATGAAATTGATGAACATTGTACATTTGTCGTACTTTACATTGAAGATATGCCTGTTGCGACATGTCGTTTTTATGAAAAAGAGGGGAAATGGTATATTGGACGTGTTTGCACGCTTAAGGAATTTAGAGGACATAGCTATGGAACATTAGTCATGCAGGAAGCTGAAAGGAAGCTCCATGGCCAAACTGACCGTCTTTATCTCAATGCCCAGGTACGTGCAAGTCATTTCTATGAAACATTGGGCTATAAGAAAACTGACATCATCAGTGATGATGAAGGCGTCAGCCATGTCTTAATGTATAAGGAGATTTAAATGGGAGCAATTGTTAATACACTAGCAGTGATCGCTGGAGGCGTGATCGGTTTGTTTTTCTCAAAAGGCATCAAAGAAAAGTACCAGCATACAATCATGCAGGCACTTGGCTTATCGACAATTTTTATAGGTCTAGGTGGAGCACTTGAGAAAATACTTCTCATCAAACAACATGCTTTGTCATCGCATGGCAGTTTGTTGATTGCGATATCGCTTGTATTAGGTGCACTAATTGGTGAATTCTTCGATATCGAATATCAATTTGAACGTTTAGGCAAATGGCTTAAAGCGAAAGCTAAAAGCAATGATTCTAAGTTTACTGAGGCTTTTGTAAGTACTTCTTTAACCGTCTGTATTGGCGCTATGGCCATTGTCGGAAGCATTCAGGATGGGCTAGTCCATGATCCAAGCATGCTTTATACAAAGTCATTGCTGGACTTTATTATTGTCATTGTCTTTGCTTCAACACTGGGCATTGGATCCATCTTTGCCGCCTTGCCTATTCTTGTCTTGGAAGGCTCTTTAACACTCTTTGCGGGGGCATTAAATGGCATTCTGACAACAGCAGTAATTAATAATATGGTTATGGTTGGTAATATTCTGATTGTTGGTGTGGGAGTGAATTTAATGGAAGCCTATCATATTAAAGTAGCCAATCTTTTACCAGCCCTAATCATTGCAATACCACTAACCTATCTATTATAAAAAGGAGCTACGGCTCCTTTTTATGATCAATATATGCACCTATCAACATTGTTGCATAAACAAGTAAAATATAGTGAGCAATTGCTAAGAAAGAAAAAAGCATGCGAAGAGGTGACTTTAAAAAGAAAGCAAGTATCAAAATAATTATGACACATACTAAAATTAATGAAAAGTGCCGCTTAGAATGGGTATGAATGAAGTCTAAAGCATGATAGATTAACCAAAGAGTGACAATTGAACCAATAACCCAGATGATAAAATAATTGAGATAGTATTGAGAAATATCATCAAAAGAGTAGTGCTCTCTGCATATAAACACAAATGTCGCGCTCAGAGAAGGTATTATAAGTGGTAAAAATGTGCTTATATAGAAGATCAGATGCTTTTGAATAGAGAGTGTATAAAAGCATCTAACGAGCGTGATGACAAAGCACCCACACCAGAAGGCAAGAAGAGGAAGTGCGAAACTTAGTTGTTTGTAATAATTTGGATTATTGTGAATGATGAAGTAAAGTAATAGCGCAATAATGGTATGAATTATGGAAAGAAATAGGGTTTCTGTTTTTGAAAGCTCTTTGGCATTTTTATAGAAGAGGTAGAAAGGTATGCCGATGATAATGCCAAATACAATCTCAGTTAGAATCATGACAATATAGCGATAATCTACATTCTGATAAAAGTAAACGGGTGTATAGAGAGGATCAAGAAGCCAGGAATAAACATAGTTATTAATATAGGAATAGATAAAAATAATAAGATAATCAATAAGCGGTAGTATTACTTGAGATACTTTTGTATGCATATAATATCCTGGTATACTAAATTGGCTCTTCTAAGTAGTCAATTACAGTATACTTTTCCTTTTTATCAAATATATTTATCATTGAGTGATGACGGTAGTGTATTGCTGTAGTAGTAATCAGAATATGAAAAATGAGTATATCAGAATTCCCGTATTCTTTTCCTGTATGATCGATGATAAAGTGGTCTGTTGCATTTTTAAAACGAGAGTATGAAACATAATCTGAGGATGATGCATGTACAGGAGATAGTGTTATAAGAAATATAAACATAGTTACTAATATTATAGAATATTTTTTCAATTCTTTACTCACAGTATACATTCTTCTAAATTAAGGTTTAGCAATTCCTGTTTCTGTATAAGAATCAATAGTTAAAATGGGATGATCAATACCTTGAGTAATAGTAGCTTTTATAGTATAGCTTGTTTTATCGGTAAGACTATATCCATCATTTGATATATTAGCTTTTGGTGTCTCAACTTCGTCAAGAATAGCAGGACTTAAACCAACACCAATCATGTAGTTATTTCAAGAAAGCTTTGTGTCATAAACATTTCCGATTTTATAGGTGTTAGCATTATAACTAAAATTGCATTCCAATTTGCAAAAAATTTTGCCCTTTATGAACGTACTGATTGTTTTATTAGTTTGAAGAGCCCTAATCTTAATATCAATATTTCATATTAATTGTTGTAGTACAAGAAAAAGAGTATGTGTGTAAAAAAAATCACATTACTCTATAAAAGGGCTTTCATAAATAGGGTTGTTTGAACGAATATGTATGGTATAATTATTCTTAGAAATTGAGGGATGATATGAGTAAACTAGTGAAAATTATGATTGCAGGAATGGTTTCCTGCTTAGTTGTAGGCTGTTCGTCTTCAAGTAAGAATGTTAACGATTTGGATATCTATGAACGTATTGCTTTTAAGATCATGAGTGATCATGTGACTCAGTATGATGTCTCACGATTTGAGTTAAGTTCACCAAGTTATGAAAAGAAGGCCTATAAGAATAATGGTGTGGATGGCTATTATGTGAGCTTTAGTGGGACAGTTGAATCAAGTGAAATGGTCTGGGCGAATAAAGTGAAAGTTGATTACTGGTTATCTAAAGATAAAAAGACTTATCGTCCAATGTACTTGAAGTTTGATAAAAATACAATTCTAAGTAAAGAAATTGCGAAAGAAAAAAAGGATGTCTATCAAGTCGCAGATATCAAATTATAGGAGAAAATATGGCTATTACATTAAACCTTTATTATACTGGCCAGAATGGCAGTGCAAAAAAATTCGTAGAAGAAATGGAAAGCAGTGGTGTTGCTAGTAAAATCAGAAATGAAAAAGGCAATCTCGGATATCACTATTTCCAGTCTTTAGATGATCCTGAAACGATTCTTCTTGTAGATAGCTGGGAGAACCAGGAAGCTATTGATTTACATCATGCATCAAGCATGATGAATGATATTGCTAGATTAAGAGAGAAGTATGACTTACATATGCATGTTGAACGCTTTGTTTCTGATGATTCATTGCCTGAAGCAGATCAACAGTTTATAAGAAATTAAAAAGGATCCCGCAGGATCCTTTTCATTATCTCTTATCAACACGTTTCGCAAGATAGTTACCAACAAGCTGGAAGAGCTGAACAATAATGACTGTGACAATAATAGAAGCATACATCATGCTGGCAATATAACGCTGATAACCATAACGAATAGCGACATCACCAAGACCACCAGCACCAACTGTACCAGCCATAGCCGCATAGCCGACAATCGATGCAAAGACAATTGTCGTACCAAGGACAAGTGAGCTTCTTGCTTCGACAAGTAAGACATGAATGACAATCTGGAAGGTACTTGCGCCCATTGATTTAGCTGCTTCAATAACGCCTGGATCAACTTCTTTTAAGCTTTGTTCAATCATGCGGGCAATAAAAGGAATAGCCGATACTGTTAATGGAACAATCGCCCCAGGAACACCTAATGTTGTATGGACGATCGCTCTTGTGAATGGAAGAATCCATACCAATAAGATAATAAATGGAATGGAACGGAAGACATTGACAATGAAATCAAGAATAAAGTAGATGGTTTTATTTGGCTTTAAGCCTCTTTCATCCGTTAATGTCAGAACGATGCCAAGAGGAATACCAAAGACATAACCAAGAACTGTTGATACAATAACCATAATTAAGGTATTGACAGTCTCAGGACCAATAATACTAAGAATTTCTGTAAGTGACATACTATTCATTATTCTACCTCCTCAACATCTAAACCACGTTCTTTTAAGAAATGAATTTGTTCAAGATGATCACCATCACCAAAATCAATAATCATTTCACCTTTAGCCTTACCACCAACATTCTTTGTATCAGCCATTAAGATATTGACTGGTTTATTGAATGTCAGAATCATATTCGCAATCACCGGTTCAAAGGCAGATTGTTCATTAAAGACAATACGATAAGCCTGATGGCTTTCAATGGATGCAGCTGTATTCTTGTTTTCTACATTGAGAATAAGACGCTTACCAACAGCACTCTTTGGATGGGCGAAAATCTCTTCGACATTACCAATTTCCTGAACCTGGCCATTTTCCATAATAGCGACATTATGACAGATATCCTGGATGACGGACATCTGGTGTGTAATAATGACAATAGTAATGCCCATTTCCTTATTAATACGTTTCAACAAAGCTAATATCTGAGATGTTGTAGCAGGGTCAAGGGCACTTGTTGCTTCATCGCAAAGCAAGATTTCTGGCTTGCTGGCGAGGGCACGGGCAATCGCGACACGCTGACGCTGACCGCCTGAAAGCATTGCTGGATAGTTTTTTGCTTTATCAGCTAGACCAACAATTTCAAGGTATTCTCTTGCTTTCTTTTTCGCTTCTTCACCTTTAATACCAGCGAGTCTTAATGGAAAACAAACGTTATCCAGCACTGTTTTCTGCATGAGAAGGTTGAAGTTCTGGAAAATCATCGAAATCTTTGTACGGGCCTGGCGTAATTGTTTTTCATTTAGATCTTTAAGATTCTGTCCACGCACAACGACTTCACCGCTGGTTGGCAGTTCAAGAAAGTTCAAGCAGCGTACAAGTGTTGATTTACCTGCACCTGACATCCCGATAATCCCAAAGATATCCCCTTTTTCGATATTAATATTGACATGACTTAACGCCTGTACCTTTCCTTCGTCCGTATCAAAGACTTTGGAAACATCACGTATTTCTATTTCTGACATACTGTTCCTCCTTAATAAAAAACAGGTATTACGAATAATACCTGTGTGTATGGATAGGGTTATTGCGTAATGAAAGAAGTTCTCTATGCTTTTGTATTCAATGCACACATGAACATCATCATACCTCCATATACCTACCTATCAATTGGGTATATCTTAATATAAAACGCTCTATTCGTCAATCTATATAGTAAAGTATTCATCAATCATTATTGACAAATCCCAATAAATACCTTACCATTGATATGCATTCAGAAATGCTCGAGTGGGGGAATGGTAGACACGCCAGTTTCAGGTACTGGTGGTTATGCCGTGTGGGTTCAAATCCCATCTCGAGCACCATAGAGAATACAAGAGGCGTAAGCCTCTTTTTTTTGTCATTAAGCCATTCATGTTAATGCAATTCCATTAATGTAATGCTTATTGTTTTATTGAATAAAACTTGTAATATTAATGATAGTTGTAACAATGTGATTTGTATGGGAAAAGTTTAGAATTTTTTAAGAAATATCAACACTTTTTCTTAAAACTTAACAGGTAATATGCAATATGTAAAAGAAAATCCTATGCATGAAAATATTTCATGAATTCAGTTATTCGTGATTCATAGTGAACCATATTATATAATTGAAATAGAAATAGTTTTACTTTATGGGAGAGGGAAGAATGAATAATATATTAGAAATGTTGGAGAAGTCGACAGCACTTTATCCCGAACATCCTGCCTTAAGTACGGGTGAAGCGTATTTAAGCTACCAGGAAGTCACTCGACAGGCAAGATGTGTTGGTAGTGCTTTAGCCTCTTATACATCGGTTAGAAAACCTGTCATTGTCTTTATGGATCATTCGATGGAAAGTATTGTGGCTTTTTTAGGAGTTGTTTATGCGAATGACTTCTATAGCTTCTTTAATAGTGAATTACCTGATGAACGTTTACGCATCATGGCAGATACGCTAGATGCTGATCTAGTGATTACGGATAGACATCATAAGGAACAAGCAACTCAGCTATTCACAAAAGAAACTGTTATCACTTTTGATGAACTTGTAGCTAGAGAAGAAGATGCAGACTTGCTTTCTTCTATACGCAGCCAAGCTATTGATACGGATCCACTTTATTTGAATTTCACTAGTGGATCAACGGGTGTACCTAAGGGTGTCCTTATTGGCCAGCGTAGTGTTATTGATTTTATTCCAATCTTTGATGACTTATTCCATATCACACATGATGATATTTTAGCGAATCAGGCACCATTTGATTTTGATGTCTCTGTCAAAGATATCTATTCAACATTGAATGTGGGGGCAACACTTGTCTTAGTGCCAAGAGAATATTTTTCTCAGCCAGCTAGACTTGTTGATTTCTTAGATGAACAGAAAGTCACAACAATGATCTGGGCAGTCAGTGCCTTATGTTTACTTAGTGTCTATAAAGCACTGGATTATAAAGTTCCGGCTTATGTCAACAAGATTCTCTTTAGTGGGGAAGTGATGCCCTATAAACACTTAAAGAATTATATGGATCATATGCCACATACTATGTTTGTCAATCTCTATGGACCAACAGAAATCACATGTAACTGTCTCTATCATATTATTGATCCTAGCCGTGATTACAGCACTTATTTGCCAGCAGGTAAGCCGTTCCCTAATGAACGTGTCTTCTTGTTGAAAGATGACAAGCTTGTCACAGAGGTGAATGAACCTGGAGAAATCTGTGTCACTGGGACAGCCTTGGCAATTGGCTATTACCGCCAGCAGTCAGCCCAATTTCGACAGGATCCTTTAGCTGATGGCTATCATGAAATGATGTATTGTACGGGTGATTTGGCATATCTCAATGAACAAGGGGAATTTGTTTTTAGAGGACGTAAGGATTTCCAAATTAAATATTTAGGTCATCGTATTGAATTAGAAGAAATTGATCATGCGATATTAGAAGATGAACATGTTACACGAAGCTGTTCACTCTTTGATCAGGAAAAAGAGAAACTGATTACCTTCTATATTGGTGATATCGATAAGCGCAGCTTGAAGATTGCCCTTATGGATCGTCTTCCTCGCTTCATGATTCCTACAAAGATGATACAAGTCGAAGACATGCCACTCAACAAGAATGGCAAAATAGACCGAAAAGCATTAATGGAGGTGTATAAGAATGCCAATCGAAGACATCGTTAAGACCTATCACACACCTTTCTATCTCTTTGATGAAGATATTCTTCAAAAACGTATTGATTATCTTCATCAACATCTTACAAATGGCGAACTCGTCTATGCGATTAAGGCTAATGGCTTCTTAACACCTTATGTAAAAGTAGCACGATATGAAATCTGTTCCTATGGAGAGTTCTGTATTGCTAAAAAGAGTGGTATTCCCTATGACCATATGGTTATCTCTGGGGTCAATAAGGATGAAGAATTCCTAGAAGCCATTGCGACGAAGAATGTCCTAAGAGTGACAATTGAGTCACTTCATCAATATGATGCCGTTATCGCCCTTGCAAGAAAGTATCAAACCCATTATCACTTATTACTAAGACTGACAAGTGGCAATCAGTTTGGAATGAGCGAAGAAGATATCAAAGCTATTCTTCAAAGAAAAGATGAAGAAGTGACTATTGAAGGTCTTGAATACTTTAGTGGAACACAGAAACGTTCATTAAAGAAAATCAAGAAAGAAATTGATTATCTCAAGAATTTCATCAATGAACTTGCCTATCCATTTACCGAAGTGGAATATGGGCCAGGGTTACCTGTTCATTACTTCCATGAAGAATTTGATGAAGAGAGCTATCTTGATGAACTCAACGATATGCTGTCATTTGATTTACCGCTTTATCTTGAAAGTGGGCGCAGTATTGTCGCAAGCTGTGGACAGTATGTTACAAGTGTCAAAGACTTCAAGACAAACAAAGAAGGTAACTTTGCGATTATTGATGGCGGTATTCATCAGCTTGTCTATTATGGCGGAATGATGGGCATGAAGAATCCTGTTTATGAACATCTTCCTCATCGTGAAGGTGAAGAGAAGATGTGGACAATATGTGGTTCACTCTGTACAACGAATGACTTGGTCGTTCGTGCCATGCCACTCAAGAGTCTAGAAGTAGGGGACTTGATTGTCTTTAAGAATACGGGTGCTTATTCAATTACGGAAGGCATTGCCCTTTTCTTATCAAGAGACTTACCAGCCGTCCTACTCAAAAGAAAAAATGAAATCAAGAAATTAAGAGACCATACTTATACATGGTCATTAAATATGGAGGAGAAATAATTATGGATCAGTTATTAGATATTTTAGAAGAATTAAAACCAGAAGTAGATTTTGAAAATAGTGAAGATTTAATTGATGGTCATAAGCTTGACTCATTGACTATTCTTTCCCTTATTTCTGAAATTGAAGATGAATTTGATATTTCTATTCCTGCTGTTGATATTGTGCCTGATAACTTTAACAGTGCGAAAAAGATCTATGCGCTTATTGAACGCTTAGAGGAAGAATAATGTCATACTTTTCACCATTCTATCTGGTGATGGTTCCTCTTCTCATGGCAATCTACCAGCTAGCAAGTCGTAAAGCGCGCCCAGTTATACTCTTGTTGGCGAGCTATATGTTTATCTGGTTTGCATCCAATAAATTAATTATCTATATCTTGCTTGCAACACTAGGTATCCATTACTTTGGCATGTGGCTAGATGATTTAGAGAAGGAGAAGAAAGCAGCCATCAAGGATGTTGAACGCAGTGAACGAAAACTTATTAAGGCAAGCTTTAAGAAAAAAGAGTGGCATGTTCTGATCTTTGCGATTGTCCTCTTTGTCATTGTTCTATTTGCCTTCAAGTATGTAGGCTTCTTTGTCTCCATCTTGAATGACATTTTTGCCTTGACATCAGCACCTGTCTTTATCAAATATCAGAAAATCATTGCACCAATAGGTATTTCCTACTATACCTTGCAATGTATTGCTTATCTGTCAGATATTTATCTTGGTAAAATTCAGGCTGAACGTAATCTCTTTAAGCTTGCCCTTTACCTTGCCTTCTTCCCATGTATAATGGAAGGTCCTATTGTCAGAGCAACAGATACATTAGGACAGCTGACTAATGGGGAACCCTTGAACTACCACAATGTTACATTTGGTATTCAAAGAATGGGCTGGGGCTTATTTAAGAAGTATGTCATTGCCGATCGACTTAATATACCTGTAACCCTCATCTTTACCAACTATGCCCATTATCATGGTGGCACACTGTTTCTTGGCATGATTGGCTATACAATGCTGCTATATTGTGAATTCTCAGGAACAATGGATGTTGTCATTGGAACAGCCCAGATTTTCAATATCACATTACCAGAAAACTTCCGTCAGCCGTTCTTCGCCAAGAATGTTTCAGACTTCTGGACAAGATGGCATATTACCCTTGGAGCATTCTTTAGAGATTATATCTACTATCCAATGTCTCTCTCTAAGCCGCTTAAGGCCTTGACAAAGAAAACCCGTGCAAAACTTGGTAACCACTACGGACCACTGATCACTGGGGCTATTGCCTTATTTGTCGTATGGTTCTGTAATGGTCTCTGGCATGGAGCAGGATGGACATATCTATTCTATGGTATGTACCACTTCTTCTTTATCTTAAGTGAATCGTTGACTGAACAGCTTGTAGTGAATGGTTGCGAGAAGCTGCATATCAATCGTGAAAGCAAGCCATATCGTATCTTCCAGTCATTTAAGCTTTGTATCTTTGTCTTTGTCGGTGAAATGTTCTTCAGAGCACCAACTGTCAGTCAGGGCTTTGCAATGCTTTCTAAGACGCTTAGAGACTTTACATTTAGTGGAAAAGAACTCTTAAAGCTTGGTATTGACAAGTATGATTATGGTATCTTGATTATTGCCTTAATCATTCTCTTTGTCATCAGCATGCTTAAAGAAAAGAAGATTAATGTCAGAGAAACTATTGCTGCAAAGCCAATTGTCTTAAGATGGTCGATTTATTATGCATTCATTATTGCCGTGCTCATCTTTGGTGCCTATGGTGTAGGTTATTTACCAGTTGCCCCTATCTATGCGGATTTCTAGGAGGATCATATGAAATATATTAAGATTATTATTTTTAATGGTATCCTGATTGTCGCATTATTGATAGGATCTGTCGTCTTTACACCAAAGACAAATAAGAAAGCCTTTGGTGTTGACTATGTAACAAGCAACAAGATTTTCTCAGAAACAAAGAACACCGTGGACGTTATCGCCTTGGGAGACTCCTTGGTCTATTCATCCCTCTCACCAATGCTGATCTACGAAAAGCATGGCTATACAATCTATGATGCATCAACACCAGCGCAGAGCATTTACCAGTCTTATAGCTTGCTTAAGAAAATCTACAAGACCCAAAAACCAAAATATATTTTCTTTGAAGCCGAATCACTCTATCGTCGCTATTCCTTTGAAGATGATATCCAGAATCGTATTGGTGTTAATATTCCGATATTGCGTTATCACAACCGCTGGAAAAATCTTACATTACAGGACTTCTCCACACAATATCAGCTATCCGATCGTGACTATTTGAAAGGCTTTCGTTATTATGACAAAGTCGTTCCCTTAATGAAGCACAAGAAGCCAAAAGCTAAGCTTCAGCCCTATGCACTCTCTTATCTTGATAAGATCATGGCGCTGACTAAAGCCCATCAAACAAAGCTCATCTTTATGAGCTTACCATGTGCCAAGACATGGAGCTTAGAAAGACATAATCAGCTTGAAAAGTTCTTTAAAGAAAAAGGCTATGACTTTGTGGATTTCAACACATTACCACTCAATATAGACTGGAATATGGATAGCCGTGATGGTGGTGACCATCTCAACTACAATGGTGCCAAAAAAGCATCAAAGTACTTTGGTAAATATTTAGCAGAAAACTATGATCTAGAAGATCATCGTAAAGATCCTAAATATGCCAACTATGAACTCTCACTCGTTCTCTATAAACAGAGAATCAAACAAAAAGAGATGAAAACAGATGCAGCACCTAACATTGATAAAAAAGAACAAGATGATGACCAAAAACAGGAAAATCAGGATCTAATCTCAAACGAAGGACAATAATGTTCTTCGTTTTTTTATGACGCTTTAAAAAACTGTGGGGTAGTATGCACTGGATGCATACGATTCCACAGTTTTCTAGCTTCAATATCTTGTATTCTTTTTAATATAATTAGCGCTATTTTTAATATGTTTTATTGAACATGAGATGATTGCGCATACTAATACTTAGAGGAATAAATATGCAGAAAACGCAGATAAGAATATTTACTGTTTTACATTTCTCATGCTCATCAATCTAAAAAAGATATTCACATAAACTAGGTTCTTATGACCTCACGATTATTTAAACTTGGAACACATCGAGAATTGTATGAATTGTGGAGTATGAAGCATGAAAAAAGATAGCCATCTTAACGATAGCTATCTTGCTTCTAGATTACGGCTACAGGAGTACCGATTGCGAAATTATCATAGATTGTCTTTGCATCATTGTAACGCATATTGACACAACCATGTGAACCACTATTGATATAGATGTTACCACCATAAGCTTTACGCCAGCCATCAGCATCATGGAAACCTTCTCCATTATGGAATGCAGCGAAGAAATTAACTGGTGTCTGGTAGTCATCGCCCTTTAATACAGCAGGTGAACGTTTATGGAAGATGTAGTAGAGACCATAATCTGTCATACGATCAGGTGTCATCTTACCAGTAACAACTGAAGCATTAAGAATCTGTTGTCCATTCTTGAATGCTGTAACAGTCTGAGCAGCAATGTTGACAATAATAACATCAGAATTCAATGTCTTATTACCATAGGAAGTAAAATTAAGATTTCTTGTGACATCTTTGCCTGAAAGAATATCTTGTTTGATCTGTTCTCTTTCCGTCTTGGTAGAAAGCACTTTACCATAAGTACCACCTTTGACATTAATAACCTGTCCATTAGGAGCAGTAAAGGAAGTCGCTTTACCACGGGTATTGACCTTGCTTGCAAGAGAAGCAACATAGTTCTTGATCCATGATTCATCAACACTAATCTCTTTTCCCTGTGCACTTAAATGTGGTGCATAGTCATCAGAAGTCAATGTATATGTTTGATTATCATCTTTTAAAGTGATTGTCTTACCAACATAATTATTAAGCGTCTTAACAGTCTCTTCCATATCCGTGCTCTTAACAGCAGGCTGTTTATAATATTTAGATGTCTCAACATTAATATTATAATTCTTGTTGTTAAGCTCAGTCATGATTTCTTTAGTAAGAGATTCAAGACTAGTAAACTCATTACCATATACTTCTTTATGAATGACAAACTTCTTGCTTGAAGCATCATATGATGAAGAAGCATCGGCAGTGTTCGTTCTATTTTGCCAGAGAACATTCTGCTTCTTTAAGTAATCACTTAATTTGTTTGAATCGAATGTAATGGAACTCTTGTCTTTGTAATCTTTACCAACGAGGAAACCTTTATTCTTCATAATATCTTTTGCAGTTGATGAAGAATATGTAGCGATATCTGAGATATTGACTGTTAGAGGCTCACCCGATGTCTTAATGGTCACCTTCGTATCACTGAAGTGTTCTTGCAGTTTCTTTTCTGCCTTGGCAACAGTTAAACCGCCAACATTGATGTTATCAATTGTTGTACCTGGGTAGTACTTGTCCCGATAGGAATAAATGTAAGCACCTAGGGCAATTACAACAGCTCCGGCAGCAATCGCAGCAATATAGCTTTTTTTCATACTAACCTCCGAATATTTCAACAAATCATATTTCATAAAATTGTATTTAAGATGCAATCTTATATATGACAACACGAATTATAACATTTATTTAGGTATTTACAATACATTTGCATAAATACTTTTAGGCATATTTTATTAAATATAGAATTCTTAAGAAAATCTTAATTTATATGATAAATTCAATATATTTTAGTTTTTAAAAGATTATATTGTACGTAGGTTATAAGTATATTGATAAAGCATTGTTTAAACAAAAAAGCAGTTTTCATTAACTGCTTTATAAAATACTATTTTGCTTCTTCATTACCTTCAAGATAATGATATTCATATTCTAACTCTGCATCTAAGAAGTGCTTAGCACTTTCTTTTGCCTTTGGTAAGTCCATATATGTGTAGTTGCCACATTCTTCAGGTGCAGCCCCAGGAATAGGACCTTCCCAATCTCTAACAACTGATAATGCTTCTTTCACATAAGGAATTGCAGCTTCAAAATCAAGATCCCTGACAATAAGATAGAAACCAGTCATACATCCCATTGGTCCCCAATAGATGACATGACGAGCTATTTCGCTGTTTCTAAGCCATGTAGCACCAATATGTTCAATAGTATGAGCAGCCTTTGGGTCCATTGCTGGCTCATTGTTTGGTTCTGTCATTCTCACATCCAAAGTAAGAATATCCCCATCAGTTCTAGAAACATAAATACCTTTCTTTAACTGTCTGTGATCAACACTAAAACTCTTAATTCTTTCCATAATAATCTTCTCCTAAATCAGGATCATAAATTGGATGACGTATTACAGTATGATTCTTCAGGCTTTCCTGAACATCAATAATACGCTGATTAGATGATCCTCTAAATTTTAATGACGCATATTTCAAATCTTCAATAAATGGTCCATCAACAAGAATATCCATATAGGATAATGCTTCGGGTCTTCTTTCTAAAAGCACTTCCCAAGTATAGGAAGAGTAGACCCATATATCCTTGCCTGGACAACGTTCACGAATCTGCTTTAACAGATCATCAATAACATCTTTATTTTCAGGACTCATTGGTTCTCCTCCAAGGAGTGTGAAACCTTTGATATGAGGCTTGTTGATGAGATTTACAAGAGTATCAACTTCATGCTGGGTGAAAGGCTTTCCCTTATTGAAATCCCACGTTTCTTCATTAAAACAACCAGGACAATGAACATGACAGCCTTGTGTATAGAGCGAAACACGTATACCCTCACCATTAGCGACGTCAATCTCCCTGATTTGTGCATAATGCATATTATCCCTCCTTAACCTTCATAATGTACTATTCTAGCATTCTTCAAATAAAAAAGAAGAGCAGACACTCTTCTTTTTTAGATTTTTAAATAAATATGTATGATATACAACATAAATATTATCAATCCTTACTTTTCCTTTGATGAAGATAATGATCAATCACAATAGAAATCAAACCAATACTAATGACTACAAGCAAAGAGTAGAGATGATGAAGATCATGAAAATGACCTGATATAATATAAATCATTAATCCAGCAAGAATACAACCAAGTATTAACAACAAACCAGTATAGGCAGGCTTTCCAGTCCTATATTCCTGAGTAATCAGGTCATCTTCTTCTTTTTCATAATAACCATATTTATTTTTCATACGACCACCTTCACTTAACAATATAGCACTTTTCATAAAAGTGTTAATACATATAAAAATATGTTGGTAGTTCTTGAAATATTAAGAAGTTTTAGTATGACATGAAAACATCTTTAACACCAAGAGAAATAGCAAAACTAAAGTTGCATATATATAACAAAAATATAATAATTATTGACATAATGATATGAAATCATAGTGTAAAATATTTTGTGTAAATTCGATTTGTCGAATTTATTGTTTTTATAGAAGTTATTTAATAGACAAAAAAGGCATACCCCCTGTAAAATGATTTCTGCAACAAAAACAATCAAAGGAGTATACCCATGAATCATTTTACATCATTGCTTGTCAGAAATCTATTAAATAACGACCACAATCTTCCTGAATTCGAAAGCGTGCTCTCTGAAGTGTTCCGTCAGCAGCTTGAGGAAGCCGTCAATGACGTCCTCAGCTACGAGCTTGAGCAGTTCCTTGGCTACGAGAGATACAAGCACACGGACAAGGAAGACTCAAGAAACGGCTTCAAGCCTGAAAGAAAGATAGACACCAAGTATGGTGCAATCACAGTCAGGATGCCCAGGGACCGCCTGGGACTCTTCGTATCTGCTCTGATTCCGCCTTACATGAGACGGACTGAGGGCACGGAGAACACTGTCATTGACCTATTCAATCTTGGACTCACTAATAGCGAGATTGCCGAGGCTGTTGACAGGATGTATGGCACAAAGGTATCGAGAAGCACTGTTTCCAACATCACCAACAGGATTATCTCCAGCATTGAATCATTCAAGTCAAGACAGCTGGCAAGCGAATATGCCGTCATCTACATTGATGCGACAATGATGGCCCTCAGACGTGATACGGTCCAGAAGGAGGCCGTTCACATTGCATTGGGCATCCGTACCGACGGCACCAAGGAAATTATTGACTATTCAATCGCTCCAAATGAGTCAAAGAGCAACTGGAAGGAAATGATTGAATCAATCAGGGAACGCGGGATGACGCGTGTTGCGCTCTTCTGCACGGATGGCCTGAACGGAATGGAAGAGGTCATCAGCTCGGTCTATCCAATGGCAAGGATCCAGAGATGCCTTCTTCACGTCCAGAGAAACATTGCCAGCAAGTGCCGCGTAAGTGACCGCGCTGAAATCACGGAGGATTTCAAGGCAGTATATACTGCTGCCAGCAGGGAAGCTGCAATAGGCGGGCTAGAATCCTTCTACACAAAGTGGAACAGGAAGTATCCAAAAATCGTCGATGCGCTGAAGTCCAATTCCAACATGCTTACCTTCTATGACTTTCCCAAGGAGATCAGAAGCAGCATCTATACAACGAATATGATAGAAAGCTACAACAAGCAGCTCAAACGCCATTTCAAGGCAAAAGAACAGTTTCCCACGGAGCTTTCTGAGGAGAAGTATCTAGTCTCGCAGTTCGAACGATAATAATGGTAATATATAAATGACCAATTCGGGTGGTTTATTTTTACCCATTTTTGGGTAAATAAAACCGAATGGTCATTCTTTTTTTGTTACACTTTAGCTGTATTTTACAGGAGGCTAAAGTATATGAAAGTAAATG
>ODAI012956292.1_pt1 | contig 18026 bp, 11 predicted proteins | sample 1539321 | NCBI WGS metagenome assembly ODAI01 (sample SAMN02144231, study PRJEB22623) | gut metagenome | biome: sheep rumen | host: Ovis aries | place: New Zealand | reverse complement strand
TTCGAAGGTCAGACAAAGATCCGCAGACAGAAACGAAGCACAGCTTTGGGGCACTCATTAGCCCTGGCGCAAAAACATGACACTCAGATTTGCAGCTTTTTTCTGCTACCCGGCTGCGGGCGCGGGGCGTGGCGGCGGGAGGAATGCGGTGCCGTGGCGGGCGCGTGAAATCCGGAAGGAGGTAATATTTTGCGTAAGATATGGCGGTGATAGCTAGTCATTACCCACTTTAAATGATAAACTGTACTTTGGATGATTATGTAAACAGGCATGAAATAAGGACTCACAATGAATAAGAAAGCATTACACGTACTTGAGTACGACAAAATAATAGAGAAACTGTCGCAGCATGCAGACTCGGACCCGGGTCGAAAGATGTGCCTTGAGCTTGAACCTTCAGCCGATATCAGGGAGATCAGAAAGAACCTGGAGAAAACCGGGGATGCGATTGCGAGGATTTTCAAGAAGGGCAGCATCAGTTTTGGTGACAACAAGGATCTGTCCGGATCCCTTAAAGCTCTTAAGATCGGAAGCAGTCTTGATATGGCAGGACTTCTTCGCATAGCGGCTTTCCTCGACAATGTAGGAAGGGTAAAGAACTATGGCCGGCCCGCAAGGGATGAGGATGCGGGAGATTCCTTGACGGAATCCTTCCGGCTTCTCGAGCCCTTGAGCTTCGTGTCGGCTGACATAAGACGCTGCATCGTTTCCGAAGATGAGATGAGCTCCGATGCCAGCCCGGCCCTCAAGCATATAAGGAGAGGCATCATGCTCACAAACGATCGGATTCATGACGTTCTGGGCAAAATGCTGAATGGTGCAATGAGAAGCTATCTTCAGGATGCGGTTATCACTATGAGGGGCGACAGATACTGTGTTCCGGTAAAGTCCGAGTACAAATCCCAGGTAAGCGGAATCGTTCACGATCAGTCTTCCTCCGGCTCCACTTTGTTTGTTGAGCCTGCAGCAGTGGTTGACCTTAATAACAAGCTCAAGGAGATGAGTCTTCAGGAGCAGGCTGAGATAGAGAAGATACTGTTGGAGCTGAGCCTTTCCGTGGCTGAGCACGTGGAGGGCATAAGATACAACTGTGAGATCATGACGGACCTGGACTTCGTTTTTGCCACGGCCTCCTATGCTCTGGAAGTTAATGCCATTCCTCCCACATTTAACGATCGACACGCCTTCAATATCAGGAAGGGACGCCACCCTCTTATTGCAAAAGACAAAGTGGTGCCCATCGATGTTTACGCAGGCGATGATTTTGACATGCTTATAATCACAGGACCCAATACCGGCGGAAAGACAGTTACCCTTAAGACGGTAGGTCTTTTGACCCTTATGGGACAGGCGGGCCTTGCCATTCCGGCGGGGGACAGGTCGGAGCTTGCAGTGTTTAAGGAGGTCTATGCGGACATAGGAGATGAGCAGAGTATTGAGCAGTCTCTGTCCACATTCTCTTCACATATGACCAATACAGTTTCTATATTAAAAGAGGCTGATGAGGATTCACTGTGTCTTTTCGATGAGCTGGGTGCAGGTACGGATCCCACAGAGGGTGCGGCACTGGCCATTGCGATACTGAACGAGCTCCACAGCAGGAAGATAAGGACTCTGGCCACCACCCACTACAGCGAGCTCAAGGTCTACGCCCTTAACACAAAGGGAGTTAAGAACGCCAGCTGCGAGTTTGACGTTGAATCCTTAAAACCCACCTATAGACTGCTTATCGGACTTCCCGGCAAGAGTAATGCTTTTGCAATTTCTTCAAAGCTGGGACTTCCAAAGTCCATCATTGATGCGGCGAAGAACCAGATCGATACTGACGATCAGAGGTTTGAGGATCTTATCGCGGATCTTGAGAAGAGCAGAAAAACCATAGAGACTGAGAGACTTGAGATAGAGCAGTACAAGAAAGAGGCCAAGGAGCTTAGGCAGCGACTTGAGCATAAGACCGACAAGCTGGACAGCCAGAGGGATGAGATAATAAGGAGGGCCAACGAGGAGGCCAGAGAGATCCTGCAGGAGGCCAAGAATGTGGCTGATGAGACCATTAAGGTCTTCAGAAAAGCAGGCCCCGGCGCATCTCTTCAGGACCTTGAAAGGACAAGAACCGGCCTTACCCAGAAGATATCGGACAAAAACAAGGCTGCAGCCAAGAAGCAGAAGCCCGCAGAGGATCACGACATTCTCAAGGAATCACAGATAAAACTCGGGGAGAGTGTCCGCATCGTGTCAATGGGACTTAAGGGAACCATCAGCTCAAAGCCTGACAAGGACGGGAACCTTTTTGTTCAGTGCGGCATCATGAAGACCAAAGCCAATATCAAGGATCTGGTGCTGGCCTTCGAGGATGATGACAAGGCTGCTTTAAAGAAGCGCTATGGCAAGCCTTCCGGTGGGAAGATGGATCTTTCCAAGGCATCAACCATCAGGACAGAGATAAATCTTATAGGAAAGAACAGCGATGACGCCATCGCTGAGCTGGATAAATATCTGGATGACGCGTATATGGCGCATCTTAACAACGTAAGAGTGGTACACGGCAAGGGCGCCGGAATCCTTAGACAGGCGGTGCACTCCTATCTTAAGGGAGTATCCTACGTCAAATCCTTCAAGCGGGGCGAGTTTGGAGAGGGCGATGCCGGCGTGACCATAGTGACATTCAAGTAAGAGGGGGAGAAATGGTTAACAAGCAGAAGATACTGATAGTAGATGATGACAACAACATTGCGGAGCTTATTTCACTCTACCTGGTAAAAGAGTGTTTTGAGACAAAGATATGTAACGACGGCGAGACCGCCATTAACACCTTTGACAGCTTTAATCCCAATCTGGTTCTTCTTGACCTGATGCTTCCGGGAATTGACGGATATCAGGTCTGCAGGGAGATAAGGACCAGGTCCCAGGTTCCCATTATCATGCTTTCCGCAAAGGGAGAGGTGTTTGACAAGGTCCTTGGCCTTGAAATGGGTGCTGACGACTATATGGAGAAGCCCTTTGATTCAAAAGAGCTGGTGGCAAGAGTAAAGGCTGTGCTTCGCCGCTACAAGCCCCAGGCTCAGGAGTCTCAGGCTTCCGACGATAAGGTTGTACGATATCCCGATCTTGAGATCAACATGACAAACTACTCTGTAACCTACATGGGAGAGAGGGTAGATATGCCGCCAAAGGAGCTTGAGCTTTTGTACTTCCTTGCAGCATCGCCAAACCATGTATTTACAAGAGAGCAGCTTCTGGATCAGATCTGGGGCTACGAGTATATCGGCGATACCAGAACAGTGGACGTTCATATCAAGCGTCTTAGAGAGAAACTCAGCGACCATGAGAAGTGGAGACTGGCCACCATCTGGGGAATCGGCTATAAGTTTGAGGTACAACAGTAAATGAAAAGAACCCTGTATCTTAAGTTTCTGCTGGCCTATGTGCTGTTTGGCATCTTCGGATTCATAGTGGTGGCAACCTTTGTTTACAGTATGACCTTCGACCGCCTAAGGCGTGACAAGGCGGAGAACATGTATCAGGTGGCCACTCAGATTGCCAACACCTACGCGGCAGACCTATATAACAGTGAGACTTCGCTGGAGACGGTGTACGAGGAACTCTCGACCCTGTCCATGTATATGGACGGATCTCCCATCTGGATCATCAACCCCTCGGGGCGACTGGTTATTGATTCTTCAAGGCCTTTGGGACCCGGAGAGGAGGTTGTGGTAAACGGATTTGATCCCACCGTGACAGGTAGTTCTTACTATACCACCGGGGACTTCTGGAACTCTTTTAACCACGAAGTCCTTAGCGTTTTTGCGCCCATTACAGCCAATTACAAGGTTCAGGCCTACGTGGTCATACACGCATCAATCCCTGCGATCCAGGATCAGGCCAACACATTCCTTAATATTTCATATCTGATGCTGATAGTGTTGTTTCTTTTGTCCCTGATAATCCTTATCTTCTTCACGGAGCTGGTGTACGTGCCTCTTAGGAAGATTACCACAGCGACGGAGCAGTATGCGGCGGGAAATATGGGATATGAGTTCTCCGTGGAATCCGAGGATGAGATGGGATATCTGGCGGCATCGCTGTCATACATGGCAGGCGAGATCGCCCGTCAGGAGGACGATCAGAAGAAGTTCGTGGCCAACGTTTCTCATGATTTCAGGTCGCCGCTAACTTCCATCAGGGGGTATCTGGTGGCGATGCAGGATGGCACCATTCCTCCCGAGATGCATGAAAAGTACCTGGGCATCGTTATCAACGAGACCGACAGGCTTACCAAGCTCACCAACGAACTTCTTACTCTTCAGAACCTCAATGCCAAGGGGGGTATGCTCCTTGATAAGACTGACTTTGACATAAATCAGGTGATCCGCAAGGTTGCGGAGTCCTGTGAGGGCTCCTGCAGAGACAAGCACATCTCTATCGAACTGGTCCTTACCGACGACAAGATGCTGGTAAATGCTGATGTTGACAAGATCCAGCAGGTTCTCTACAACCTGGTGGACAACGCCATCAAGTTCAGCCACCACGACTCCTCCATCAAGATCGAGACCACGGAGAAGCACAGCAAGGTATTTGTTTCCGTCAAGGATAGCGGAATCGGTATTCCCAAGGAAGATCAGAAGCTGATATTTGACAGATTCTACAAGTCCGACTCCTCCAGAGGTAAGGACAAGAAGGGAACAGGCCTTGGCCTTTCCATCGTAAAAGAGATAATCAAGGCCCACGAGGAGAACATCAACGTTATAAGCACTCAGGGTGTCGGGACAGAATTCATTTTCTCTCTTCCAAAGGCGGCCGCCATGGATGCTGAGGACGAATGAGTCACTTTGGTCTCTGTCGGCGTGTCGGCCCATTTGCCACGGGGACGGAGGATGGGGAACCTTTTTCCAATCACACAGAATACAGAAGGTGATAAAGAACCAATGCATATAGTTTTACATCAACCTGAAATACCCCAGAACACGGGAAACATCGGAAGAACCTGCGTCGCAACAGATACTGAGCTTCATCTTATCGAGCCTTTGGGCTTTCGCCTCGGGGAAAAAGACCTGCGCCGCGCCGGCATGGATTACTGGGAGAAGCTCAAGGTCACAAGATATATAGACTACGCGGACTTTAAAGAAAAACACCCGGGGGCAAAGATATGGTACGCCACCACAAAGGCAAAGAAGACTTATGCCGAAGTCTCTTTTGCTCCGGATGATTTTATAATGTTCGGCAAAGAGAGCGCCGGGATTCCCGAGGAGATCCTGGTGGACAACGAAGATACCTGCATTAGGATCCCCATGGGAGAGAATATCAGATCCCTCAACCTCTCGAACTCAGTAGCAATAGTGCTCTACGAGGCCTTGAGGCAGCAGAATTTTGCGGGACTTGAGAAGGAAGGCGAGCTTCATCGATTGCAGTGGAAATCCACAACTTAACGAGGTGTGAACATGGGAAAAGAGAAAGCTTCATCCGGAATGTTTTCGAAAGACGATCTTCTGGAGGTTGAGATAACAGATATAGGTAATGACGGCGAGGGTATAGGCAAGGTGGATGGCTATGCCCTTTTTGTTAAAGATGCGGTGATCGGCGACAGGATCAGGGCCAAGATAATGAAGTCCAAGAAAAACTACGCCTACGCTCACCTTGAGGAGGTTCTTGAGCCTTCACCCTTCAGGCAGCAGGCCAGATGCCCTGTTGCAAGGCAGTGCGGCGGATGCCAGCTTCAGAACATGACCTATGAAAGGCAGCTTAAATTCAAGCAGGACAAGGTTCGCGGCAATCTTATCAGGATTGGCGGATTTGATGCTGAATATGTTGACGGGATTATGGAGTCCATCATAGGAATGGAAGACCCCTGGAGATACCGCAACAAGGCCCAGTACCCTATCGGTTCCGACAGAGAGGGGAATCCCATTGCCGGATTTTATGCGGGCAGAACCCACAGCATCATACCTGTTTCAGACTGTCAGATAGGCGTCGTGGAGAACGAGATGATCCTGGAGACGGTGCTGGAGCACATGAGGCAGTTCCACGTCACCGCCTACGATGAGACCACAGGTCACGGTCTGGTGCGTCATGTGCTGATCCGCAAGGGCTTTGAAAGCGGCCAGATCATGGTGTGCCTTGTTCTTAACTATGGGAAAAGAAATCCAAACAGCGGCCGGGACTTTGGCAGGCAGAGAGAATATATCCCGGGCCAGGAGCGGCTCATCGAGAAACTGTCCAAGGTGCCGGGAATGGCCTCCGTTTCGGTCAGCATTAACAACGAGAACACTAACGTAATCATGGGAACCGAGATTCACACCCTTTGGGGTGAGCCTGTTATCAGGGACACCTTGAACGGACTGGAATTTGAGATCTCGCCCCTTTCTTTCTATCAGGTAAACCCGGCTCAGACAAAAAAGCTTTACGGACAGGCCATTAAGTATGCGGATCTTTCGGGAAAAGAGACGGTGTGGGACCTCTACTGCGGTATCGGAACCATCACTCTTTCCATGGCAAAGACGGCAGGGCATGTGTATGGAGTTGAGATAATCCCCGAAGCCATCGAGGATGCTAAGAAAAATGCCAAAAGAAACGGCATAGAGAACGTCACCTTTATGTGCGGAAAGGCCGAGGTGGTGCTTCCGGAGTTTTATGAGAAGGCAGCCGGCGGGGAAACCGGGAAGGCAGGGGAATCCAAGGATGGCGACGACGCATCGGGGGCACGGGAAGTTTCGGATTCAGATGCCCTTCACCCTGATGTTATCGTTGTGGATCCGCCCAGAAAGGGCTGTGATTCCAAGTGCCTTGAAACCATGCTGAAAATGATGCCGGAGAAAATCGTCTATGTAAGCTGTGACTCCGCAACTCTTGCCCGCGACCTTCGCATTCTTTGCGACGGCGGCTACCAGCTTAAAGCGGTCCGTCCCTGCGATATGTTCCCTTGGAGCGGGCATGTGGAGACGGTATGTCTTTTGTCCCAAAAAGCACAGAGGTGAAAGAACATGATTAAAGCAGATTTGCATAAGAAACTGTATAGCCTTCAGGACCTTAAGTATCGTGATATGCAGATAAAGATAATTCCCAACATAGATCCCGGGTCAATCATTGGAGTGAGAACTCCTCAGCTTAGGGCTATGGCAAAAGAAATGTTGAAAGCGGGAGACTATAATGACTTTCTGAAGGAATTACCCCATAAGTATTTTGAAGAAAACCAGCTGCAGGCTTTTATCATCTCAGGAATAAAAGACATGAAGGAATGCATGGAGGAGCTGGAGAAGTTCCTTCCCTATGTGGATAACTGGGCAACATGCGACCAGATGTCTCCGAAGGTTTTCAAGAAGCACAGAGAAGAGCTTCTGACCCATATAAAGGAGTGGATCAGGTCTGATGAGCCCTATACCATAAGATTTGGTGTGGGGATGCTGATGGAACACTTCCTGGAGGAGGACTATGATCCCGTATATCCCGAAATGGTGGCGAAGCTCAGAAGTGAAGAATACTACGTCAATATGATGATCGCGTGGTATTTTGCCACAGCTCTCGCCAAGCAGTATGAAAGTATTCTGCCATTTGTTGAGAATAAAAGGCTTGATAAATGGACTCATAATAAAGCAATTCAGAAAAGTGTGGAGAGTTACAGGATCACAGACGAGCAGAAAAAATATTTGAAAACGCTGAAAGTGTCACGGTAATTGTACTTATCATATTTAAAGGGGGTCACAAATGGCCATCACAGACAGATTTCTCGAAGATGCCAGAATAGGAATACAAGTGGAGGTTGTCGCAGGACCCAAGGAGATAACCGGTGAGATCGTTGCCCTTGATAAGGAAACGGTCAGTATCCACAGGAAGGATAATCGCACATCCACCCTTCTTATTTCTTCAATTTCATACTACGAGATCATAGAAGATGAGAAGCCGGCAGAGCCTGCTTTGGGAAAAGAGCCATCGAAGGAGCCAGCGGTAAAAACAGAGCCGGAGCCGGCGTCAAAAGCAGAGCCAGAGCCGGTGCAGCAGGTAGCGGCGGCAACCGCAGTTTCAGGAAACACGCCTCCCCAATCCTTATTTGAAAAGCAGCTTTCGGGAGTTTTTGCGCCATCAGATGAGGTGTATAAACTGTGCCTTAGTGCGGTTGATGACCTTAAGTATCGCGATGCGATCAAGGTTATTTCCGATGCCCTTCCAGATATGCAGGATAAAAAGGCAGAGTGCGAGGCGCTTATACAGTTCCTTACTGAGGCAGCAGAGCGTGCTGAAGATGAACGCATTGTCAATGACGGCACGGATCTGTACAAGGGGATAATCATTTCCAAGGCGGAGATGGATCCGGACAAAGCATCCTATTACCTTAGAAGAGCGGTTGAACAGGGCGGTCCCAGGCTTAAGACAGCCATCTACCGCTCCCTTGTTGTGTATTTTAAGGCGGGAGATGTGGAAAAAGCTGCCGATGTGGCAGAGGAACTTATAGAAAGAACAAGGCAGGTGGTTCCCGAGGAGGACCAGACCATCATCTGGAAAACCATGCTGAATCTGTTTTCTGCAACAGGAAGACAAAAGATTTATGAAAAAACTCTTTTTGACCTGATACATGCTTCTCAAAGTCATATAGTTGCCTGCATAAATGCAACCCTCAAATTTGTTGCTCCGCTTGAGGATGAAGGCAATCCTGAAACAGCCATGGAGGTATACAGGACTATTCTTGATATCAAAGAGGTTCAGGAGTCCGAAGAACTTCTGACGCAGATATTTGCCCGTCTGGTACTCTTTTTACACAAGACGGATCAAGAAAAGTCAGTAAAAGAGCTGGCAGCTCCATTCCTTTCTACGGAGGAAGCAAGAAGGGCCTATAACCTGACAATTGAACCGGTGCTTGAGAAGCTTCTTGAGACCGGAGATGTTTCAGTCTGTGAGATAAACCCTGATGAGCTTCATTCGGAGGACAGCACCGCCGGTGATGAGAAGAACAGGCTTAGAAGGGCACAGATTGAACAAAGGTATGAGGAAAAGTTTAAAAGCTTCAGGGAGAACAAGGACTCTGCCGGGGCCCGCAAATGGATCGCAGATCTTGTGAAAAGTGCTCCGGACAATCGAGCCATTGAAGCAATCGCAGTAAGAGTCGAACTCTATACTGCCCAGCTCAAATCCTATGCCTACAGCAAAGCTGAAGTGAGTCCGGCTTATCTGAAAGCTATGGCTTCATGGCTTGACGGCGGCTCCGTGGAGGACGCGGAAGGCTTCTTTATGGAGGATGCTGTGTCGGAATCTACATCCAAAGGAATGTCAATCCTGGCATATATAGATATGCTGGCAGTGGAGCATGGCTTCGAAGCTGCGGAGAAGCATTTTAATGAATTGGGGCAGGAGATACGCCTGTGTGACAGGGGTATCAGAACTGCATTTCATGAGAAGAAATATCGCTTTGCTGCATTGATCGACCACAACGATATTGCTCTGGAAGCATTAAATGCACTGCGAAATCTGTATTACAACAAATCAAAGCTGGGCTCCGTTGCCTTTCGCGCCGGAGACTGCTATTTGAAAAAGAGCAACTGGAAACAGGCTTTATCCCAGTTTGAGAAGGCTACGGAAAATGGCTATTCGCCCACAAGCTGTGAGAAAAAGATCCATCTTTGCAGAATCAGACTGGGAGAGATAGCAGATGATACAGCTCAGAAAGATCCGGCAGTCGATACGGTGATCGCGACCGATAAGGGGATCAACATGGATGTAGTGCGAAGCCGCATCGAGGAACTTTTTGCTGCAATTAACTATTCTGAAGCCGATCGTTACATTAACCAGCTTAAGATAGAGTATCCTGACAACGAAGAACTGCGGGATCTTCAGGATGAGACCTCTGCCGCACTTCAAAGATACAATTTGCTGGGACAGACTCTTCCCAAGGGAAAAGACAATCAGGGCTTCGCGCTTAGAGCCTGGCGAATCGAGAATAACAGTGAAAAAGCAAAACGCTTCTTCCTTTCGGAGATAGAAAGCAAGGGGCCTAAGTGGTATGCCTGCCTGATGGACTATGCCGAGATGGTAATGCATGTAAGCGGCGCGCAGGAGGCCGTAAAGGAGCTGAAGTCCTATGAATCCTGGCTTTCCTTTGTTCCGGACAACGATCACTCAGGCTACTATGAAAAGCTCTTTTTACTTCAGAAAAAAGCAGATGACAAGGAGGGAATGATCGATTCCCTTCAAAAACTTCTGAAGGTTTACAGCCGCGCAAAAAATCAGAAAAAAGTGATCTATACCAATGCACGTATCGGTCAGACCTACTATGCCATGAAGCAATATGAGCAGGCCATAGAGGCAATGATGGAAATACCTGCAGAGAGCAGGACCAATGCCAATTACACCTACATCGTCATGTCCTATGCAAATCTGGGAGATGAGAGCAGGATAGAGAGCTTCTTAAACGGGCTGGTTGAAGCAGATCCTTCCAATCAGGAGATGGTCAGCAGTCTGCGGGAGCAGGTAAAAGAGCAGGTGGCTATACTCTCGTCCTATAAAGCAGATTCGGGGATCACAGAGGAGTTTCAGGATGGCGATGGAGATCCTGAAGCTGCCGAGTCCTACATGATCAGCATAAATACTCCCTTTGATGAATATTTCCTTGAGAAGTATTCCGGAAATCCTGTGGGACTGTCAGCCCTTGAGGTCGAGCAGAAGGACTACACGGAGAAGGACGTGCGTAGGGTTCGTGAAGGCATCCAGAAGGAGAGTACCCAGGGAGGCAAAGCGGGACGTTACGGTACACTGGCTGTACTGGAGCATGAGCTTAACGGAGAGAGTAGCCAGTATTACAAGAACCTTCGTATGTGCGCGCTTCATGCCAGCCTTGATTATCTTGGAAAGAGCATGTATGAGAGTGCCCTTGCCGGTCGTATATACAAGATGGAGATCCAGAAGAACGTAACCACCGGCAAAGACGATAACGAGCGTATCCGTGATGCGGAGATCTATCTTGAGAGTCTTACCGGTAGGAGAGGAAGCCGTATTCAGGACGATTCTGACGAGGCAGCACACAGGCAGTTCATTTTGGATCTTATGAACCGGGCTCTGGAGGGCGAGACAACCGGCGATCCGGAACGGGGACTTATGAAGATGGCTCTTTTGATAGATAAGAGCGATCTGATAAAGGATCTGATCCGTTTCATGGAGAGGGAAAAGAGACAGTATCTGATCGGGAAGATAATGGGAGTGATCGCTCCTGACAGAGAGACCGCTGACTGCGAAACATTTTTTGAATGTATCAGGGAAACCATCTCAATTCAGGAAAACCGTCTTCGCATGTTCTCCAACAGGATCAAGAACAGTAAAGTGTTTAAGGAAGAGCACTTAAACGAGATCCGTGATTTCAAGGAGTGTATCATAGTCTTTGACACGGACCAGATTTACCTTAATGCGCTTATATCGGCCTATGAGCACGGAATTGAGCTGAATGTCTACAATGACTATGAGAGTATCATGGCTGTGACCGGTACCGTTGAGAAGCAGCTTGCGGACATTCAGAATCAGCTCATGAGCGCCCCTACCTACTTTGGAGTCAATTTCCTGGAGGATATCATCAATAACCTTCTGGAGGTTTTAAGAGAACGAGCAAATACGGTAAGGGAAGAGCTTCAGCCTGACATCACCATAAATGTGGCCATCACCGATATCCCCGTCATCGATGAGAGACAGAATATAGATGTTACCGTCTACAACAAGGAAAATGCGGCCAACGCCAGGGACATCAGATTGTCCATCCTGGATGCCCGAGGAAACCTGCTGATGGAGGAGCAGACCGTGGCTTCCTACATGCGTGCCGGTAGGGAGCAGGGCATTTCAAGAGAGTGCTCCATTCCAACCCAGGGAGAGTTGTATACCATAACAATTCAGGTATCCTACATGACTCCTGCAGGTAACAGGTGCGTTAAGACCAGCGATTTCTCCATATCCACCGGTGAAGATGAGTTCCAGGATATAACCAACCCCTACTACGCCGGCGATGCCATTGATGTTAAGGACAGAAATGTCTTTGTTGGAAGAGACAGTCTCCTGGACAGCATTTCCAGTGCCCTTTGCGATGACAGAAGCAGCTGCGAGATCATTTATGGTCAAAAGAGATGCGGAAAGAGCTCAATTGCCAATTTCCTGGAGGAGCGCCTGAAAGACAGGTTCATGATCATAAAGTTCTCCATCGGAGCCGCAAGGACACCTCAGTCCATATACAGAAATGTAAAGGATAAGCTCATCGATATGGTCGAGGACTTAAGCGAGCAGCCCGGCAGCGGAATCGGTGAGGATATGATCGATTATCTGGATGATATTTCCATCGCCGATGATGAGGAGTTTGTATCCTTCATGCGAGTGGTAAGACGCAAACTCTGCCGTCCTCTGGGAAAAGAGCTGCTTATAATGATAGACGAGTTCACGCACCTGTATCGTCTTGTTGATGACAACAGGCCTATGGTTCTGGCATTTATGGACACCTGGAAAAAGATCATGGAGGAGAAGCTGTTCAAGGCTCTTCTCATCGGCCAGGATACCATGCCAAACTTTATCCGGGAATTCCAGAACCAGTTCCGTGTAACCCAGCCAAGGCGTGTGGATATGCTGGATGACGAGAGCGCCAAGCAGCTTATTGTGGATCCCATAAGGCTTCCCGACGGAAGATCCCGTTATGTGGAGGGCAGCGAACAGCTTATAGCTGACTGGTTCCACGGACAGCCCTATTATATTCAGCTCTATTGCCGCCGGATGGTCGATCAGATGAATGTGGATCATAGAGTTCTGGTATCAAAGGCTTTGGCTGAAAAGGTTAAGCAGGCTATGCTTGAGGAAGAGAACGAGGATCTGTTTGACAACCTTATCAGTAAGGGTGATGAATCCGGTACGGAGCGTGAGTGCTTTGATATTCTCAAGCAGATAGCATCCCTTTCCAAGAACAGCGAATGGGCATCGATTAAAGATATTGAGATTGAGGGCAAGGAGGAACTTATTCAGGATCTGATCAACCGTGCGGTTATTGTTAAGCATGGGGATAAGTGCAGGATACTGATATCCTTCTTCAAAGAATGGCTCAATCTTCAGTGACAGGAGGCAAGATGAACAATCCATATGCAGACAGCGGAAGCATTATCTCAACCGACCGCTATATCGTAAGAACGGAGACAGAGAGGACTGTTGAATCAAGACTTATAGGGAATGACGCCTACGGCTCGGTAGGTGTTGTAGGCATGCAGCGCATGGGTAAATCCTCCCTTGCTCATAATGTACTTATCAGCAAAAAAGATGAACTTTTGAAAAATCACGTAATGGTCATCTCCATGTCCATGTATGATTATCGGACTCCACAGGCTTTTTTCACAAGTATGGTAGAGAAGACCTTTGATATCCTTGAGGATAGCGGAGAGGTTTCAAGTAAGATCGAAAGACGTTTCAACAGAGCTATGGAAGCATCGGTGATAGAGACCGGCGGAGAGAGGATCCGTGCCTTTTTCGAGGCTGTGGTTTCGGATCTGAAATATCGTGTCATTTGCGTGGTAGATGAATTTGATTATGTTAAGAAGCTGTTTGAAGCCTATCCCGAGGGTTTCTTTGTGCTAAGAGAGCTGGCTTATCAGCCCCAGAATAAGATTGGATTTCTTTTCCTTTCAAGGAGACTTATGGCAGAGCTGGAGGAGGGGTTCGGATACGATGTTTCCAACTTCAGCGGCATCATGTTCGACTGCTATCTTACACCTTACAACGAAAAAGAGCAGGAGCAGTATTTTAAGATCCTGAAAAGCGCCGGAGTTCCCGTGACGGACAAGGTAATAGAGGACTACAAAGAAATCACGGGAAATATGCCGTACTGGATGGATATGCTCTCCATGCACTATGTGGACAGCTATGCCGCCGGTGATGAAAAAGACCTCTATAAGATATTCGACGAAAATGAAGACACCTTTTATAAGGAGTTTGGCCGAATGTTTGAGCTACTCAAGGAACAGGATCTTTTGAATGCTCTTTATCAGGTGATCCTCGGACCTATCGGCGACGATGCAACGCCTCAGAATATAAAGCGCCTTGAGAATTACGGAATAATCCAAGAGACCGATGGCGGGTATGAAACCATATCCAGGTACTTCCGCCGCTACCTTGTGATGAAGGAGCAGACCGTGGAGTTTTATCCTTTGTGGAACAGGACCGAGAAACTCCTTAGAACTGTTGGTGCTAAGATGCTGAAAAAAGAATACGGTGAAAACTGGGAAGAGAAGATAAAAAATAAGCATGTAAAGCCCGACGATTCTCCCAGGGGACACGGCTCCCACATGACTGTGGGCGACCATATTCTGTCGGCTGTAAACCGCGTTGAGGACATGAAGAGAAAGACCGCCATCTATGATGTGGATCCTGCGGCGATAAACCTATTAAACGGCACTACCACGGGAGGTCTTGCAGAGATCATTCTCGCGGAATATGATCTGTGCTTCAAGGACGTATTCAACATGAAGCGGGGAGAGTTCCAGAAGATCATCAATTCCATTACATCTGCAAGAAACCCTTATGACCACAACAATGATGACATTATTCGCAATGAGGTCAAGGAGAAAACCATAGCGAATTGTCGGACGCTTTGCCGTCTTATCGAGGCAAAGCTTGATCTGAAATGATATCATGGACCGGATTTTCGCAATCCGGTCCCTATTTATTAATGAATTCTAAATAAAGGATAAATTCTTCTGTAAACACAACATATGGTACAAAACCTGTGCTATAGTGGGGGACTGAAAGTAATGTAGAGCTTTCTAATGTATAACATGAGGAGAAAAGATATGAAAAAGAGGACATTCACAAAATTTGTTGCCGGTTGTGGAGCTGCAGTGCTTCTTATGGGAACTGTAGCAGGTTGCGGTAAAACTGCAGAGGTTCCCGAGGCTGCAGAAGCTGCCCAGAGCACACAGGAAACTGCTGAAACTGCTGAGACCGCTGTCGAGGAAGAGAAAGTTGAAGCAACCGATTCAGTTGCGCAGGCACCATACTTTAAGAAGGGTGTTTACGTAAACTACCCCGAGGGGGCAACTGTAAGAGACTATTTCTACGTGTTCTATGACGAGGGAGCAGGCTACACAGAGGATGCCAACACAGGAACAGGTCTTCCCTTTGCCTGTGAGCAGGAAGACGGCAAGGTAAGCTTCAGCTTCGGAGGAGAAGACGGGATCAATGATGTGTTCACTGTAACATCCACAGATAACGGAATCATCACAGGATCTTTTGAAGATGGACAGGAGCTTCACTTCGAACTTAAGGAAGACGCCGATCCCGATAACTTCGACGCCATGAAATATGCATATCCCAGCACTGAGGAAGTTTATGAGGATGCTAACGGCTGGAAAGTAAAATATAACTCAGAGCTGTTCGAGGTTAATCATTCAGATAACATTGTTACCTTTGTATACACAGGTGAGTCAGCAGGAACCAACATGATCACAGCAACCTATGATGTTGACATGAAGGCCAAGGAAGCTGTTGACAAGGTGGCTGATTCCTGGGGATCAGATAATGTTACAAAGACTGAGGGAGTATTCCCCGGCACAGAGGATGTGGACGCATACTATGCGGTTCTTCCCCCTTCAGAAGAGGGTTCAGGCCTCTATGAGACAGTAATCGCAAGAGATTACATGGACGGATATCTCATGTTTGAGCTTACCGGTCACAACAGCGGAGACGAGGCTCTGGACATGGAAGTAAGTGATGCTCTTGCAATGATCATCGATTCCATCCAGTTCCCTTACGAGCAATAAAAACCAGAACTTTTTACCGGCCCCGGAATAAATCCCGGGGTCGTTTTTTATCCCCGGCGATTGTGCATTCCGTTCAAAATCCTTGTATACTATATAGAGAGACCGGGATAACTCGATAAGAATCATCCCTGAAGGGTAGAAAAAATGAAGGGATCCAATGATACCAAAAAGACCAGCCGCTGCGTGATCTTCGGCGGAGCGGATATCGGCAATTATGAATATATTAAAGGGATACTGACAAAGGATGATTTCCTTGTTTTCTGCGACAGCGGCTTAAAACACATGTCGCCCCTTGGACTTAAGCCTGACCTTATTATCGGAGATTTTGATTCCCATGATAATCCCCACCTTGATATCGAGACCATTGTTCTTCCCTGCGAGAAGGACGACACGGACACGGTATTTGCCGTAAAGGAAACGGTAAAGCGGGGCTTTGAGGACTTCCTGCTTCTGGGAGTTGTCGGCGCAAGGCTTGACCACACCCTGGGCAACGTGTACATCCCGGTGTATTTAAACAACCTTGGGAAAAGAGCTGTCATAATAGATGACTATTCCGAAATGGAGCTTGTTACTCCCGGCTTTCCTGCAAGTATAGACGAAGGCTTCGCTTTTTTTTCCCTGATAAATATTTCCGGTGTTGCAAAAGGGATAACCATCACAGGAGCTAAATATCCGCTGATAGATGCCGAAATAAAAAGCGAGTATCAGTACGGCGTAAGCAACGAGGTCCTTCCGGGGCAGACTGCGAAGGTTTCAATAAATGAAGGAAGTCTGCTTCTTATAAAGATCCGAAGACAATAACAGGCAGGAGGTCTGACCATGATCACATTCATAGCGTCAATAATCATTCTGTTAATAGGTTACATTTTTTACAGCAGGCTTACGGAAGCGGTCTTCCACCCCCATGGATGGAAGACACCGGCCATGGAGCATAGCGACGGAGTGGATATAGTGCCCATGAAAACCTGGAAAGCATTTTTGATCCAGCTCCTTAATATTGCGGGAACGGGACCTATTTTCGGTGCTCTTATGGGCGCATGCTTTGGACCGGTGGTATTTTTGTGGATCGTCTTCGGTGCAATCCTCGGTGGTGCGGTTCACGACTATATGTGCGGCATGATCTCGGCTAAAAACGACGGCGCATCCATAGCTGCCCTGTCCGGATTGTACATTGGCAAGGGCGCCATGTACCTGATGCGGATCTTCTCTGTCCTTTTGCTGCTCCTTACGGGCACGGTGTTTGTCACCAGCCCGGCAGCCCTCATCGACACCCTGACCGGCGGAAAGCTTGGATCCATCTTCTGGATCGTAGTCATTCTCATTTACTATGTTCTCGCAACCCTTCTTCCCATCGATAAGATAATCGGAAGACTCTATCCCATATTCGGAGTGGTCCTCATTGTCATGGCACTTAGCATATCCGGGGCAATGCTGATCCTTCCCCAGTACCGGATTCCGGAGCTGGTTTTTGAAAATCTTCATCCGGAGAACCTTCCGGTATTCCCTTTCATGTTCATAACCGTGGCCTGCGGCGCCATTTCCGGCTTCCACGCCACCCAGTCCCCGATAGTTGCAAAGTGTATCATGAGTGTTAAGGACGGACGAAAGGTCTTTTACGGTGCCATGATCGCTGAATCCGTCATCGCACTGGTGTGGGCGGCAGCAGGCATGACCTTCTACGGAAACACTGCTTTGCTGCAGCAGGGGCTGACATCCATTGGCCAGTCGGGGGTTGTTTACACCATAAGCAAGACAATGCTGGGGCTGGTTGGGGGAATCCTTGCCATCATCGGTGTTGTGGTATGCCCCATAACTTCCGGGGATACCGCCTTCAGAAGTGCCCGCCTTATTTTGGCCGAGTGGACAGGGCTTGAACAGAAGAGCTTTGGGAAAAGACTCATCATAACCCTTCCACTTCTGACAGCGGGAGCTTTCCTGACACAGCTGGATTTCAATGTTCTGTGGAGATACTTTTCCTGGAGCAATCAGACCCTGGCTATGATCGCCCTCTGGGTTGCCACGGTTTATCTTATAAAGAGTGAAAGAACCCGCCTGGGTTCCCTGATAACTGCGCTTCCCGCATCTTTCATGACTGCGGTCATCACCACCTATATCATTATGGCTGATGAGGGCTTCAGGCTTCCGGGATACGTTGCCTATCCGATTGGCATCACGGCATCTTTGGTTCTGTTTGTGCTGTATCTCATCACCTGTATCATTCAGCGAAAGAACGAGAAAAAGTGAGGAATACCCCCGAAAAACTGTTGCATATCCAAG
>ODAI012921990.1_pt1 | contig 18031 bp, 15 predicted proteins | sample 1539321 | NCBI WGS metagenome assembly ODAI01 (sample SAMN02144231, study PRJEB22623) | gut metagenome | biome: sheep rumen | host: Ovis aries | place: New Zealand | reverse complement strand
GCTATGATAGAAGTGATGAAGGTAGGACAAGTTGGATAAATTTCCTAAAAGATTACGAAGAAAGAAGGAGCTTATAATGGCAAAAAAGACGGCGACAGATATCGTTAGCTTGGAAAATAAGGGATATTTGACCTTGAAAAATTATGACTTCAAAGAAGTCATGGTAGAAGAAATGGAAGGACTCAGCACCTTCTTTGAAAGGGTAAAAATGCCCTCTGGTGAGACCACGCTTTATCAGTTGCCCTCAGAAAACCCTGAAGAGCCAAATTTTTGTAAAGAGTTTTCTGCTGTGATACTATATCACCACCCTATACGGGCGTATTTCAAAACTAAGTTTTCAGGGGCAGCTAATCCTCCAGATTGTGGAAGCCTTGATGCAGTTACTGGCTTTGGTAATCCCAGCGGCGATTGCAAAAGCTGCATCTATAACGAATATGGCTCTGGAGAAAATGGCTCTAAAGCATGCAAAGAACGCCACAGGATGTATCTTTTACGTGAGGGTGAATTATTCCCCATCATGCTCTCTTTGCCAACAGGATTGCTTAAAGAGCTAAGCAGATATTTGATGCGATTACTGACAAAAGGAATCAAGAGCAACGAAGTCGTTACAAAATTCACTTTGGCAAAAACTACAAACAAGGGTGGTATCGTTTATACGAAAGCATGCTTCCAGCTCCACCGTAAATTGACGCAAGATGAATTGCCATTGGTGGTTGGGATGTCGGAGCAGATAAAGCTGTTGAGCCGTAATGTCGGTTTTGAAGATGTGGACACAGAACCCGCAGTGTTATCTAAGGCGAATATGACGCAAGAGGTTGAAGGGAGAAGCGCATAACTAGCCATATGAATAATTACCCCGAAGATTATCCTGACGGATAATCTTCGGGGTATAGTTCCTGGAGTACCAGCTATATAGAAGATCGGGGAGAATAGTCTGTTCTAGGGATTCTCCCTTTTTCTTTTTTATAAGCGTAATCAGTTTTGATTAAAGGGGAGAATCCCTAGAACATCCTATATCTCCCCTCATAATGAAAATACCCGTAGATGGTTTGCTACTATAAAATGTCATTTTTGATCTTGATGTTTATTAGAGGAAAATTATATTTGGACAGTATTTCGTTTATTAGGATTTGATAGTGGTGTATCTTATATTTTTGACGATATGCTTTGCCGTGGATGTCAATATAATTCAACATATAATGGCAGTGTATGTTTTTAGTACCGTTAAAATGGATTGCGGCGAAAAGCTGTCTTTGGTCATTGCCAAGCAAAACCAAACCTATTTCTGTGCATATTGGTTTAAGGAAAGGATTGTCTTCTTTTATGAAATTATCGAAGGAGAAAATAATTTGCTGATAAGTCTTATAGGCTACATCCCAGAAGGGATAATGATGGTAGTTTTGGACCAGCTGCATCTCTGGAACAGGATTGTAGGGGTTGACATTAAAGCCAATAAAAGAATCTTGAGTAGTCTTATTGTGATCAACAAGATAGGCATACATCTCATGCAGGTGATGACGTCTATTCCTTGGTTCGAATATTAATATGGACATAATCAGATACCCTCGTTTGCCAAATTATTAAGTTTGGAGATTGCCTTGGATAAGGCGTTTTGAAGCTCTTGGACAGGAAGCTCTTTATGCCTGTTGAGCTTTTGTAACTGGGTATTAAGATTATAGATTTCGGAAATAAGAATGTCGCCGTTATGGATGACGTTGGTTTTGTTAGTATTGATGCAGTTGATGATATACCGACTTAAAGTCATGCTGGATTCAGTGGCTTTCTGTTTTATCTTGTTTTTGTAGTCTTTGGAAACCCGGATGTTGATGATATCTTCTTTGCTTTGTCTGGCCATAATAAAATCATTCCTTTCGAGAAATGTATATACAAATTAAATATATGTAATGTAGAAAATGAAAAAGAAAAACCACACGCTTTAAGTGCGTGTGGTTTTACCCCAAGATAGACGTTTGTATATACATTTTCAAGAGGAAAGTGGAGCAGTTTCAAGATTGAGACCGCAGTTGGAATGCAGGATTATAGGTCTGGGGACTATATTGTGCTATAAAGGTATTAGAAAAACGTTGTGGTCATACAAGCAAGGATGATTTTCCTTCTCGTGATGATGACAATCAGGTGCTTCCGAGGGGGCAAGCCGTTTACAGTTGGTGTGGTCCTGCAATATGCCTGTTTGCTATTCGGGTTTATGCATGATTGGGTAAAGTGGCGGGAAAGAGGCTATGAAGCCTTGGTATATGCGGGTTTTCACCACTTTCACCACTTTTTAAGGGATGCTGGAGGGATAGTGTTGGTATTGTATCGGTTCTCTTATACATGTTTTTTAGAGTGGTGAAAGTGGTGAAATGCACGTTTGTAGGCAGGAGATGGACGACTTATATAGAATACAGTAGTCGTTAGGAGTTCTTTTTTACGTAACTCTGCGCATGCTTTTTCAGGGGCAGCATATTTTGAAGTTGTGGATGAGAGTGGTTTCTTTGCTATTCTGGGACGGTAAACTAGGAATGAAAAATAGGGAGTGGTAGTAGTGGTTATTAGAGAGTATGTTGATATCTATAATGATGTTGATAAAGAACTGAGAGGAAGAACTTACACTAGTGAATCCTTGTTTAGCCACTGTATGAAAACTTGTCAAAGATTGTTTGCGGTGGCGGAATTTAAACCGGGAAAACCGACAGCTAATTTGCCTGATGAGGTGATAAATGATATTGCTGAATTATATGATAAAAAATCCAGAGAGATACCTGATGATAATCTTCCGAACGGGAAATATGATTATGCTACTTCGTGGAAGGATTTTGCTGAAGAGAAAGAAATTTCGATGTATGACCTTTCTATGGTTATTGCAGGTAAACCTAAAAATAAGCGTGAGAGGATAACAAGATCAGGAGAGGGTAATAGCGCAACAAATTCAGATTATGGTGATCTCAAAAAAATATATAAAGGTTTTTTGCAGGAGTATTTTGGATATGAGTACGATGATAGATGCCCACTAGATCTTAGGTATGAGATGATAAGATTGACCAAAATACTATATGATTGTAAGTGCTTGTGTGGAGTGGAATTGGGGTTCTTAAAACGTATTTCCGTATTGCAGTTTAGATTGGATGTGCCAAGTATATATCAAGAAGCAATAAACTTTATAAAATATAGAGTCGTGACTCGGAGGTATGATTCTGAGTTCCATTTATCATTTCAAACCATTATGCTGATTGAACGGTATGTAAATTCCTTTAAGAGTTTTTTGTATTCTTTTGCTGTACGTTCTGTTGATGGAATTTTATCGTATATCAAGAAACCTTCTTATGGGGCAATGAAATATGTTAATAAAGAGGTGTATTATACTGCTTTAAAAAATTTGAGCTGGAACCGTAACATGGTGTGTGATAATATAATTCCGGCAGAGGGGATTCAGGCTTCAAGTTATGCTAGGTTTTTGTTAAGGGATATCGAATCGATGTTTGTTGATTTGAAAAATGAAATTGTCGAATTGAGTGAACTGACATATCAAGGAATAGATTGCATATGTAATAGTAATAATCGTGATAATTTCCGTGTGAATGATATTGTGAAATTTGCTGAAGAGAAAAAGGATGTGTTTATACAAATAGCTTTTTCAGAAAAAGTAAAATTGGATGATAAGAAACGTGTAAGAAAATATATAGATAGAATAAAAAAACATGGTCCTTGTTATTTAACATTAGCCCGTGTTTACAATCTTGGTATGAATAGGTCGGAATGCTATGACCTTAGTATACGAGAGGCAATGATACTGATTTGTTTCTTTGAGAAACTTGATGATTCAGGGATTGATATTCCTTTATATAGTGGTTACAGTGGTGGGAAAAGAAGGAAAAAGCAAAAAATCATGGAGCTGTTAAAGAAGATAGAACTTATTATGAATGGCGATTCGAAGGATATATTGACGGAAGAAGAGTATTTCCTTGCGTTGAAATGGTTATTTGACAATTTGTTCATGGTAATGAGGTGTCAAACAAAAGAAACTCTAATAACTATGAAGGCTATGCAAAAAAGCTTATTAGATTGCTGGAAAGAAGTTGTGCCTATATTAAACAATGATGATTTTTCCGTGCCTATTGAAGAGTTGATAAAAAAGATATTGCCAACAGAATCAATGGAGAGAATTTTGGAAAAAGCTATAGATATATCCAGAATGGAAAGTCATGATTTGGGGCCGTCAGATTATGTTGTGATAGAATAGAAATGGTGTGTATCGTAACGGTTATTGTGTCTGTGTAATATGGAAAGCTGAAAAAGGGCTACTACCAGGAAGTGTAGTAGCCCTCTTTTTATATGGGGGAGAGAGACAGGTCCTTTAAGCCTTCATTATTCTGGGGTGGTAAATATCCCGCTTTTTACAATGTCCTCCAGGGCCGATATAGCCGTTTTATAGGGTACGTAAGTAAATAGCAGGGCCTTGGTTATTTCATCGTAATCCTGCCTAAAGAAGTCCTTGTCGATTATTTCCTGCAACAATTTTGTGGGATTTGCTCCTTCCTTGGCTGATTCACATTTTTTTATACCGCGTCTGACCTGCCGAACATCTGAAACCAGTTCCTTATCTATACTTTCTATTTTTATTTGCTGGAGAATCTGATAAATGTCATATATATGCCTAGAATAACGTTCAGATTTTCCTGCCAGATAATAGTCGCAGAGGGCAAAGACCTTATCTATGAAAGTTCGTCTTATGTCCTGTACGGGCATAGCAAAAGGCAGCAAACCGAATTCTTCAGCAACGTTGCTATTATATTTTGCTACCGTTTGTCCTACAAATGAGTCTATAGTCCTGGTTGTTGTAGGAAATGCCAGCAGAGCAACATATACTTCTACAATAATAAGTGGTTTGACAAAGGCGGAAGATACAACGGAATCATATTCAAAGATGTACCTATTAAAATCCCTGCGCCTACGGACGTCCTCACCGTTCTGAAGTGTCAGCCCCAGTGTCCTTCCTACTTCCATGACTGTATCTGCCATGTTGTATCTTTGTCCCTGGGTAGGCTTTTCAGTTACGGTCATATCAATATCTTCAGAGAATCTGTCTAAGACCTTATATGCCTTGGACAGGGAAGTCCCCCCTTTGAAGATAAATCCTATGTCTGACTCGGCGAAGCCGCGAAGCATCATGGAAACATAATAGTCCTTTTCGACAATTTCAAGGTTATGGCCCGTTTCTTCGCTTGTCTTATGCACCGCTTCACTAAACAGTGCTGTATCCTCATGTAAGTACATTGTACATCTCCATCTTTATAAGTTCCTGACTGACCCGGGAGGGATATGCATCGATATTATCTTTGATCTGTTGCCAGGTAACTTTTGCCTTTACTGCATACTGCTGTATCTTCTCAATGGTTTCCTCCCTGCTCAGCTCAGAGTATTTCCAGGCCACAGAAACTAAGTCCAGTAGAGATAAGGCAGCAACGTTATCTTTTGTGATGGTTTTCTTGGGGTGGCTGACCACCACCGTTTGGTTGCCAATAGTGATTTCGCGACGCCGTTCGCCACTTTCTGCATTGGTGACAATCATTGTCTTGGCTGGGACCTGCGTGGTAATACCAGCCATATTGGCCAAGGTGAAATCCGCATAATAGCCAAAGGGGGATTCTTCGGTGCCCAGGTACTTGTCCACCAGGACTCGCCGTGAATTAAAGGGAGCCAGACCAAAGATTTTGGATTTTTGGGGGAAATAGTACACGCCTCTATCAAACCGCTTCAATAGTCCCTTCTTTACCCAACGGGACATCAGGCTTCTGCCGTAGGTGGCAGTAACGTTAAGCAGTTCAACAGCATCCTCTAGGTAGATGGGAACGTTATCTTCGTAGTTGTCTCTTAAAATGTCTATCAACATGTAGTTTCACCACCTTTTTGATTCTAGTGTACAACTTTTGCATATATTTGTCAAAATATGTGGCAATATGGTCTGTTGCTATTAGTGGATTTTTGTTTATTTTGAATGGATAGATTTGTTTTCTTCCTTAATATATGAACGGCTTCAAGGTATGTCCTTTAATTCCTTTGTCCTGTGCGAAAAATCGTGCGAAATCTAGCTCCTATTTTCTAGAGGTTGCTTGATGTAGACTAAAAATCGTGAATAGACGGCCGTCATTCATATAAAACTTAATAAAGGAGTGGTGAACTATGAATGGTTCATTACCAGGGAATGGCGGAAATCCATTCCTGAAGGGGGAAGTTGTCCCCCTTAGTACAATGGCGGAGTCACCTTACAAGGTGGCAACCCTGCTTAAGCGGGTCGTGGAGTTCGTTCCTACGGGAAAAATGTTCCCCAAGGGTGAAGTGGAACCAGGCATACTGGAAAATCCTTATATCACCCCAGAGGAATATTTCATGGCCACAGGCGTGAAGATGCCAGGGGTGCGAACCAATGGGAGCTTGGAAAAGGTAAGAAAATTCAGGGCTACCATGGGTAAGCACAGAAAAAGCATGGATAAATTCCTTGTAGAATATGATGGCATCTACCTGCGTCCCAAGGATACCGAGAAGGATAGACCGGTCCAACTGACCAACTTTGACTTCTGGGTGGTTGAACTGCTGGAACGGCATTGCCGTGATGGTTCTGTCATCAAAGAGGTTGGCTATGTGGTGCTTGAACATGAGGACGAGCCCCAGCGCATAGCAGTATCCGACTACAACGCCAGGCTGATAGACCAGATAATCTCAATCTTTCCGGACTGCTGCATAACATATCCCAATAGTGGTTTGGCTAGAAGCTATCTGAAGGAATTCGCCTCTGCCCGGTATGGAGACGCTCTACGAACTCTCGAAAAGAGGGTGGTGTATGAGTACCATGGCTGGGAGGTTATTGAAGGTAAACATGTTTACCTATCATCAAGGCGGGCGGACTGTGATTGTAGCTGCTACATTCCTGATACGCCGCTGGAGCAAGAGGCGGCAATCTGGAAGAACGGCTTAAGCATCCTAGATATAGGAAAGCAAGTCATCAAGGACGATGGCGCTGTAGACCGTTTCCAGACCTATAAGGTATCGTTGCCATTTTGGCTGTACCTGCACATGGGCTACGCCAGCAAGCTTTTTCAGGATGCTGGATTAAACCTACAGTTCATACTGGTAATAGTGGGCAAGTCTGGTAGCCTCAAGACAAGCACCTGCAAGGCCTTCGCCGAGCCTTTCCATCCCGGGGGGATGCTGCGGTTAGAATCAACGCCGCGAGCAATGGAGATCTACCGCGAGTCCTGCATAGACCAGACCATGATAGCTGATGACATTTTCGTTCAGAAAGGCGCTGTTATGGCCAACTTAGAGAATATCATCCGAGCCTTTGGCGACGAAGTAGGCAGGGCTAAGTCCGGCGGAGCTCAATACGGGGATATAGTCAGAACGCAAGTTCGCGGAAGTTGCATCGTAACCTCGGAGAACGCCCTGGAGACTCAGCAGTCCAGTACCTTAAGATACGTTACCTTAAGGTTTATGCCTGACTCCATTGCTCCTGACGTTCTTAGACGGTTTCAGGAAGACCAGCGTACCGCCCAAAGGCTAGGTCAGCCTTCGCTGGTTCAGAGCTATTTCGGTGCTTGGATCCACTTTCTGGAACGCCGGTATGAAGAGGTCGTTGACTTCCTAGGGGCTTACCAGCCCCCTGAACTGGTCCTGCGCTTCAAGCGCCATCAGCAGATATACAGGGCTTTCTCGGCAATAGCTATGCTTGTCCTGAGATGGGGCAAGGAAGCAGGTGCCATTAGTACAGAAGAAAGTGAACAGCTTTTTGCCCTGTGGCTGGATATAATCAGGTCGCTGATGAAGCTTAATGAGGACATGGCCATAACAGCCGAGCCTTGGCAGCAGTTCCTCTTGGCCTTGCAGGCAATTATTGGCACTGGTGCAGTCTTCCTGGCCTACACCAAGGATGAGTATGAGGGCAATAGTGGTAGATTCCTGGGGTTCAAGCGGTTTGGGGCAGGTGGGGAATGCGAATACGTCTTGGCACCTGAGGATACGTACGTCCGTGTGAAAAGCCATATGCACAGTGCAGGTAAGGATCTTATCGAAAAGCCCATGAGCATTTATCGTGATCTCTGTGAACATGGCATAGCTAAAGGCTATATCGGCCAGACAAATGGAAGAAATACTCGGAATCGGTATCTGAAACGGGTTAAACTACATGGGCATCAGGTGGAAATGCTTGTAATAGATGCCGATTCAATGGAGAGATACATCGAGTCTATACGGGAGGAGTCAAAATGAAATTTTTAGCCATCGGGAAATATAACACTGCCTTTTGCGAAGGTATAACCGAGCTGAAAGCAGCCTTGGATTATCGTAAAGACCTGGAGTGCAGAGTGGTTGGGGCGGATGACTGGGAGGCATTGCTGGAGACAGCTCGTAATGCGCAGCAGCGTTTTGTTGAATGCTGCATCGATGGTTCCATTGTACAGATGGCACTGCCGCCAGTCGTGACAGGCGCATTCTCTCTGGAGTATCCTGCAAGCACGTCGCTTCCAGCCGTTTTTATGAATGGCAATGAGGTAGGGGTGTGGGGAATCAGTGGGCTGAATGGCTTCTGTGTTGCCAAATCGATTGGGGAACTCTGCCAGATTTTGGCAGGGGAAGGAATGGTCTATCCTATCGCGCAGTGGTGTGGTTCCTTTGAAGTCGCTGTGGCAGGAGCACGTAATCATTACTGTAGGCGTTTTTGCTCAAGGTATGAAGTCCCTGTTGAAAGCACAGGAATGCCTCAGGCGTACATTGAGTACTATTGTGATCCTTTCTTCAACGAGCGCGAGAAACGCCGTGAAGCGCAGCTCAAGCAGCTACAGAAGAGAGCGCTGGAAAACTGGGAACGTGGCTGGTTGCAATAGTGGCTGGCCTTGGGAGAGCCGATTTGAAAATCGCGTACCCGACAAGAATATATTATAACCCTGAAGAGGGCAAGTGATATACAGCATGACCTTAGAATCGGGCTGCCGTGCATGCTGTACTGTGATTGGTGGCGCCACTGGCGGCAGTGGCGCAGATTGGGGGGCATAATGAAAATCTTGTCAGAGCAGGAACTGGCTAAATACCTGGACATATCTAAGTGGACTGTCAGGCAGTGGCGTCTGAGCGGAGGCCTTCCGCATATTCAGGTGGGAAGACGTATATTCTACAGGGTGGAAGCTGTCGAACACTGGATGGAGAAGATGGAGGGGAGGGGAGAGCTGGATGGGCCTGACAATGGTGACTTGGTATCCATAATTTAGGAAACAAGTCGCCCGCATGTTGCATATCAGGCAGTTCGTGCAGTTTTTAATGGGGGGGCTGGCCGGATTGGCCGGCCTCATTTTTATGAGGAGTGGTAAAGATGCCTTCGAAAATTTGTAAGCGTAGTGACGGCACCTATAGGCTTTCGGTGGCCGTTGGTTATGATAACCAAGGTAAGCAAATTGTGAAGTACAAGACAGTTCAGGCCAGAAGTATGCGGGAAGCGGAGCGGGAATACGTCCTCTTCGCAGCCGAGGTACAAAAGGGGGAGGTGGCGTTTACTGGAAAAATAAAGCTTTCGGAATTTGCTAAGCGTTGGTTTGAGGAGCATTGCATGGCCAAATTGGCCCCTAAGACGCAGCGCAGCTATAAGAACCACCTGAATAACAGGATACTACCCGCCTTGGGGTATTTGGATATCAACAAGATTCGACCGCAACATATAATAAGTTTTCTGCGCGAGTTACAGGAACGAAAGGAGCGGTATGACAAGCGTGAAGGTAAGGTATCGCAAGCATCAGTATGTTACAGTTTCAGGGTTCTATCTTCTATGATGCAGGATGCTGTTCAATGGCAGATTATCCCCAATAATCCCTGTAGAAAGGTTGAATCTCCTGCTGCGCCCAAAGGAAAGGTGAGAATAATGGATGAAGCAAGTATAGCGATGATGCTCCAAGCTCTGGAGCAGGAGCCTCTGAAGTATAGAGTTATCATTCTGTTGGCAATTGATAGTGGCCTTAGGTTGGGGGAACTAATGGGCTTGAAATGGCAAGATTTCGAGCTTGATGAAGGTATGCTCCAAGTTACAAAATCCAATCAGGCCTTGAAGGGCTTGGGGATTTTTACCAAGTCACCTAAGAATGAATCATCTGTTCGTACGGTGATGATTTCCAATAGCATGGTTAGATTACTGAAGCAATACCACTCAGAGCAGACAAAAGTACGTTTGCAACTGGGGGAGAAATGGGTAGATGAAGGATGGCTCTTCACTCAATGGAATGGTGCGCCAATGTATCCCACCACGCCCTCCCAGTGGTTCAAGAAGTTCCTGGAGAGAAATGGCTTGCCCCACATGCGCTTCCACGCTTTGAGGCACCTGTCGGCTACCGTGCTCATATCTCAGGGGGTTCCGCTGAAGAACGTTAGTTCACGTTTGGGGCATGCAGATATTAGGACCACGGCTAATATTTATGGTGAGGCTCTGCAGTCAGTTGATCGCCAGGCTGCGGCAAAAATGGATGAATTCCTTACTAGGACTCGTAATGTGCAGTAAGCTATGTGTAGCACGGAGCAGGGCATTATCTGCTATGGAAATGTTGGAAGTTCCAGCTGGAGACCGCTCCAAGTATGCTGAGATTCTGGGGAAGTAACCATTTTGCCTATTTTGTCTCTTACGAATAGACATAAACCATTGCATATAAGATTTTGGATCCTGCATGTTTGTACCTTATTTGTACCTTATCAGGAACAAAATACAGCAAATAAGGGCAAACGTCTGCTAGAGTGTGGGTGAAAAAATCTAGCAATATCAAGGCTTCGCAAGCTTTTCGTTTCGTTTGCAAATGGGCTTGAACTCATTCGTAATGAGCAGGTCACAGGTTCAAGTCCTGCAGCTAGCTCCATAGGAAAATCAAGGCCTCCAGGGTTCCTGGAGGTTTTTTCTTTTTGCCTAAAAACACCTAAATGTACCTTATTTGTACCTTATTGCGTCAAAACTGATGCAAAGTTATTGGCTTTATGGCAATGGTGTGCCCCTAGGAGGCGGATTAAAGCAGTATGTGGGCGAATCGCTGTACTAGAATACGCTGTACTAAAATATTTGACATTGAAGTTGACTTCAATGAAGTTAATTTCATAAAAGATGAAATCTAGTTAAGCTTATGCTATAATTATATTGAAGTTGATTTCAATGAAGTGTACTTCAATTAAAGAGGTGTTATTGATGGCAGAGTTTATTGGCCGTAGGCGGGAGCTTAAAGCGCTGAATAGCCTTTATCATAAAGATGGTTTTCAGATGATGGTGCTTTATGGGCGGCGCAGGGTGGGGAAGTCTACCTTGCTCCAACGCTTCATAGAGGACAAGAAGGCAGTGTTCTATACAGCGGTGCGCAGCAGCAGCCAGCGCAACTTGATGCTGATGGGGGACTATGCTATTGAGGCATTGGCTCCTGAGATGCGAGGGGTCAATTTCAGCTCCTATGAGGATTTCTTTAGCTGGATCGGCGAAAAGGCACAGCAGGAGAGGATTATCTTTATCATAGATGAATTCCCCTATCTAGCCGAACAAGACAAGTCTCTGCTGTCTGTTCTGCAAAAATTCATAGACAGGGAATGGCTGGACGGCAATATGTTTTTCATTCTCAGCGGCTCATCTATCAGTTTTATGGAAGATGAAGTGCTGAGTGAAAAGAGTCCTCTCTTTGGCAGGAGAACCTCACAGATGAAGCTGAAGGCCTTCAATTACATGGAGGCGGCGGAGTTTGTGCCTGAGTTTTCTGCTGAGGACAAGGCTGTGGTGTACGGTGTGACCGGCGGCATAGCCAAGTATCTGTCTATGTTTGATGACCGCTTATCGCTGGATGACAATCTGAAGCAGCTGTTTTTCGCTGAGACGGGGTATCTCTATGAGGAGCCCAATAATCTTCTGACACAGGAGTTCAAGAATGTGGCTCTGTATAATGCCATCATAGAAGCAGTGGCAGCGGGACGTAACAAGATATCGGCCATAGCAGACCTTACACATATGGACTCAACCAAGGTGTCTCATGCGGCGGCCAATCTGGTGGCTACAGGCATTCTGCGAAAGGACTATGCCATTACGGACGAGAACAACAAGCGCAAGGTGCAATATGTGCTGGCTGATAATATGTTTCGCTTCTGGTACCAGTTTGTCTCTGCTGGAGTAGGCATGATTGACTTTGGCCGTGGCGCTATATACTATGATAATGTGGTCAAGAAGAGCCTGCCTAATTATATGGGCAGCGTCTTTGAAGACATGTGCCGCTATTACACCATGTATATGGGCACATCCGGCAGGCTGGCCTGTCTGACTACCAAGGTAGGGAAATGGTGGGGGACTAATCCTGCCAAGAAAGAGGAAACAGATATCGATGTGGTTGGTATAGACAGTATCAGCAAACAGGCGGTCATTGGCGAGTGCAAGTTCAAGAACGAGGTTTTGGACAAGGGCGTATTTGAGCAACTGAAGGCAAGGCACCAGCTTATCGACAAGAAGTATACGGTGGTGCAGTATCTGCTGTTCTCAAAAAGCGGATTTTCCGATTGGATTTTGAAGAACGCAGAGCAGGAGCACATATATATGGTAGACTTGGAGCAGATGTATGAGTCTGACAAAGCTGATTTTGGGGGTTCCTAAAGGTGTCTTAAAAGTGTCTTATTGGGGGCCAAACACCGCTATCAGGGCATATCTAATGCAAATTAGGAAGCCAAGAAATCAAGCAAAATCAAGGGGAGACAAGCTGTTGCCTCGTCCTGCAAAGGCTGGGGGGCGCATTCGTAATGAGCAGGTCACAGGTTCAAGTCCTGCAGCTAGCTCCATAGGAAAATCAAGGCCTCCGGGGTTCCTCCGGGGGCTTTTTGGTGCGTTATTTCTGAGAGGTATTTTATCTAGTTGAAAACGCACTTAAGTTTTTGTTTTTTTTATCGATAACAATTATATACAACTCGGAAAGAAAGTTGCCCATCCATAGGAGAGCAAATATCATAATAGGGAGTTGATGTATTGTGGCGATGGTAATAAAGAACAATATGCAGAGCGTGAACACGCTAAACACGCTTAATACCAACAATAGTGAACTGGCCAAGTCGCTTAAGAAAGTGTCTTCTGGAATGCGCATCAACAGCGCCGCAGATGGTGCATCGGAATACGCCATAGGAAAAGGAATGGAGGTGCTGGTCCGTGCCTTGGATGCGGACATCGACAACACTAAGACGGGGCGCAATTTAGTGAATACCGCTGAGGGCGGCATCCAGGACATCATCAATCTCCTGCGGGAGATGAAGGAGAAGGCCATTGATTCGGCCAACGATCACAACAGCGATATCGACAGGGCTACCATACAGAAGGATTTTTCAGGACGGATGGAAAATATCACGGATATTGCCGCCACTACCAATTACAATGGGCGGTTGCTTTTGAATGGTGATTACGCGGAGCCGTGTGAGAAAATGGTGCATCTAAGCATTCCTCACTATACGACTAGGCAGATTACAGTGGGCCCTCCTAGCATCAGTGTGATACCTAATGGAAAGGGAGCATATTCGATTATCCAAAACAATAGTATCTCGGATTTGATGTTAAATTGCACACCGGTACCTAATACGGGGACAAAGAGTACCGGGTGGAATAGTTATCGTACATATCAGCCAGATTTAGGATTGAGTTATGTTGGGACTTATGCGACGTCTTGGTCGTGGCCTCAGGCCATGGGATTAACCGGAAGCACGACACAAAAAAATCAATTGGCTGTGAAAGCAGATTTTTCTGGTGTTAATCTGAATGGTGGAACTTTTCCTACTGCTCTGGATGGGCAGGGCTTTACCGTTATTTGTGGTGGATGTGATCAATATATAAATTTCAAATTTGATGCGAATTCTACTACCTCCAGTGTGAGCCGACCATCCTCCCAACGCTTGGAGTACACAATTGGTGTACAGAATGTAACTTCTGCTAGTGATTTGGCGCAAGCCATATTTGATGGGGTTAATGATCCAAGTACTTACTCCATTCGTGAGCAGAGTAAGTATAATCCGGTGGATCCTGATAGCAGTGACAATGTTTTGTTAGATGGAAATCACCAAGTTCGTTTTGCAAAGGATCCATCAGGAACCGGGTATGTGTTCTTGAAAGACTATAGTCCGGCAATAGGGTTTATTGCCAGTGGGACAGTTGTTGATATGACAACCAATCCCAATGATGTACCTTTAGGTACAACCATCGTTACTGGCCCTACGACATATACCCTGACATCAGCTGTCGACTATGAAGAGCGTGATGAGCTACAACATATTGAGGGGAGACCGCTTATCATTCATACTGGAGCAAAGGCCAATCAGAATTTGCGGGTTTTCATCAATAGCATGCATCCCATTGCTCTGGGCATCAACAGAGCTTCGGTGGACACGCGGCCAAACGCGGTAAGGTCACTTGAAATCATTGACAACGCTTTGCAGTATGCGCTGAACGAGAATACCCGCATGGGGGCATATCAGGCCAGGCTGAACGAGACAGAAGAAACTCTGGTGGCTGCGGAGGAGAACACTACGGCTTCCATGAGCACTGTGGAGGATGCCGACATGGCTAAGGAGATGCAGATATACACGAAGAACAGCGTCCTAACCCAAGTGGCGCAGTCCATGCTAACCAAGTCGAACCAAAACGCAAGCAGTGTGCTTGATTTGCTTCAATAAAACGGGAGAGCGGCTGGCTTATTATGCCGGCTGCTCTTTTTCCTTGTGGAAAAATAATTTTCTAAACAGGATTTAATGCTATTGTCAAAGAAATAACTTAAAATATAGAATGAAAATGTCGATATATACCATATAAGATTGGATTTAGTTGATAAAGACAGAGGGTTGATAGCATGGCCAAAAAAATATTATGCCTTACTATGCTGATGGGACTGCTGTTTTCCTGTGCCTGCGTGAGCGCTGCGCCCCAGGTGATACACGCCACGGGGGTCTATGTCATGGGGGATAATGATTCGCCCAAGATCGCCAAGGATGCGGCCCGGCAGGAGGCTATGCGGTCGGCGGTGGAGCAGGCGGGGGTCTATGTGGAAAGCTATTCCCGTACTCAGAATATGGAGCTGACTGAAGATGATGTGCGCATGATTTCCGGGGCGGTGCTGAAGGTCACCCATGAGAACTCTGTGCCGGAACTCACGGGCAATGTGCTCAAATACACGGTGAATATCATCGCCGAGGTAGACACGGATACCATCGACCTGCAGAATATGATGCAGAAGCGGCAGGAACTGGAAAAGCTGCAGAAGGAGCGGGACGAGCTCAAGAAGCAGAATGAGGAGCTGTTGCAGAAATACGAGCACGCCAGCGGCAGGGAAAAGCGGGAAATCGGCCATCAGCTGGAAAACCAGTACACCCTGGGACAGATTTTTGACGAGTGCGTGGCCCTCATCCAAAGGGGGGAGCATAACGCTGCCATTACCCGGCTCACCAAGGTCATCCGCGACACCAGCGTCACGGACAGCCCCCTGGCCTATGCCTATTATCTGAGAGGACGGGCTTATTACGGCCTGCGCTCTGATGACAATGCCATGCTGGACTTTGACAGTGCCCAGAATACGCCCCATGATGATGCCATCTATCCCATCTGGAAGTGCCATCGCTATCGCGGCTTGATTTATTACGACAGGCAGCGCTACCAGGAGGCCTACAACGAGCTGAAGTGGGCCTGGGAGGCCTCACCCAAGGATGACCGGGAGCTTTGGACCGAGCTGCAGCGGGCAGACGAGATGGCCAACAAGCGGCAGGACCCTCCGCCCCAGCAGCCGCCTGCCCAGTCCGGTGACAACATGGAGGATATGTGGAAGCAGGTCATAGGCAATATCCTCATCGATGCTATCAAGGGTGAGATCAGCAAGGAGCAGAATCGGGGGCATGAGGTCTACCGTGGTACTCCCCGGGCAAGGATTCCGGTCTGAAAATCTGAGAAATGAATAGCAGAGTCTGCCCCATGCGCCTTTTGCGGTGCATGGGGCTGTTTATCTGCTGTATTTGTGTTATGATAGTATAGCAAGTTTGTTTGATTTACTAAGGAGTGCGTTTTGGCTATGAAAGCCACTGAAATGGATATGACTCACGGGTCCCTGTGGGACAAGATCGTGAAATTCGCCCTGCCTTTGGCCCTGACGGTGTTTTTGCAGCAGCTCTACAACGCGGCCGATGTGGCGGTGGTGGGGCGCTTTGTGGGCACGGAGGCCATGGCGGCGGTGGGCACCAATGTCTCCATCATCGGCCTGCTGGTGAATCTCTTCATGGGGATTTCCCTGGGGGCCAACGTCATGGTGGCGCGTTTTATCGGGGCCAGGGATATGGAGAAGGCCGGCAGCGCTGTCCATACTGCCTTCCTGCTGGCTCTGGCGGTGGGGCTGGGGCTCATGGCCCTGGGCGAGCTGCTGGCCGGGCCTGTGCTCACGGCTCTGGCGGTGCCGGAGAGCGTCATGCCTCTGGCGGAGATGTATCTGCGGGTGTTCCTGCTGGGCATGCCCTTCATGGGGCTTTATAACTTCCAGGCCGCTATCTTCCGCAGTCGGGGAGATACCAAGACTCCCTTGCAGGTTCTGGCGGTGACCAGTGCCGCCAATGCCCTGCTGGATCTCTTGTTTGCCGGTCCTTTGGGCTGGGGCATTGCGGGGGTGGCGGGAGCTACGGTGCTGGCCCAATTCATGGCGGCAGGCATGCTCCTTCATGTGCTGCGCCATACGGAAGGTGTCATCCGCCTTGACCTCAGGCAGCTGCACTGGCAGGGGCAGAGGATAAAGGAAATCGTGAAGATCGGCCTGCCCGCAGGCATCCAGGCCATGGTCTTTTCCCTGTCCAACATCGTCATCCAGGCAGCCATCAACAGCTTGGGGGCGGAAACCATGGCTGCTTCCAGCGCCGCTTTCACCATTGAAATCAATGTCTACTGCATTGTCTATTCTTTCTCCCAGGCGGCTACCACCTTTGTGAGCCAGAACTACGGGGCGGGGAAACTCTTCCGCTGCCGCCGGGCCACCTGGCTGTGCTTTGGGCTGGGGCTCTCCTTTATGACTACTGTCTCCCTGTTGGTGCTTTTCTTCGGGGAGACGCTGCTGGCCCTCTTTGACAGCCATCCTGAGGTCATCGCCCTGGGCATGGTGCGCATCTGGTATGTGGTGGTGCCTGCCGGCATCAACGGCATCGTGGATATTTTCTCAGGGGCCCTCAGGGGCTATGGTTTTTCCCTGCAGCCTGCCGTGCTGGCCCTGGTGGGCATCTGCGGGGTGCGGCTCACCTGGGTCTATACGGCTTTTGCCCAGGAACCTGACTTTGCCACCTTGATGTTCTGCTATCCCCTGAGCTGGACTGTGACGGCGGTATTCATCGCCATCGCCTACTGGTTCTATACAAAACATGTGAAGGTGCTGCGCCTGCGAGTGGCTAGATAAACACTCCAGGGAAAGGAGTTTTTCCATGAACGAAGTAAAGAAGCCCGAGCGGCCCATTATCTTTTACTATATTGTGACCCTCATACTGCTGGTGGCCTTCAACCACCTCTTCATGCCCTACTTTGAAGCCAAGAAAGTGCGGGAGGTGGAATACAACACCTTTATCCAGCAGACCGAAGCCAAGAATGTGGAGAAGGTTTCCATCAAGGAAAACCAGATCATCTTCACGGAAAAAGAAGACGGCAATACTTATAAAACGGGCCGCTTGAGTGACCCGGACCTCACCAAGCGGCTCTACGAATCCGGGGCGGATTTCTCCGGGGAAATCGTGGAGGAGATGTCTCCCTTCATGAGCATCTTGCTGTCCTGGGTGCTGCCCCTCTTGATTTTCTTTGCCATCGGCCAGTATATGTCCCGCAAGATGATGGAGCGCATGGGGGGCGGCCGTGACTCCATGATGTTCGGCCTGGGGGGCTCCAAGGCGAAAGTCTACATCAAGAGCGCCCAGGGGGTGAAGTTCAGCGATGTGGCAGGGGAGGAGGAGGCAAAGGAGAATCTTTCCGAGATTGTCTCCTACCTCCATGACCCTGAGAAATTCAAGG
>ODAI011864525.1_pt1 | contig 18031 bp, 8 predicted proteins | sample 1539321 | NCBI WGS metagenome assembly ODAI01 (sample SAMN02144231, study PRJEB22623) | gut metagenome | biome: sheep rumen | host: Ovis aries | place: New Zealand | reverse complement strand
ATTTCAGCTGGTCGACGGGGATATTGTCCTTGTCGTTGTAGTAGAGGTTCTCGCCAGCCATTCCCCAGATGAAGGTATAGTAGTAGGTGCCTGCAGCAGCGTGGATGCTCCACTCGGGCGACATGATGGCCTGCTCGTTGTGCAGCCACACGACGCGGCTCTCCTGGGGCTCGCCCATAACGTGGGCAATGGTCTGCTTCTCAGGCAGGTTGAAGTAGTAATAGGCCTCGATGCGGCGACCGTGGGTATGAGGAGGCATCGTGTTCCATACGGCACCAGGGTTGAGCTGTGTCAGACCGAGCTGCAGCTGGCAGGGACCTTCCTCCAGCACGTCGTTGACGATGAGCTTATAGACAGTGCGGTTGTTGGCCTCCTCGGGGGTGCCTACAGGACCCCATACGGCAGCCTTGAGCGAACCCTTGCGACCGTCGAGCGTAATCCACTGGGTCTTATAGTGCTGATGGGCCGTAGCGGAGTTCAGGTAGAACTTGGCAGGCTTCTGGGCGTCCTTGGAGCGGAACTCAACTCGCTTGTTGACGTCCTTGTCCTTGCCGATATGGCCGCGACCGATATACAGGGCTTCCTTGGGAGAGAGGGCATACTCCTTGCCGTCGACAATAACCCAGCCGTCGCCCTCGCCGCAGTTGACCACACCCAACTCGCGGTTGTAGAGAAAGTACTTGTCCTTGATGGTGGGGTCGACATCGAGACCCAGCTCCAGAAAGTTCTCCAGCTTGAGGGTCTTGGTGACAGGCATCGCTCCACCGAAGATAAAACGGTCGTAGTGCGAATAGGTGAGGTTAATCTCGTCGGCCACCATCACCTTCTCCATCACGAAACGCTCGCGCAGCGTCTTGGTGTCGTAGTGCTTCACGTCGGCTGGATGGCATGCCGTCTGGAAGTTCACCTTCTGCTGGGCCTGCATGCCTAAGGCTGCTGCCAACAGGGCAAAAGAAAGAATTGTCTTTTTCATCTTGATATGTTTTTTCGTTTTTAAGTGATTATTTCTTGTTGATGCGCATGCGGTTCCACCATACCAGTGCGAGTGTGAGCACCGTCAGTACGGCTGCACCGATATACGACAGATACTTCATCGAGGCATAGATAAGCGTGGACAGCGGGCTGGAGGCGAAGTCGAGGGCACCGGCCTGGAACCCTGCAGGCACCTGCACCGTCTTGTCGTCAGGATGGATCTGTGCCACGGCATGGGCGGCACTGGTGAAGTCGCCTGCCATCCAAGTGACGAAGTAGAGTCCGATGGCCATCACCACCAGACCAACGATGAACGAGCGGAGCACATTGCCATTGGTATAGGGCAGCACCATCACGAAGACGTAGAACATGCCAGCCAGCGAGGCCAGCGGCAGGAACTGGTTGCCAGGCAGCACGACGGCCAGCACCAGCGTGACGGGGATGAGCAGCAGCGATACCACGAGCGTCGTAGGATGACCGATGACCAGTGCGGGCGACATGCCGATATACAGCTCCTTGTCGGCACCGAACTTCTTGGCTATCAGCTCCTTGGTAGCCTCAGCGATAGGCTTCAGACCCTCGATGAAGAGCGACGTGATGCGAGGTATCAGCTCCATGACGGCACCCATCTTGATGCCTATCTGCAGCGTGACGGGGATGTTGGCCACCACCTCGTCCCAGTCCTTGCAGGCCAGACAGCCGATGATGATGCCTATCAGCACACCCAGGAAGAGCGGTTCGCCAAAGAGGCCGAACTTCTGCTTCATGCCCTCCGAGTCGATATTCACCTTATTGATGCCGGGTACATAGTCCAGTCCCTTGTTGATGGCCACAGCAAACGGCATGAATCCCTGACAGAAGGGCTGAGGAATGGAGATGCCGTCCATGCCAGGATAGAACTGCTGGAATCTCTTGGCCGTAACATCGGCCAGCACCAGGGTGATGATGTAGCAGACGATGGCTGCAAAGAATCCCCAGGCAATGCTGTCGGTCATGAAATAGACCACCGCACCGATGAAGGCAAAGTGCCAGTAGTTCCACAGGTCGATGTTCACCGTGCGTGTGCAGCCTAAGAGCAGCAACACTAAGTTGACTCCTAAGCAGACGGGAATGATAAACGAACCCACCAGCGTGTTGTAGGCCACCGACGCGGCTGCAGGCCACCCCATGTCGAATACCTGCAGTTCGAGTCCATATATCTCGACCACCTTCGACAAGGCCGGCGACATCGTGTCCACCAGCAGGGCGGTGATGATGCTCAAACCCACAAAACCGACACCAACGAAAAGTCCTGATTTTAACGCCTTAGAGAACTTAATGCCTATACACACACCAAGAATGGTGAAGATGATGGGCATCATTACAGCGGCCCCAAGGCCAATGATGTAACTGAAAACTTGTTCCATTGCTTCTAAAAAATATCGATATTCTTTTCTTTGTTTTAGCGTAATCGGATGCAAAGATAATAAAAAGAAATGGACTGACCAAACAGTAGGCCTATTTTTTAAGAAACAATAAAAGAGCCCCAGACCTTGCAGTAACAATCTGGAGCTCCCTAAAGAACCGCACTTATGACTAAGGCGGCACGAAACGTGTATGCTATGGATTAAAAATCAGCAGACCTGATTAATAGGGCCAGGTAGCCGCCGCCACACCAGCCTTGATGCCTTCGAGGGCATTGGTACCTACGACAGAGGCATTCTTACGGTCGATGATGGTACCCGTGCCTGTCTCGGTAAGCAAGTTGCCCAGGTCGTTGACATCCCAGGCAAAGGCCACGATACCCATGTTGGCGGCATACTGGTTGACACACTTGTAGAATGCCTTGACGGAGGCATTGTGCTTGTCCTGGTCGCCCGTGATGGTGCGCTGCTGGGCTGCATACTCACCGATGATGACGGGATAGCCCTTGGAGGTGAAGGCCGTCTGCATCAGGCCGAACAGGTAGCGCAGGTTGTCTTCTTCGCCATAGGTGGCGTTGTGGTCGGTGGAGTGGTTGTCAGCGCCCCAGTAGTAGAACGCCTTGTCGCCTGAGGCATCGAAGGTGCCGCAGAACTGGCCTGGGTTGTAGTAGTGTACCTCCACCATCAGCCGACCGGCCTGTTCAGGCAGGTCGCTGGCACTCAGCAGCTGGCTGGTGGATGTGATGTCAGTGCTGGGGCCTTGTACGACGAGCGTACGCTGGGCATTGTTGCCGCCTGTGGCTCGTACTGCCTCAACGAAAGCCTTGTTATAGGTGTTGAGGTTCTTCATGAGGTCGGCATGGCGACCGTTGAAGAGGTCGTACTGCTGGAAGGGTTCATTCATTCCGGCAAAGAGCAGATGCTCGTCATAGTCGCGGAACTCGTTGGCTATCTGTGTCCAGATATCCTTCAGGCGCTCAGCTTTGGCAGCTATCTGCTCGTCGGTGAGCGGACGGAAGGATGTGGTAGATGCCGAGAAGCCCTCGACCTCTATCCAGCCACCGTCCCAGTGGTCGTTCAGCACCACATAGAGACCGTCGTTGATGCAGTAGTTGACAACCTGCTTGACGCGGGCCATCCACTGGGCATCAATGGTGCCGCTGCCGTCGCTGTGGATGTTCCACGAACACGGAATACGCACCGACTTGAAGCCTGCCGCCTTGACGGCATCAATCACCTGTTGGGTGGTCTGCGTGGGTTGCCAGGCTGTCTCGGCAGCGAGTCCGTCGCCGGTGGCCTCCAGCGTGTTGCCGAGGTTCCAGCCTGGCACCATCTCCTTGGCAAGAGCCTTAGCGTCCTTGGTGATAGCACCCGAGGGAGCAACTGTTCCTTCGGCCTGCGTGACGGTGACGGTAGCCGACTCTGAACCGGCGGTGACGCTGATGGTGGCCGTACGGCTATAGGTGGTAGGATTGGCACCGACAGTTACCGTAAGGGGGTACACCTTCAGGCCACCCTGCACACTGCCTACCGACACCTGGCACCAGTCAGCGCTGCTGGTGGCAGTCACCTGCGTGGGAGCCTGCGCACTGACGGTCAGCTCGCCGCCGTCAGCAGTGAACGAGAGAGAAAGGGGACGCACGGTGAGCTTGGACACAGGCGTGCCGCCGCCACCATCGCCCGTATCGTCGCCGCCACAGGCAGCGAAAGCTGTGGTGGCCAAAAAGGCCACACACAGCATGAGAAATTTCTTCATATTCTTACACATAACGATTAATAAAGACTGTTAACAGTGAATGTTACTGCAAGGCTCTTGGTAAAGCCAAGCGCAGGTTCGAAGTCCTTGGCGCCACCACCGAAGGGGCTGTCGGCAGCCGTGCCGGAACCATAGGCGTTGAAGAGCTCGATGCGGTAGTTGCCCTTGCCCTCAATGTCGCCATACTTGACCTTCGACTCGTCGAAGGCAACCTCCTTGCCGTCGGCCACCACCTTATTAAGCGTGACGCTGGCATTAGGATAGGCAGCAGCAAAGCCTGCAATATCAGCCACCACCACCATGCCGTTGGGTACGGGAGTGTGGTTGACAACGGTATAGGTACCAGGACCGCCTACGCCAATCTTCTCGTCGCCCCAGTTGCCGCTCCAGTCGTTGGCAGCAGCACTCAGTCCGCACTCGAAGCCCTCGAGGGTAACAATGGTATAGGTAATCTTCATCGAGCTGTTGAAGGCAAGAGCAGGCTCCTGTTCCTTGGCACCACCGCCAAACGGACTGTCACTGCCAGTACCGGCTCCCCAGATATTGAAGAGCTCTACGCGGTAGTTGCCGTTGCCCTCCAGGTCGCCCGTCTTGAACTTGGCAACATCAAAGGCTATCTCCTTGCCGTCGCACTCAATCTTGTCGATGCGGATGATGGCATTGGGATAGGTAGTCATCAGGCCTGGGAAGTCTAATACCACTACCTTGCCGCCATCGCGCTGACCCGTGCACTCGAAGGTGTACTGCTTGCCGCTTTCTACCTTCACCTCGCTGGTGAAGCTGCTCCATGCACCATTGTAGTTGTCATCCCAGTGCAGCAGGCTGACAACGAACTTGGTGGGCTTGCGGGCCTCCTCGTTGACATAGTTGAACGACCAAGTGCAGAGACCCTCGCTCGAATTGTCGCGCATCACGCCAATCTGCATACCCGTATCGTCGATGGCCAGGATCTTCAGCTTGGTGGTCCAGTTGGTGGCCTGTCCGTAGTAGTTGTCGAGATAGAGCAGCTCCACACCTTGGAGCGTCAGCGTCTTCTCTTTCTCATCCACGGTGAACGTACCCGTCTTGACGGTGCCGTTCTGGTTGACCTCCACAGTGCCGTCTTCCTTGAAGATCATGTAGCCATAGTCCTTGGCTTCGCAAAGCCAGCTGTTGCCGGCATAGTCGGGCGACCAGTTCCAGACATCGCCCTGGATGGGTTCACCGTTGGTCACGGTGCGCCACGAGTCGTCGGAACCATAGAAATAGAGCGGACCGGCATACTTGCGACACTTTGCCTCCTCGTCGATGTCGAGATACCACGTGTGGTAGAGCAGCGACTTGTCGAGCTTCACATCGCGGGCTGTAGACACCGGACGCACGGCGAGTGCCTCGTAGGTGGCACGGGTGGCACGAGTGCCGGCAGTGTTGGAGAATTCATAGTCGACGGCAAACTGAGGACTGCTGGTGTTGACAGAGCCGGTAAGGTAATAACCCTTCTCACCTGTCTCCACCACACTGTTGCCTACACGCTTACCTGCTGCAGGCAGGAAGATGCTGTTGCCGTTAGGACCGGTGAAGGTATAGCCGCGCACACCATCAATCTCGCCATAGGTAGCCTGACAGAGCGAGAAGAGTTCCTCGAACTGGTCGGCAGTAGGCAGGGTACCCTTGCCGCCGGTATAGAGATAAGCCACATCGGAGGCTGTCTTATAGGTGTCGCTGCTGGCATAGTCGGCAGGATCGATGCTGGGGTTGATACCCGTCAGGTCGCCAAAGCCGAAATACCCGCCAAAGTCAGACAACTCCTTGGCACCTATGTTGTGCTTGGCCCACTTGACGGAGAGCCCCAGGTCAACGAACTCATCAGCCACACTAATCTCATGGGCAGCAGTCTGGAACGTCTTCACGTCACCATACACCACACCAGGACCGAGGTCGAGGTAGGCAGCATAATAATAGGTAGTGGAGGGCAGCAGTCCGCACGTAGAGCGCGAATACTCCTGCGGAGTGCTTCCAATCGACAGGCGCAGACCGTTGCGCACGTCCTCGACATCCTGCGACAGCGAGATGACGAATCCAGCGTCCTTGGCATCAGCGGGAGCCTGCTGGGTAGAGCCGAAAAGCGTTGCTTTGGCAAAATCCACATAGTCGTGACCCTCAGTGATGGCTTTCGCATCAGTGGTAATCAGCGACTTCACCTCGCCGGTATAGGTCAGCTTGCCCTGCAGGGTGACATAAGCCTGATAGTAGATAGTGGTATTGTTCTGCAGTCCAGACAGGCTGGCAGAGAACTCGGCTGCGGAGGCTGCAGTAGCGGTCTCAGTGAGGGCGTTCTGTGCATAGCCATACTTAAAGCCTGTAGCATAGGAGGCGGAGCTCATCTTCTCCAGTCCCGTCACCGTACCATGGAAGGTTGCCGAGGTAGCTGTGACATCAGAAGAACCCGTCACTACAGAACCGTCGGTGAGCAGCGGAGCAGAATAGGACGAGTAGTCATCCTTGTCGCTGCACGCGGTCAGCATGGCGGCTCCTACGAGGAGCGCCATAGCTGCGGAATATATTCTTGATAGTTTCATAACCTTGAATTTTTCAACTTGTCATTTTTTTATCTTTTATTCAATAGTGATGCTCTCAATAGAGCAGGCTGCCTTCAGGCCAGCGTCAGACTCATCGGCCAGCGTAGCAAAGCCCACATACTGCATCGTCATCGTGAGGGCAGAGGTAGCATCGTCCCACTTTACGGTAGATCCAGTGTCATTAGTCCAGGAAATGGTATAGACACCATCGCCATTGACAGTGATGGCACGCGAATAGCCGAAGCAGTTGGGCTCCCAATCCTGCTCATTACCGCGGTTGCAGCAGAGCACCATCTTGGCAGGCTGCGAGAAGGTGAAGCCCGACAGACGCAGCGTGACATTGAGCTTCTGGTTCTTCTTCAGCTTGATGTTGGCAGGATCGATAGCATCGCCGCCACCACCCCACGGGTTATAGATCTGACAGCGGAAGTAGTTGCCTGCCTCGATGTAGTTGTTGGCATTCTCAGCAATGAACGGAACATTGACGGGTCCCGTCTGGCCACCACCCACAGCCTTGTAGGTGAATCCGGCTACGAGGTAAGCATTGTTGCTGCCGTTAGTATCCTTACCGTCGGGTACCCCGATAATCAGCTCCGACCCTGGGTCAACCTTGAACCCCTGCCACTCGGTTCCCGTCAGCTGGATGGTACGATTGTCGCCAGTAACGGTGAAGAAGGTAACGGGCTGGTCGAAGATAATCTTTGAGCCGTCGATAGAATAGGTGCCTGTCTGTTCACCATAGGCATACTCGCCCTTCTTGGTGAGCGTGAGTTCGTTCTCGGCCACAGCATCCTCGTCCCACATGGGAGCCCAGTTGGAGCCATAGTTGCCCTTAACGACACTCTCCCAGGCTGAGGTAGCACCATTCCACCACATCCAGTCGTAGGCGGCATCCTGACTGACCTGATAGGTCATCTCGGCACCCTCGAACTCTACACCGTTGATGTCGGTGGTGAAGAGTTTCTTCTTCAGGTCTTCAATCTCAGGCAGTGCGGGAGTTGAGGGTTCGAGGTAATTAACCTCGTCACTGGGTATCTCGACAATGCCCTTCTGCACATCCTCGGCTATGAAGTTCCACACAATCCACCAGGGGCCTTCGCTGTTGGTACGCATGGTGGCCAGCTGGAGGAAATAAGGAGTGAGCTCGGTAATTACAATATTGTTGGTATAGTTAGAGCATACCTCGTCGAAACCTACATTGTGCAGGGCGAAGGCATCGGTGAACGAGAGTGTCGGGTGGTTCTTGTCCTCCACCAGCAGGTTCCACTTGCCGTTGTAGGTTTTGTCTTCCTCAGCACGATAGACGGCAACGGTACAGCCGTTCTTGTCGTCGAGCGAGAAGGTCATTGAGCTCTTCATGTAGGGAGAGTCCTGTGGAATGAGCCACGACTGGAAACCAGGAACCCAGTTGGGTACCATGTGGTTGATGCCGATGTTGGTGTCGCCAGAGCCGTCGTTCAGCACGTCGTCAGGATTGGCATACATCACAGGGCAATTGCATTGTCCCACGCCATAGTCTTTGTCGACGGGAACCCACTTCTTTGACTTGCCCACGCCACCGGTGAGATAGCCGTAGAGCGGGTCTTCGAGCAGCGACATGTTGTTGGTTGTGATATTAAACCGGTATGGTTCGCCATACACCACGCCTCCGCGCGTGTCGACACCAAAGGTAACCTCATAGGTTCCGGCAAAGGGAAGCGACAGCGTGGCAACATTACCCTGAGCACGACCATTGGGATGAATCCAATAGCAGTTGTAGCTCTCATCGAGCAGACTGGTCAGGGTAATCGTATTCTGAGCATCTACATCGACCGTATAGGCCAACCCCTGTACCAAGTCGGACGACTGGAGGTCGGGCTTGCTCAGGCTATGATCGTCCGGAGCACAAGCTCCCAATGTAAAGAGTACAGCTGCGGACAGATATATTGATTTCTTGATATTCATAATTCTCAAATTTCAAAGTTTCAATTTCCTGATTCTTCAATTCTTACCATCCTGCGTTCTGCTTCAGCACATTGTTGGACAGCGTGATCTGTGTCTGCGGAATCTGCTGGAAGCCACGCTTGGAGATGATGTTCTCGGCCTTGATGGTCACTGTGGTCTCCTGACCGCCGTCAAGTACTTTGGCACTGGAAGCAGCAATGGTCTGTGCAGCGACATTGATGCCCTGACGCAGCAAGTCCCAATAGCGGATGCCCTCGAAGGCAAACTCCAGACGGCGCTCCTCCATGATATTGGCCTTAGAGAGAGTCACGTTGAGCTTGGGCGTATTCACGCTGCCGTCGGCATTCTCAGTAGCATAGGCACGACTGTGTACCTGGTTCAGATAGCTCTGGGCATTGGGTGACCCCAGCTCCGCAGCCATCAGCAGTACATCGGCATAGCGCATCAGGGTATAGCCTATAGCTTGCGAAATCATAAAGTCGCCAGCCTGTACGTTGGCCCAGTAGTGGGTGAGCGACCATGTGCCGCTCGACTCGTTGAGCAGATAGGCCGAACGGGCTGTGTACTTCTTGTTAAAGTAGCCCGTATACTCGCGCTGCTTCAGATAACCGTTCTGAATGTAGCTGTCCATCGACGAGATACCCTCGGCATCGAGGTCGATGATGGAAGCGTCGCGACGCTGGTCGGCAGCAGGATACGACTCAAAGAACTGCTTGCTGACCGTTGCACCGCCCCAGCCCTCACCGTAGGGAGCCTTGAATGTTCCTCCGCGAACGGAAAGCATCTGGATAGCGTTGTTACCACCAGCATTACCGTTATAGTCGGAGGTGTAGTTGAACTTCATGGTCAGGATATTCTCGCTGTTGTCCTCGCCGGCATAGGTGGAAACTTCCTTCCATCCGGCAGCATCGCTGCCTTCCCACTTGGGGCTGGCACAATACCAGAGGTTCTTGTAGAGAGGAACCAGCGAGTACTCACCGCTGGCGATGATGTCCTCCAGTCCCTGCAGCACCTCTGCCTTGGTCAGGTTTTCAGGCTCCTGGCCATAGACACCCGTATAGAACAGGTAGGCGCGAGCCAGCATGGCCTTGGCGGCATAGCAGGTGATGCGACCGTCGTTGGTCGACGAGCTCGACTTGGGATAGGCATCGGCAGGAATGTTGGCTGCTGCATACTTTAGGTCGTCGAACACCTGAGCATAGACCTCATGCGGATCGGCCTGCGGAACATTCTCTTTGGTAGGCACCGTGATCAGGGGTACGTTCTCGAAGATACGGGCAAGGTCGAAATAGAGGATGCCTCGGATGGCACGTGCCTCGCCAATGAGTCGTCCGTGAGAGGCCTCACTACTCCAGGCGATATCGTTTTCGTGCTGGATAAGCTCGTTGACGGTATAGATAGCCTCATAGTAGCTGATCCAGAGCGTATTGTGCAGGTCGACCTGCGAGTTGTCTTGGTTGATGTCGAAACGGTCGACTACCTGCGAGTTGCGGGCATCGCTGGTGGCAGTGCCTCCGAAGCACTCGTCGCTCAACAGGTCGGACATATATAATAAGGTAAACACCGGACCGTTGGAGACGGTACACTGCCAGGCATCGTAGCAACCGACGAGTGCGCGCGAGGCAGCAGACTCGCTGGTATAGAAGTTACCGGTAGTGCCTTCGGTCTTCGACTGTACCTCAAGGAAACTATCACCGCAGGAGGTCATGCCCATGGTGAGCAGTCCGGCGATGGCTATTGAATATATTTTTGTTTTCATACTCATTATCGTCTGAAGTTAGAATTTCAAGTTAACACCGAACAGGAAGGTGCGCGGACGAGGATAGTAGCCCAAGTCTACACCCGATACCCATCCGTCCATACCATAACCGATTTCAGGATCCATGCCGTCATACTTGGTGAAGGTGAAGGCATTCTGTACCTGGAAATAGAGACGTGCCTGCGAGAGCCACTTCTGGCGGAGCAGCCTCGAGAAGTCGTAGCCCAGCGTGATATTGCTAATGCGCAGGAAGTCACCGTCCTGAATAAAGAGGTCGGAGAACTGATAGTTCACATTGGTGTTGGTGACACGAGGAATCTTGTTGGAGGTACCCTCACCTGTCCAACGGTCAAGGATCTGTGTCGTATAGTTGGCCGTGGCCGAACCTACGTTGCGATAGCTCTGCACAATCTTGTTGCCAGTCTGGCCGTTGGCCGTCACTGAGAAGTCAAGCCCCTTCCAGTCGAAGCCCAGCGAGAAACCGAAGGTAAAGTCGGGCATACCGTTGCCCAGGTTCACCTTGTCGCTGTCGTTGATGACGCCGTCGTGGTTGATGTCATAGTACTTCACGTCACCAGGCTGGGGATCTGACTGATAGACACCATTGCCTGCGGCAATCCAGTTCTTGATTTCCTGCTGGTTCTGGAACAGACCGGCTGTCTTGAAGCCCCAGAAGTAGCCGATGGGCTTACCGTTGGAGGCGCGATAGAACTCTGTGGAGTTGTCGTAGAGCATGTTGCTCTGTCCGTGAATGATGCCATCCTCGTTGGGGATGTTACCCACCTTGTTCTTATTATAGGCACCATTGACATTGACGAAGTAATGGAAGTCTTTGCCGATGCGGTCGTTCCAGGCCAGTCCTAACTCGATACCAGTATTCTTCACGTCACCGCCGTTGATAAAAGGTGCGCCAGTACCTACTGTTGCCAACACGGGAGGCTGAACGAGCCAGTCCTTGGTGGTCTTCACGTAGAAGTCGAAGTTCACATTCAGTCGCTGGTTGAAGAAGCGGGCATCGAAGCCGATGTCGAACTGCTCAGAAGTCTCCCAGGTAATGTTCTCATTGCCCAAGCGGGTGGGACGGGCTCCCCAGGTGTCGCCCTCGCTGCCCAGCGTGGTGCCGTAGTTGTAATAGATGTTAGAGAAGCTCATAGGAGCCAGGTACATATAGTTACCGATGTTCTGGTTACCTACCTGTCCCCAGCTGGCACGGATCTTGAAGTAGTCCATCACGCTGAGCACGGGCTCCATGAATTTCTCGTTGGTAACCACCCAACCGGCGGAGACGGAGGGGAACCAACCGAAGCGGTGGCCGGGGGCAAAGCGCGAAGAACCGTCACAGCGCAGGGTGGCAGTAGCCATATATTTCTCCTGCCAGTTCCATCCCACACGACCGAAGTAGCTCACCATGCGCTCCTCGTCCCAAGGGGTGCCGCTGACTGAGAGGCCGCCCTCGGTGTTCTTGGCCGTACCGTTGCTCAGGTATGCATACTGCCAGGTGTCGAAACCGTCGCGCAGCGAACCGTTGGCACCATAGATGTTCTGACCCTCAGTGCGATAGACCTCGTAGCCTATCATGGCATCAAAGCTGTGCTCCTTCACCTTGAAGTTATAGCTCAGCGTATTGGTCCAGGTGATGCCCAGACCGTCGCTGGCACTCTGCGACACACTGGTACGGGTGTCGTTGAGCGAATAGACGGAGAAATGATACAAGGGCGAGAACGAACGATAGTTGTTGGAGTCGTACTTCACACCTAACGTGGTGCGGAACTTCAGGTTCTTGATGATTTCCATCTCAGCAAAGATATTGGCTGCGATGGTCATGTTCTTGGTCTTGTTGTTGGTATTGGTCATCATGGCACCGTAGGGGTTGCCGTCGGCATTATACCACTCACTATTGGAGGTGTCGTTGTAGGGCGAGCCATACTTGCCATTGTCACTGTAGACAGGAGCAAGGGGTGACGTGCCGAAGGCGGAACGAAGCGTATTGTTGTACTGGTTGCCCACGTTGATACCATTCTTAATATAATAGATCATCGACACCTGCTCGCCAACCTTCAGGAAGTTGTCGATAACCTGATATTCGGAGTTGACGCGGAAGTTGTAGCGCGCATAGTTGGAGACATCCTTGCCTCCCACGATACCTTCCTGGTTCATGTGCCCCAGAGAGATGGCATAGTTACCTTTCTGCGAACCGCCACTGATGCCCAGGTTGACACTGTAGGTCTGTGCTCCGTCCTTGAACATCTGGTCTACCCAGTCGGTATCAATCAGATTGCCGTTCTTGTCGAAGATGCTGGCATACTTCGGTGTCCCGTCATCCTTCAGCGCATACCAGTCGTAGGGAGCACCGCCGGAGTTCACGTTCTGCTCGTCCATGATGGTCATATACTGCCTGGAGTTGAGCATCTTGGTCTTGCGAGGTGCATACTGCCAGCCGAAATAGCCATCGAAGCTGACTACAGCGCGGCCTTCCTTACCGCTCTTGGTGGTCACCAGCACGACACCGTTGGCCGACTGAGAACCGTAGATGGCTGCCGAGGCGGCATCTTTCAGCACATCTATAGACTCTATGTCGGCAGGATTGATGGTAGAGATGTCGCCACGCACACCGTCGATGATGTACAGAGGACCGCTGGAGCCTGTGGTACCCAAGCCGCGAATGTTGACCTTCAGTCCCTCACCGGGCTGACCCGACTCAGAGATGATGGTCATACCGGGGGTCTGGCCCTGCAGGGCCTGCAGCGGGTTGGTAGTGTTGAGCTTGGCCACGTCGTCACCCTTCACCTGTACGGTGGCTCCCGTGACGAGCTTCTTTTTCTGCACTCCATAACCAATGACCACAACCTCGTCGAGCGAAGCCTTGTCTTCGTCGAGAGTGATGTTGTAGTGACTGGCTCCTGCAACGGCCACCTTCTTGGTGATGTAGCCGATGTAGGAGACTACTAAGGTCTGTCCTTCATTGGCCTCGATCGAGAAGTTGCCTTCAAAATCGGTAATCGTTCCGGTACCCTGTGCACCTTCCAGCTGGATGGTGGCACCGATGAGCGGCTCGTTGTCGGTCGACGAGACCACCGTACCGGTTACTGTCTTGGCTCTAAGAACAGCCCCAATTCCCATTGCCTGCATCATGAGCGCAGCCATGACGAGGACAATAATCTTTAGAGATGTTTTACTCATAGTAACACGTTTTAGTTAGTAATATAGATAAATAATCAAGTTCATAGTAATACATTGCACCAGTCGCATTCCTGTCACGAATCGACGGTGCAAAGTTAGAAAATTAATTTAAAAAGCAGAGAATTTGCCGATGTGTTTTTCGTGACGTAATGTTACCAAAAAAGGTACTTTTTGTTTATGCCAAGCCTCAGACGCCCGATTTTGCCGATGTTTCGCGGATTACCAGCTGCTGTGGCACTATCTTCTTGTAGACGGTGGGGTCGCCATTGATACTTTTGAGCAAAAGTTGACAAGCGGTGACGCCCATCTGGTGCGACTGGTCCTGGATGGCCGACATGCGCGGGGTGACGTAGGCGGCATGGGCATCGTCGGTGAAGCCTATCAGGGCCACATCCTCTGGGATGCGCAGATGGCTGTCCTTGATGGCGGTGAAGGCGGCAAAGGTGATGATATCGTTGAAGGCGAGGATGGCATCGGGAGGATTGGACATCTGCAACAGTCGCCGGGTGGCGGCGAGAGCTACCTGATAGTCGATGGTGTCGCACACCACAAGGTCGCGGTCGATGGGAATCTTGTACTCTCTCAGGGCTTCCAGATAGCCGTGCTTGCGGCGCCGCACCATGTCCAGGTGGTTGGGTCCGCCCAAGAAGGCGATGCGGCGGCTGCCTGTTTCGAGCAGGGGGAGGGTAGCCTGCCGGGCGGCTTCGTCGCCGTTGGCGGTGACGCTGGAGAAACGGTCGGTCAGACAGGTGCGGCCGAAGAAGACGAGGGGGATGCCCATCTCGGCAATCTCTTCATAGTGGCTGTAGTCGGTGGTGTTCTGCGCCAGACAGGCTATGATGCCTTCCACATGCAGCCCTACGAAGTTGTCGACGGCCAGGGCTTCGTCCTCAAAGTTCTCATGACTGTTGGCACTGATGACGCTGTAGCCAGCGCGGCGGGCCTCGTCCTCTATTCCGTCGAGGACGGCGGCATAGTAGTGAGTCACCAGGTTGGGCACCACCACGCCTATCATCCGGGGTGAGGCCTTGCGCAGGCTCTGGGCAAAGGGGTTGGGACGGTAGTTCATCTTTTGGGCCAAGTCCTTCACCCGCTGCTGCATCTCCTTGCCTATCTCGGGCGAGCTGCGCAGGGCGCGACTGACGGTGGCTATGCTGACGCCTAACTCCTTTGCCAGGTCTTTCAAGGATGTCCTATGTTGGCGCTTGTTGATCATATCTTGCACTATAACCGCTTCAAGTTACATTATTATTCATATTTGCTTTCGTACAACGAAAATTGCGCTGCAAAGGTACATAAAAAGAAAGAATAACGCAAACGTTTACGTGTGTTTTTTCATCTCAACCTGTAAGATTAAAGAAAAAAAATGCTTATCTTTGCAGCGTGAAATTTTGAATGAGTAATGAATAGTTGATAATAAGTTAGTTAGAAAAAGGGTTAGGGACGTCGTGAGACACCCCTAATTTTTTTTGCATATCACACACTCTGTCTACTTGACCGTAAGACGACTGGTATCCAGTTCACCCGAACCGCGTTTGGTGTGCTTGAACTGCTTCACGTCGCCAGCCAGCGTGATGTCGCCAGAGCCCAACAGGCGCGCTTCTATCGAGCCGCATTTCGAGAAGTTCACCTTTACATCACCCGACCCTTTCAGGGTGATCCTGGTCTGCAGCACTTGCTGCTGGGCCACCTCCACATCGCCCGAGCCCACCAGTGAGATATGGGTCTGCTGCGACACCAGCTTCCTGATGCCCATATTGCCTGAGCCTACTACAGAAAGGCTTATTCGGTCGCAGATGACGTCGTGGAACTTCATGTCGCCTGACCCTCGCAGGGAAAGGTCGAGCTGATCGGTATCGAGATGCTTCCGGCACTCGAAGTCGCCGGAGCCATTCAGCTCTACACCTATCAGGTCGGGAGAGGTGACCAGCACGGTGACATCGTCGCCGCTGGACTTCCCGAAGCTGAAGGTGCGGCCGTGCCCCTTCATGCTCACAATCAGCTTATTCCCCTCCACACGGGTCTGCACATCCTTGATGATGTTCTGAGGAGCCCTCACCACTACAGAGAACGCAGTGCCTTGCTGATACTTCACGTCCAGGCTGCCAAGCTGCTGGATACATTCAAAGCCCGTCAGCTGACGTTTTTCCTCCACCGTGGGCTTGTCGCCCGCATTTACCTTGGCACTGACGCTGACAGCGGTCAGCATCAGGACCATTGCTGCTAATAACACTTTCTTCATACTTTGCTTGATTTAATTAATGTTTTCTGTCTGTTAGACGCATCGTAGCACAGAAAAGTTGCAAAGCATCAGAACATCATGGTGAAACCAAAGCGGACGCTGTTTTTCGAGCCTCGTGCGGGCGGGTTATAGTTCATGCGCCGCACGTACTCTATCTGGAAGAAGCGGAAGATGCCTCTTACGCCGGCCGAAATCTCCCAATACGGAATGCGGGGATTCATGATCTGTGTCTCTTCGGGGAAAGGCAGCAGCACCTTGCTGCCGCTGTTCTTCGCCAGATAGGGGTTGTTCTTGTCCGACAGTGCACCCCACAGCATCTTGAATCCAATGTACTCGCGCAGGCGAGCCTTTTTTATAAGAGGTATGCGGTTGAGTATCTTTCCCTGCATGTCCCAGTTCACATCGACACTCCAGAAGCGGTCGTTCAGGAACTCTAAGTTGGTAATCAGGTTGAACATCTGTTTCCTGCTGATATATGACATGTTAGCCGCAGGCATACACAGCAGGGGGAAGGGTACCTGGCTCCACTGCACACCGGCACGGGTGTAGAAGTCGATGCGTCCCCAGCTGCTCAGCCAGATACGCTTGAAGATGCTGGCCTCGGAATAGTGGTAGTTGTAGTCGCCTCCCAGGAAGTTCTTCAGTCCGAAGGTGTGGCTCACGGTGAAGATGGGTGCCTCGCGATTCACCTTCAGCCGCCTCGACTTCGAGTTGGCATATAGCGCTCCCGGGCTGTACTCCACCTCGGCCTTCAACTCCGTAGTGCGGAACTTGAAGTAGGGCATCTCGCCGGCAGCCTCGTTCTGCTCTGCCTTCAGACTCAGCAGGGTGCGCAAGCCCCAGTCCTGCTCGTACTCGAAGGTGAACTGCTGGCGGTTGTAGAACATCATCTTGTCTACCTTGGCCCATCGGAACGAGGTGAACACATTGTCCTTGTCGCTGGGGAGGAACTTGTCCGACGGCGACATCACGTCGTAGGTAGAGACGAACGTGAGGTTACGCTTGGGGAACTCGTCGGGCAGGTAGCGTTTCTTGTTGAGCGACCACGTCATCTGTCCGCTATAATAGAACTTCTTGCTCTTCCATCCCCTGGCCACGAAGCCTTTCCAGAACAGATGGGGATGGAGGTTGGCGGTGGTCTGTGCCGAGAGCCGTGTGCGCAGACCGTCGATAAAGTTGGTACTCAGCATGGAGACCACAGGACCGATGTCCACCTTGCTGTGCTCGCTGGTCTCGATATAGTTCTCCGTCACTACCTTGAAAGCCATCAGGATATACTTGAAACCGCCTATGGTCTTCACACCGTTGAGGAATCCTCCCATGTTGGCCTCCTTCTCGGTCAGCTGCACCTTGCGCTGCTGTTGCCAGAAAGCATCGTCGCGCTGCCCGGCATAGGGGTCGACCACCATCTTGGCACGTCCCTTGAACAAACGGTCGGGAATAGGGTCGAACTGATAGTCCGAGAGTCGGGTAGTACGGATGGCCACACCCTTCTGGATAAAGTCGAACAGCACCAGCTCAACCGCCATGTCATCAGTGGTCAGCACCCACTCTCCGGAAGGCAGCTGGCTGAACTCCTGGATAATCTTCAGACTCTCCACAAAGTTCACGTCCGTCTGGTTGGGCAGGAATATCTCACAGCGCTTCACCTGGTGGGAAGAGTCCTTCAGCACATACAGGTCGCCCCGGAAGCCAAAGTCCTGCTGGTTGTTGGGCAGGAAGTGCAGATGGATGCACGAGTCGCGATCCACCTTCAGGGTGTCCTCTATATAATAGCGATAGAAAGAGATAGCCCCCTTGCCGATGGGCGACGTAAACGGATGCTGCAGGATGCGCACCTGATCGTCGTAGATATTCACATCGGTGAAGACATCTTTGGCCACGGTATTCACGATGTCGCCCGTCTGGAAGAAGTCCATCAGTCCCTCCGACTTCTCGCCCAGGACAATGGTCTTCTCGTCGTGCGGACTGCGGCGATAAATCTTCTGCGTCACCGTCTCGTCCACGCTGGCCGGGAGAATCAGCTTGCCCGTCATCTGGCACTTCTCCACCTGATTGGTGAGCCAGGGATACTTCTTCAGCTTGGGGTTCGTCTGCATGTCGGGCTTCACGTCGTTCAGCGCCAGCGTCAGCTTCTGATACTTGGTGTACTGATAGTAGTCCTTGTTCGCGAGTTCGGTCTTCTTCTTATTGGCAATCACCTTGCGCATCAGTTCT
>ODAI012505664.1_pt1 | contig 18032 bp, 13 predicted proteins | sample 1539321 | NCBI WGS metagenome assembly ODAI01 (sample SAMN02144231, study PRJEB22623) | gut metagenome | biome: sheep rumen | host: Ovis aries | place: New Zealand | reverse complement strand
TCACAGCTGGAGAACCTGCGTTTCTTCATCAGCTTTCAGTGCAACTTCATGTACTGGCGCTACTTCATGTGGAACTTTGCAGGCAGGCAGAACGACCTGCAAGGCAATGGCGAACTGGAGCACGGCAACTGGCTCTCAGGGTTCGACTGGTTCGACAACTGGCGTCTGGGCGACCAGGAGCTCTTGCCCGATGATCTGAAGAACAACAAGGGACACAACGTGTTCTACTGCCTGCCTCTGCTATTGGGCCTCATCGGACTCTTCTGGCAGTCTTTAGCCAAGCATCACGGCAATGCCAAAGACCAGACGGGCATCCGACAGTTCTGGGTAGTATTCTTCCTTTTCTTCATGACAGGTCTGGCCATCGTGGTCTACCTAAACCAGACACCCATGCAGCCACGTGAGCGCGACTACGCCTATGCGGGTTCCTTCTATGCCTTCGCCATCTGGTGCGGCATTGGAGTGGCAGCCATCATAAGCATGCTGAGCGAAAAGCTAAAAGTGAAAAGTGAAAAATTCGCAACTACCCTAGCTTGCGTGGTGAGCCTAGCCGCCCTGCTGGTACCCGTACAAATGGCATCGCAGACATGGGACGACCACGACCGCTCCGGACGCTACACCTGTCGCGACTTCGGCCAGAACTACCTGATGTCGCTGCAAGACGAAGGCAACCCCATCATCTTCACCAATGGCGACAACGACACCTTCCCCCTGTGGTACAACCAAGACGTAGAGGGTGTGCGCACAGATGCCCGTGTGTGCAACCTGAGCTACCTGCAGACCGACTGGTACATTGACCAGATGTGCCGTCCGGCCTACGACTCGCCCTCGGTACCTATCTCATGGGAGCGCATTGAGTATTGTGCAGGCACCAACGAGTACATCACCGTAGAACCCGACATGAAGGAAGCCATACTGGAGCACTATCGCGAGAATCCCGAGGAAGCTCGCCAGCAGTTTGGTGACGACCCCTTCGAACTGAAGAACGTGCTCAAATACTGGGTACGCTCGAAGGACAAGGACCTGCACATGATTCCCACCGACACGCTCTACATGACCATCGACAAGGATGCCGTGCGCAAGAGTGGCATGATGATGGCATCAGACTCGATACCCGACCGCATGGTCATCTCGCTCAAGGGTAAGCATGCACTCTATAAGGGCGACCTGATGATTCTGGAGATGCTGGCAGAATGCAACTGGACACGCCCCATCTACGTGGCAGTATCAGTAGGAGACGACAACTACATCAATCTTGGCAACAATACGATCACCGAAGGTCTGGTGTATCGCATCACCCCCTTCACCACCAGCGATGGCGGCAAGCCCATTGACGGAGTGAAGAGCTTTGACACCCGTCGTACCTATGATAACGTGATGAAGCGTTTTAAGTTTGGCGGCATTGACAAGCCAGGCATCTATCTCGACGAGACCGTCATGCGCATGTGCTACACCCACCGCCGCATCATGGCCAAGCTGGCTGTAGAACTGGTGAACGAGGGCGACAACAAAAAAGCTGAAGAGGTGTTGCGCTTTACCGCCAAGCAGATACCATCCTACAATGTAGCCCACAACTACAGCTCTGGCTCTATGGATATGGCACGCGCCTGGGCTATCGTGGGCAACAACAAGGAGGCTCTCAAGATTATGAATGACCTCTGGACCACCTCAACACAGTATATGCGCTGGTATTGCGCCCTCGAGGGCTTCCGCTTCGACTCTGCACAGAACGACTGTGCCATCCAACTCTATATCATGCAGCAGCTTGTGGCCCTTGCCGATACCTTCGACAGCCAGTGGGCCGACAAGCACATGAAGGAGCTGAGCCAGTTGGCTGCACTATTCGAGCAGAAAGGTGGAAACTTGGGGTTCTAACAGTGAGTTGTGAGAGTTGAAGGAATAGGCCAATGTTTATTGAGCAACCAGCAAAATGGCTCCGATGGCTTTATCCTAAAGCCTTGTGGCGTATGGATCGTCATGAAAGATCAGTCTATCTGACCTTTGATGACGGTCCGATACCCGAGGCTACTCCCTTTATCCTGGATATGCTGAAGCACTACGGCATCAAGGCCACCTTCTTCATGGTTGGCGACAATGCCCGCAAATATCCTGAGCTGCACCAGCGCGTGGTAGACGAAGGCCATCGCATAGGCAACCACACCCACAACCATATAGGAGGATTCAGCTACACCATCCGCGAATACAGCTACAATGTAGAGAAAGCCAATGCCTATCTGCATACCGACCTGGTGCGTCCGCCTCACGGATGGATGCGGATAGGACAGTATGCATGGCTCTCGCGAAAATTCAAAATTGTGATGTGGGACCTTGTCACCCGCGACTATTCAAAATGGATGACTGCTGAAGACGTGCTCAACAACGTGAAGCGATATGCCCGCAATGGCAGCATCATCACTTTCCACGACTCGCTGAAAAGCATTGACAAGCTACAGACAGCCCTCCCCCAAAGCATTGAGTGGCTACTGGAAGAGGGCTATTCGTTTAGAACCTTTGAATAAAAGCAGTATCAGGAATGGCCAAAGCAGGCTGCGTCAGAAAGTCCATTTGGCTGCCAAGGTAGGAATAACGTAGAATTTCTGGTTGGTGCCGTCGTTATTGAACACGAAGTTGTTACTGATTTCCACCTCAGTACCCACGCTGACATTAATGCCCTTCATGCCCTTAAGAGCACCGAAGTTGAACCAGAACTGAGGTTCGGAGAGCGTAATGAGCTTGCCGCGCACATCTTTGTCATACCATACATCGAGAAAACCCGAGAAGGTACAGAGACCATTGGCAAAGGTGTCGCCCCAGACGGCGGTGAGCTGAAAGCCATTGAATGCTCCACGCCCATAACCCTTAAAATAATACTTATACATAGCCTGGAGCGAGAAAGTCTTCGTGAAGTCCTTCGATACCCAGTTCCAGGCACCACCGCTCAAGAAAGCATGCTGGAAACGGTTGCCGATGCCCGTATGCTCAATAGTAGTAGCACCACCGTTATACTCCAGATGCAGCGCCCACCTCTTGTTGGACGTCAGGTTGAACTCGCGTGATATTTCCCAATAGGCACCAGCGGCACCATCGCTGAAATAATCGATGTCGGTAAACAAGAACGTTGAACCCCACTTGTCGGGCTTGAACATCTCGAGCGTCGTAGTGACGTTGGGGCGACCAGACAGATCGCCATAAAATGAGTGACCAAGATCGTAGTGCAACTGGATGTTCTGTGCACCAGCCGCCATGCTGAGTCCAAGACAGCAAAAAGAAAAAAACAATTTCTTCATAAGTATATAATTTAGAGGGAATTTATAACATTGGAACAATATATTTTAGCAGGAATAGTGCTCCCAGCACATACATCACGGCAGAGAGCGACTTGCCCTCGCCAATACAAACCTTGACCATGATATAAGCGAGCATACCCAATACGATACCTTCGGAGATGCTGGCAGTGAAAGGCATCATCATCAAGGTAACGAAGCAGGGCATACCAGTGCTTAAATGTATGAAATCAATTTTCTGCACTGGCCGCATCATCATCACACCCACCAGAAACAGTGCACTAGTGGTAGCTGCTGAGGGTATGATGAGGAACAGAGGCGAGAAGAATAGAGCCAGCAAGAACAGCATGGCTACCGTGAACGAAGTAAGCCCCGTGCGACCACCCTCGGCTATTCCCGTGGTGCTCTCCACATAAGTGGTCACAGTGGAAGTACCCATTAAAGCTCCTACCGTAGTTCCAACAGCATCAGCCATAAGCGCCTTGTTCAGATTGGGTACGTTGCCATTCTCATCAACCAACTTGCCACCGATAGATGCCCCCACCAGCGTGCCTATGGTATCGAAGATATCCATAAACAAAAGAGTCATCACAACCACAATATAATCGATGTCGAGCATCACAAAACGAGAGAAGTCAATATGAAATGCTACGGGTGCGACGGATGCGGGGAAGCTGACAAGCGTAAAGTCATCGGGTAGCTGGGTGACACCAAAGGGAATGCCTATCACCGTCATCAGCAGAATGGTATAGAACAATGCTCCGCGAATCTTAAGAATCAACAGCACTGAACCTAATAAAATGCCACAAATGGCAATAAGCGACGTGGCTGTCCAAGGTCCTAAGGCAGTCATCGTGGCATCACTGGAGACGAGGACACCCCCATTCCGCAGTCCGATGAAAGCAATAAACAGGCCTATGCCCACAGAGATGGAATAGCGCAGGTCGAGCGGGATACTGTCGACAATAGCCTGACGCACCTTGAAAATAGTAAGGACTATGAAAACCACACCCTCTATCAGGACAGCAGCCAAGGCCTGCTCCCAAGTATAGCCCATAGAGACGACCAGCGTGTATGCAAAAAATGCATTAAGCCCCATGCCTGAAGCCAAAGCGAAAGGCATCTTGGCATAGAGCGCCATCGTGAGGGTGGCAACTGCTGCAGCTATAGCCGTTGCAGAGAACACTGCCCCTTTGTCCATTCCCGCAGCACTGAGGACAATGGGATTGACGGCCAGGACATAAGACATGGTAAGAAACGTAGTAAGTCCAGCCAGCATTTCTGTCTTGACATGATGCTTGGCAGGGTCGAAACCCAAAATTGACAAATACTTTAGCATAGTGATGTTTATTAACTATTTATTTATTAACAATTTTATCATCAATTGAGCTGCACGGTCGGGTGCCTGACTGTCGCCCAATCGTCGATGCACCTCTTCATAGTCGTCAAGCATCTGCTGACGCTTAGGGCCGCCAGGCAGAATGTCCTCCAGATTGTGGCGGATATTATCCACACTGAAGGTCTCTGCCACCAGTTCAGGCACTACTTCTCGGTTGGCAATAAGATTAACCAGCGACACATAGCGCACCTTGATGAGATGGCGCTTCAGAAACCCGATGAGCTGAGGCAGGGGAGTCTCGTAGCATACCACCTGAGGCACACGGAACATACAGGTCTCCAGCGTTGCCGTGCCACTGGTGACAAGGGCTGCGGTGGCCTTCGACAGCAAAGAGTATGTAGCGTCGGACACCAGCCGCACATGGGTAGCATTTAGAAACCTGGCGTAGTAATCCTTATGGATGCCGGGGGCTCCTGCGACCACGATGTCATACTGCCCCGACAAATGGCGGGTAGCCTGGATCATGGCGGGCAGATTGTCCTTAATCTCCTGCATGCGACTGCCAGCCAACAGAGCGATAATGGGTCTACTACGGTGGTCGGCTCTCTCCTCCCCTACTCCTCGCTCCTCAATGAACTGGCGCACCTCCTGAGCTGTAGGATTGCCTACATAGTGGATCGGATAATGGTGTTTCTGCTCAAAGAACTCGACTTCGAAAGGCAGGATGGAGAACAACTCGTCAACATCGCGCTTGATGTTCTTGATGCGATACTCCTTCCAAGCCCACAGTTTGGGTGAGATGTAATAGTATACTGGACAGATATGATGCGCTTTGACGTACTTGGCAATGCTGAGGTTAAAGCCTGGATAATCTACCAGAATGACCACATCGGGCTGCCATCGGGCAATGTCCTCCTTGCATATCTTCATATTGCGCATGATGGTGGGCAGATGCAACAACACAGGTACAAAGCCCATATAGGCAAGTTCACTGTAGTGTCGCACACGGGTGCCGCCCACAGCAGCCATCAGGTCGCCTCCAAAAAAGCGAAACTGCGACTCTGGATCGCGACGCTTCAACGCCTGCATCAAATGGGAGGCATGGAGATCGCCTGAGGCCTCACCTACTATCAGATAGTACTTCATAAAAAAGCAAGATTCTTTACACCTTAAATATTCCAGTTTTCCACCATTCTGATTGCCTCGTAGGCTGTCAGGTCTATAGTCGTGGGAGTGATGGCCACATAACCGTGCTCCAAAGCCCAACGGTCTGTGTCGTCGGCTGTGGGTTCGTCATTGTTGTAATGACCTATCATCCACCAATAGTCATAACCGCGCGGATGATGAAACTTGGTGGTCTCATTATACCAAGTTCCCTGCGACATCCTGCACACGCGCACACCGTTATAGCATCCACCTTCAGTCAACGGGAAATTCACGTTCAGGCAGATGCCTTTCGGCAGGCCCTCACTCAGCACAAGCCTGATAATCTGCCGCACGTAAGGCTCCAAAGGCTGAAAGTCGGCGTCAGGACGCTGGTCGCACAATGAGAATGCCACACTGGGAATATACTTCATACATCCTTCCAGCGTAACTCCCATCGTACCGGAATAATGAGCATTCACAGAAGCGTTGTCACCATGATTGATGCCTCCTATCACCAAGTCTGGACGATGGTCGCACAGGTTCGAGAGTGCCATCTTCACACAATCTACGGGAGTACCGTTACACGACCACACCTGAACCCCTGATTCCTGATGACGCAACATAAGCGTCAGAGGTATGGTAGCAGAGAAGGCACACGACATGCCACTTCGTGGTCCTTCTGGAGCACAAACCAGCACATCGCCATAGTCACGCACCATACGAACCAATCCTTGAATACCCTTTGCCTGATATCCGTCATCATTGGAAATCAGTATCAGTGGCTTTCCTTTTTCCATCTTTTTTCATGTATTTGGGTGCAAAATTACTAAAAAAGGTTGATAATTTAAAGTTTTTCATATTATTTTCGTAACTTTGCAACCTATTATGTACATGTAAACGATAGATTATGGGAAAGATTATTGCATTAGCAAACCAGAAAGGCGGTGTGGGAAAGACCACTACTACCATCAATCTGGCAGCTTCACTGGCCACTCTGGAGAAGTCGGTTCTTGTCTTGGATGCCGACCCACAGGCCAACGCATCAAGCGGCCTGGGTGTTGACATCCAGCAGGTAGACTGTTCGATTTACGAATGTATTGTTAACAAGACTGATGTACGCGATGCCATCTATACGACAGACATTGACGGACTGGACATCATCCCCAGTCACATTGACCTGGTAGGGGCAGAGATAGAAATGCTGAACATGCCCAACCGAGAGAAAATCCTCAAAGAGCTGCTAGGACAGATACGCAACGACTACGACTACATCCTGATAGACTGCTCGCCCTCGCTTGGACTTATCACCGTGAATGCCCTGACGGCAGCCGACTCAGTGATCATCCCCGTGCAGTGCGAGTATTTTGCGCTAGAAGGTATCTCAAAGCTGCTCAACACCATCAAGATCATCAAGCAGAAGCTGAATCCAAAGCTCGAGATTGAGGGTTTCCTGCTGACGATGTATGACTCCCGCCTGCGTCTGGCCAACCAGATATACGACGAGGTGAAACGCCATTTCCAGGAACTGGTATTCAAAACGGTCATCCAGCGCAATGTGAAGCTTTCTGAGAGTCCCTCACACGGACTACCCGTCATCCTATATGACGCAGACTCAACAGGCGCAAAAAACCACCTTTCACTGGCCAAGGAAATCATCTCAAAGAACTGCTGACAATAAAATGCTAATAGAAAAAGGATAAAGACAGACTAATGGCAGTAAAGAAGAAATACGATCGTAACGTCCTTGGTCGCGGACTGGACGAGATTGGTACCGGTCGCGGACTGGATGCTCTCATCGACACACATAGCGAAGTGAAGACAGAAGGGTCTTCAAACCTGAGCGAGATTGATATAGCACAAATAGAGCCTAATCCCAACCAGCCCCGTCGCGAGTTCGACCAAGAAGCACTACAGGAGCTGGCAAACAGCATCCGCGAGCTGGGCATCATACAACCCATCACCCTGCGAAAAGCGGAAAGTGGGAAATACCAGATTATTGCCGGTGAACGCCGCTGGCGAGCCTCTCAGCTGGCCGGGCTGAACAAGATTCCCGCATACATCGTGACGGTAGAAGACCAGGGTGTGATGGAAATGGCACTGGTGGAGAACATCCAGCGCGAAGACCTGAATGCCATCGAGATAGCACTGGCCTATCAGCATCTGGCAGAGACTTCAGGGATGACACAGGCCAAGATTTCGGAGCGTGTGGGTAAGAGCCGTGCTGCAGTAACCAACTATCTACGCCTACTGAAACTTCCTGCACAAGTGCAGATAGCTCTGAAAAACCATGAGATAGAGATGGGACATGCCCGCGCCCTGCTGGCTTTAGACAGTCCTACGCAACAGATCAAACTGTTCAAGGAGGTGGAGCAGAGTCACCTTTCTGTGCGACAAGTGGAAGAGATGGTGCAGAGGCTGAAGAGCGGCGATGACGTGAAAACCGTCAAAGGCAAGATTGCCTCGAAGGCACAACTGCCTGAAGAGTTCAACGTACTCAAAGAACGGCTGACACAGTTCTTCCAGACCAAGGTACAGATGACCTGCTCGCCCAAGGGAAAGGGAAAGATAAGCATCCAGTTTGACAACGAAGAGCAGCTTGAGCGCATCATGAACGCATTGGATTCATTCAGAAACTAAAAGAATGAGGAGTAACGAAGTGGTTAAGACGCTGATGAGAAAAATATTCTTCGCCCTGGGCTTGTTGATGACGAGTGTGGGGAGCTTGGCTCAGACGGATGACCTGGCTGTGATGGACTCCCTTGCCCAATCAGATGCCAAGATCCTGCTGGGCGACACTCTTGAAACGGCTGCCGACACAACCTCTGTGATGCTGAAGAAAGAGCGCAAGAAAAAGGAAAAGCGCGACTGGAACACATGGAGGCCCAATCCGCAACGGGCCTTATGGCTTGCCCTGGTATTGCCGGGGGCCGGACAGATCTACAACCGTAAGTTCTGGAAGTTGCCCATCATTTATGGAGGCTTCCTGGGATGCATCTATGCGCTGTCTTGGAACAACATGATGTACAAAGACTATTCGCAAGCCTATCTCGACCTCATGGACGATGACCCGGGAACAGACTCATACAATAAGTTCATGCATCTGGGCAAGCAGATTACGTCTGAGAACAAAGATCAATACATACCCATTTTCAAGAACCGTAAGGACAAGTATCGCCGCTGGCGCGACATGAGCTTCTTTATATTGCTCGGAGTCTATGCCCTTTCGGTGATTGATGCGTATGTCGACGCAGAACTCTCCGTGTTCGACATATCCAAAGACCTCAGCCTGAAGGTGGAGCCAACGGTAATTCCCAATCGAGGAGGCGGGAACGTGCTGGAATCACAATCGCTCGGACTGAGCTGTAAACTGAATTTTTAACCTTTATATTTTTATAAAGCAAAAGAGAAAGAAAATAGCATATGATGATAAAGAAGAAAATACTGTTCTTCCTTTTAGGATGTCTGCCCCTAAGCCTGCAAGCCCAGGTAGTCGTAGAAGACGATGAGGACGGCGAGGACGAGATTGTTGTGACTGACGAGGATGGCAACGAAGACGTGATTGAGTTTCCTGAGGCCATGACCTACGACCTGGACTCACTGCTCAACCTCTACATGTCGAAGACCTATCTGGACGAGCCTTCTGACTGTAACATGCAAGACGTGAATCCTCTGTATTCACGCGATGAGTACATCGACCGTCTGAGCCGTATGCCATGCGTCATGGAGATGGCCTACAACGAGGTGGTTCAGAAGTTCATCGACCGTTACAGCGGACGCCTTCGCCACAGCATCAGCTATATGCTGGGTGCCTCAAACTTCTATATGCCTATCTTCGAAGAGGCTCTGGAACTCTACCAGCTGCCCCTGGAACTGAAGTACCTGCCTGTCATTGAGTCGGCTCTCAACCCCAAGGCTGTGAGCCGTGTAGGCGCAACAGGACTATGGCAGTTTATGTTAGGCACAGGCAAGCAATATGGTCTGCAGGTCAACTCCCTGCTGGACGAGCGTCGCGATCCTGTCAAGTCGTCGCGCGCAGCAGCACACTACCTGAGCGACCTCTACAAGGTGTTTGGCGACTGGAACCTGGTGATTGCAGCATACAACTGTGGCCCTGAGAACATCAACAAGGCCATCCACCGGGCTCAGGCTGCCATAAAGGACTCAACCGTCAACACCAAGGACTATTGGCAGATATACCCTTACCTTCCAAAGGAGACACGCGGCTATGTTCCAGCCTTCATTGCCGCCAACTATATCATGACTTACTATTCGCAGCACAATATCTGTCCCATGACCACCCGACTGCCCGCCAAGTCCGATACCGTGATGGTGAGCCGCAACGTCCACCTGCAGCAGGTAGCCGAGGTCGTAGGTATCAATATCGACTTGCTGAGGTCGCTGAACCCCATGTACCGTCGCGACGTGGTACCTGGAGCTACTGCTCCGTCGCCCATACGTCTACCACAGACGGAGGTGGGCAAATTTATCGACCTGGAGGACTCTGTCTATAACTATAAGTCAGACGAACTGCTGACCAACCGCTCCGAAGTGGAAGTCAGAGACGATGTTCCGACCTACTATCACAAGAGCAAGCGCTACATCAGGGGCAAGAAAGCCCGCTATGGCAAGCGTAGCAAGGTGAGCCGCCGCCGCGGATCTTCTGTGAGCAGGAAGCGAGGCTCTGTGAGCAGGAAGCGAGGCACAGCAAATAAGAAACGTAAATCAACAAGAAGGAGAAGGAGGAGATAACGCTTATGGACGAGGATATGATGCGTGAAGACGCTGACGAGAAACTGGTGAACGACGCGTTCCAACATCTGTTGGACAGTTACCTGACATCACGCCACCGCAAGAAGGTGGACATTATCACCAAAGCCTTCAATTTTGCACGGCAGGCCCACAAGGGTGTGCGCCGACTCTCTGGCGAACCCTACATCATGCACCCCATCGCTGTGGCACAGATAGCCTGCGAGGAGGTGGGACTGGGCTCTACCAGCATCTGCGCAGCACTGTTGCACGACGTGGTGGAGGATACCGACTATACCACCGAAGACCTGGCCAACATCTTTGGTCCGAAGATTGCCCAAATCGTTGACGGGCTGACCAAGATCAGTGGCGGTATCTTCGGAGAGCAAGCCTCAGCACAGGCAGAAAACTTCAAAAAGCTGCTGCTGACCATGAGCGAGGACATACGTGTCATCCTCATCAAGATCTGCGACCGTCTGCACAACATGCGCACCCTGGAGTCGCAACCTGCCAACAAGCAATACAAGATTGCAGGTGAGACGCTGTATATTTATGCACCGCTTGCCAACCGCCTGGGACTGAATAAAATCAAGTCGGAACTGGAGAACCTCAGCTTCCAGTACGAGCACCCGGAGCAATACAACAGCATCAAACAGAAGCTGCAAGACACGGAGCTGCAGCGTCATGAACTGTTCGACCAGTTCACTGCTCCCATCGAGGAGTCGCTCAAGCAGATGGGCATCAAATATGAAATTAAGGAACGTGTGAAGAGCCCGTACTCCATCTGGACGAAGATGCAGAACAAGCACGTCACGTTTGAGGAAATCTATGACATCCTGGCAGTCAGAATCATCTTCACTCCAGCCAAGCGTGAAGAGGAAATCAACGAATGCTTCAACATCTACGTGGCTATCTCGAAGATATACAAGAGCCACCCCGACCGTCTGCGCGACTGGCTGTCGCATCCCAAGGCCAACGGCTATCAGGCACTCCACGTGACACTGATGTCGAAGCAAGGGCGCTGGATAGAAGTACAGATACGCTCCGACCGCATGGACGAGATAGCCGAGCAAGGCTTCGCAGCCCACTGGAAATACAAGGAAGGCGAGGACAACGAGGAATATACCGAGGACGAAAACGAGCTGAACGAATGGCTGCGCACCATCAAGGAAATCCTGGACGATCCACAGCCCGATGCCATGGACTTCCTGGATGCCATCAAGCTGAATCTCTTTGCCTCAGAGATATTCGTCTTCACGCCCAAGGGCGAAATTAGGACGATGCCAGCTGGTTGCACAGCACTCGACTTCGCCTTTAGCATCCATACTTTCCTGGGGTCTCATTGTATAGGAGCAAAAGTCAACCACAAGCTCGTACCGCTGAGTCACAAGCTTGAGAGCGGCGACCAGGTGGAGATTCTAACTTCGAAATCACAGCATGTGCAACCAGCATGGATTAATTTCGTCTCCACCGCAAAGGCCAAAGCCAAGATACAGGCAGTGTTGCGCCGCGACAGTCGGGAGATTCAGAAGAAGGGCGAAAATCTGCTGGCACAGTTCCTCAAGAAAAACAATATCGAGAACACCCCAGCCGTCGTCGACCAGCTGGCTATGTTCCACGAGGTCAACCGCCGCGAGGACTTCTTCCAGGGCTTGGGCGAGAAGACCATCCTGCTGGGCGAGAAAGACCTGGACGAGCTGAACGGCAAGAACAGCAATGGCAAGAAAGGCTGGCGCAAGCTGGTACCCTTTCTGGGACGGAGCAAGAAACAGGGAACCGACGACAAGGTTCAGCAAGAGCTGTTTGTGGTGCCGGAGAAGTTCAACCGCAAGAAGCCTATCTACATCAGCGAAGAAACCATCGGGAAGTATAAATTCAAGCACTGCTGTCATCCTATCCCAGGCGATGACATCCTGGGATATATTGACAACAAACACCAAATAGAGATACACAAGCGGGCATGTCCGGTAGCCGACAAGCTCAAGAGCGGATTCGGCAATCGCATCCTTGACGCCAAGTGGGACATGCACAAGCAGCTGTTCTTCGATGCCACCATCCGCCTTCAGGGTATCGACCGCGTAGGCATCCTCATGGATGTGTCGCGCATCATTTCCTCACAGCTGAACGTCAACATCCATAAGCTCACTATCAATAGCGAGGATGGTGTTTTCGACGGAAGCATTGAGCTCCGCGTACACGACCGCGAGAATGTGCGCGAAATCATGAATGCACTGAAAGAAGTGAAGGGCCTGCAAGAAGTGACTCAAATCATGTAAGCCGACAATCTGGGAACAAAGACGACAACTAATATGAAAAGACTAATCTGCATCATTTGCCTCTTCTGTGGCATCACTGTTCTTCAAGCCAAGGACAAGTACGACAACCCCGACACACTGGTTGTGGCTCGCGACGGTACAGGACAGTTCCGCAACGTTGCCGATGCCATAGAGGTGTGCCGTGCCTTCATGGAATACCACAAGGTCATCTACGTCAAGAAGGGAACCTACAAGGAGAAGCTCGTCATACCGCAGTGGCTGACAAACATTGAGATATGCGGTGAGGACCGCAACCAAACCGTCATCACCTGGGACGACCATGCCAACATTGTCCTGCCGTCGCTGGGCAAGGGCATGGGAACCTTCCGTACCTACACCCTACGCGTAGACGGCAGTCTGATAACCGTTAAGGACATCACCATCGAGAACAATGCCGCCCGTCTGGGCCAGGCTGTCGCACTGATGACTACGGGCGACTGCCTGCAGTTCATCAACTGCCGGTTCCTCGGTAATCAGGACACCGTGTATACAGGAGCCCCCGACACACGCCTATACTTCAAGAATTGCTATATCGAAGGAACCACCGACTTCATCTTCGGTCCGTCGACAGCGTGGTTCGAGAACTGCGACATCTTCTGCAAAATCAACTCCTACATCACCGCAGCCTCTACGCCAAAAGATATAATGTACGGGTACATATTTAATAATTGCCACATCAGCACAGCGGAGAATGCAGACAAGGTTTATCTTGGTCGCCCTTGGCGCGATTATGGCTATACCCTGTTTATGAACAGCGACCTGCCCCGTCAGATTCTTCCTGAAGGATGGCACCAATGGCGTCCGGAAGCCGTGAAGACTGCCCGATACCTGGAGTACAACAACCGTGGCGAGGGAGCCGACACGAAGCACCGCGTAGGCTGGAGCCGCCAGCTGACCAAGAAGGAGGCGGAGCAGATTACCCTTCAGCGCGTCTTCACACGCAGCAACACTTGGATTCCAAACAACTAAACTTATCTCATACACAAATGAAAAAGCTATTCACTACAGCCTTTTTCTGGGCTGCATCGCTCATGCTCGCTGCCCAAGTCACCCCGCTATGGATGCGCTTCCCTGCCATCTCGCCCGACGGCAGACAGATTGCATTCTCATATAAAGGCGATATCTATACCGTAGCTGCCACAGGAGGGCAGGCTCGTCAACTAACCAGCAATGCAGCCTACGACGCCCAGCCCATCTGGAGTCCTGACGGGCAGAGCATTGCCTTCGCCTCTACACGCGAGGGCAGCATGGATGTCTACCTGATGAGTTCGCAAGGGGGCACCCCTCGGCGACTGACCACCCATAGCGGCACGGAGACACCTATTGCCTTCAGGGACAACACGCACGTGCTGTTCAGCAGCTCCATGATGCCCACAGCACAGAGCAGCCTGCTGCCAGAATCGACATTCCCACAGGTTTACGAGGTGAGCACCTCAGGTGGCCGTCCTTGCCTATTCTCCATCATCACCATGCAGGACATCAGCATCAATGCCAATGGCGACCTGCTCTACCATGACGTCAAGGGCTACGAAGACTATTTCCGCAAGCACCACCAAAGTGCCGTCACGCGCGACATCTGGCTGATGAAGGGAGCAGCCGGCAAGGACAGCGACAGGCGATTCAGTAGGCTGACCACCTTCCGTGGCGAAGACCGCACCCCCGTGTGGGCTCCTGACGGCCAGTCGTTCTACTACCTCAGCGAGCGCGACGGCACGTTCAACGTCTGGAAGCGCAATATCGACGGCAGCGGTGAACAACAGATAACCCATCACACCACGAACCCCGTCCGTTTCCTTACCATTGCCCGCGATGGTACACTGTGCTATGGCTACGATGGCGAGATCTATACCTTCAGAAACGGACAAGGGCAGCGGGTCAGCATCAGCATCCTTGCCGACAGCAACGACAAGCAGCTGATACGCAGCATCCGGACCAGTGGAGCCACAGAAATCAGCGTGTCGCCCAAGAACAAGGAGATAGCCTTCATCATGCACGGCGATGTGTATGTCACCTCTACTGAGTATAAGACCACCCGTCAGGTTACCAACACGCCAGAGCAAGAACGCAACCTCAGCTTCTCGCCCGACGGGCGCAGCCTGGTGTACAGTGCCGAGCGCAACGGCACGTGGCAAATATACCGCAGCACCATCAAGAACAAGCAAGACAAGCAGTTCACCTACGCCGCCGAAGTGTCAGAAGAACAGCTGACCCATACCGCACTGACCTCGCAACAGCCCAAATTCAGTCCTGACGGCAAGGAGATTGCCTTCTTCGAGGATCGCGGTACCCTGCGCGTGATGAACCTTCAGACGAAGGCCGTTCGCACCGTGCTCGACGGCAAATACCAATACAGCTATACCGACGGTGACCTATGGTTTGAGTGGAGTCCCGACAGCCGCTGGCTGCTGGCAAGCTACATCGGCACAGGTGGATGGAACAGCCCTGACGTGGCACTGGTGAAGGCTGACGGCAGTGGCGAGGTACACAACCTTACCAACAGCGGCTACAGCGACCGCAACGCCAAGTGGGCACTGGGCGGCAAGGCTATCATCTTCTCGAGCGACCGCGCCGGCTACCGCAGTCACGGCAGCTGGGGAGCCGAGGAGGATGTCTACATCATGTTCTTCGACCTGGATGCCTATGAACGTTTCCGCATGACCAAGGAGGAGAAGGAACAGCTGGAAGCCGCTGAGAAGGAAGACCAGAATGCCGACCAGGCCGCTGAGACCAGCAAGGGTAAGAAAGACAGCAAGGACAAGAAGAGCAAGAAGGGCAAGAAGCAGGATGCCGTCAGCACCACTCGCGCCCTGGTCTTCGACCTTGACAACGCCCGCGAACGCATACTCCGCCTGACGGCCAACTCCAGTCATCTGGGCGATGCCATCCTCTCGCCCGGCGGCGACACCCTGTACTACCAGGCAGCCTTTGAAGACGACTACGACCTGTGGATGCACAACCTGCGCGAAAAGCAGACCCAGCTGGTGATGAAAGGCGTGGGTGGCGGACAGATGGAAGCCGACAAGGGATTCAAGCATCTCTACCTGCTTTCAGGCAGCATCAAGAAGCTCGACCTTGGCAAGGAGCGCCAGGAGACGGTAAGCTTCGAGGCCCCCTTCTGCTGGCAGCCCTATCAGGAGCGCCAGTATCTGTTCAGCCACGTATGGCGCCAGGTCAACGACAAGTTCTACGACGAGCACATACACGGCATCGACTGGGAGGGCTATCGCAAGGTCTACGAGAAGTTCCTACCGCACATCAACAACAACTATGACTTCAGCGACATGCTGAGCGAGATGCTGGGCGAGCTGAACGGCTCGCATACGGGCTCCCGCTACTATCCCGACGGCCCCACCCTGCGCACAGCCAGCCTGGGACTCTTCTTCGACCCTGCCTATCAGGGCGACGGCCTGCTGATACAAGAGGTCATCAAGCGCGGTCCCTTTGCCGTTCGCAACACGGGGGTTACTGCCGGGTGCATCGTCACCGCGATTGACGGCAACCCCATCAAGGCCGGCGAGGACTATTTCTGGATGCTCGACGGCAAGGCCGGCAAGCCCGTCCGCGTCACCGTGCGCAAGCCCCAGGGCGGCGCGACGCTCAGCGTGGTGGTCAAGCCCATCTCGCAAAGCCAGCTCGGCAATATCATCTACAAGCGCTGGGTAGACCGCAACCGCCAGCTGGTCGACAGCCTCTCTGGCGGACAGGTGGCTTATGTACACATCAAGTCGATGAACAGTGCCGGTTTCCGCGAGGTGTACAGCGAGCTGCTCAGCGACAAGAACCGCAACCGCAAGGCCTGCATCGTCGACGAGCGCTACAACGGTGGCGGATGGCTGCACGACGACCTGTGCACGCTGCTCAGCGGACGCCTCTACCACAACTTCGTGCCTCGCGGCAAGTATGTAGGGCGCGACCCGCTAAACAAATGGGTGGGCAAGTCGTGCGTACTGATGAACGAAGACTGCTATTCCAACGGCTCCGGCTTCCCGTGGGTATATCGCGAGCTTGGCGTGGGCAAGCTCATCGGCTCCGCCGTGGCTGGCACGGCCACCTCCGTATGGTGGGAGACGCTGATGGACGACACGCTGGTGTTCGGCATACCCCAGGTGGGCAAGAAAGACATGAGGGGACAGTATATGGAGAATCAGGAGCTCTTCCCCGACATCGAGGTCTACAACTCGCCCGAAGACTATATCAACGGCCGCGACCCGCAGCTCGAGGCTGCCGTCCGTGAGATGATGAAATAAGCGAAAGCTGCCGTCCGTGAGATGATGAAATAAGCGAAAGAATGATGAAATAAGCGGAATCTTCCCTCCGTGAAATGAAGAGACAGGCGGGATGATGAAGCACAGACGACAGATGGGCTACTCAAGGTAGTCCATCTGTTTCTTTAGTGCCTCCAGCTCGGTGCGAACGTCCATCAGCTTAGTCAGCACCTCTGCCCTTCGGTCGGCACCCGTACGGTTGCTGTTGATAATCTTCTTGGCAGCAGCCAGCTTGAACCCTCTTACCTTCACCAAGTTGTGGATAAGCCGAATCTGCTCTATGTCCTTCTCCTGATACTGGCGTATCTTGGCCGGACCGCTGTTCTTGGGCCTCAGGTAGGGAAACTCCTGCTCCCAGTAGCGCAGGGTACTCTCGTTCAGTCCGAACATTTCAGCCACCTCGCGGATACTGTAGTAGCGCTTCAAGTTCTTGTCTAAGTTCAGAGCCATATCTTCATTCTTTTATCATTTCTGCTTGCAAAGATATGAAAAAACGAGCAAAATGCAAAATTTCTTTGCGTTTTTCCTGCCGCATGCCGTGAAAAGAGCTATTCGCAGGCTGGAGATAAAAATTTAGAAGGCCATAGATTTTATATCTACAAGTTGTGTACACATGTCTACAACTTGTGTACGTATGTCTACAACTTGGAAACATAAGTACACAAGTTAGAGACAGAAAATCCACAGCCTGGAAAAAACAAAATGGTGGGCAACGGCAGCGAAGCTACTGGCACCTGGAAGAAAAAAGAAACCGGTTTCTTTTGTTCTTCGCTCGTTTTTTAGTACCTTTGCACGCAAATCTGAAAAATAGTAAATCCTAAATAGTAAATCGTAAATCCGTAAATAGTAAATAACAATGATGACAGCCAACGAGATTCGCGACTCGTTCAAGAAGTTTTTCGAGTCGAAGCAACACGCCATCGTGCCCTCGGCACCC
>ODAI014815261.1_pt1 | contig 18034 bp, 21 predicted proteins | sample 1539321 | NCBI WGS metagenome assembly ODAI01 (sample SAMN02144231, study PRJEB22623) | gut metagenome | biome: sheep rumen | host: Ovis aries | place: New Zealand | reverse complement strand
TCTTACCGTTAAGGCCGAATACCCATGCAATGCGGACGATGAAGAACTTGTCCAGAGTTCCGCTTACAGTCAACTCGCCTTCCAGCTTAGTCTGGCCATAATAGTTGAGAGGAGCATAGTTCTTATCATCCGGTTGCCAAGGACGTTCACCTTTACCATTAAACACATAGTCTGTGGAGAGATAGAGCATCTTAGCTCCGACATTTTTTGCCGCTTCCGCAATATAACGGGTACCATCCACGTTGATGGCGTGAACCTTCGGCTTGCTCTCTTCATCCTCGGCAACATCAACAGCTGTCCATGCAGCACAATGGATAATGGCATCTGGCTTTATTCTCTTTATTGTTGAAGCCACAGCCGCCTGGTCTGTTATATCCAGTTGGACATAATCTATTCTCGTTATTGGCGTAGGCTCATTCGCTCCGGAATAAGGCACTGCAATATGAACAATATCAGACCCTACAGCCTCATAGCCTCTTTTTGCCAGTTCATTTACGCAGTCGTGTCCGAGTTGCCCAGCAACCCCTGTCACAAAAACTCTCATATCTTTGCTACCACTCCCGATGGCCTGATGGCCTCGCTTCAAGGCTTCGATATACACGTCATGCCCCAGCTGGCCTGTTGTTCCAGTTACAAATATCTTAATCTCATTACCCTGCCGTGTACCGGCACCTTTTACCGTTGCTCCTTCGAGCTTTCTTCTTACTGCCTATTCTTATACATCTCGGCGTAATAGCTTTGATACGCTCCCGATGTAACTCTGTTCATCCACTCTTCGTTTTCCAGATACCAGTCTATGGTCTTAACGATACCTACCTCGAAGGGGGTCTCCGGATACCAACCGAGATCTTCCTTAATCTTAGCCGGGTCGATCCCATAGCGACGGTCATGACCAAGACGATCTTCAACATGCTTGATCAGAGCTTCAGAGATACCATCATCCTTCAGCCGATCATGGAGTTGCTCAATGATGGTCTTCACAATGAAGATATTGGGGCGCTCATTGTGACCACCAACATTGTAAACCTCACCGATCCTGCCACCGTTAGCAACCATATCGATAGCTTTGCAATGGTCCTCTACATACAACCAGTCACGAATCTGCATACCATCGCCATAGACTGGAAGCTGTTTATGATGCTTCACATTGTTGATCATCAGAGGGATCAGTTTCTCCGGGAACTGGTATGGGCCGTAATTGTTGCTACACCGAGTGATGTTGATAGGCATGCCATATGTATCGTGGAAAGCCTTCACAAAATGATCGGCAGAAGCTTTGCTGCTAGAATAAGGAGAATGAGGATTGATCGGTGTAGTCTCCATGAAGAAACCCCCAGCGCCTAACGCGCCGTACACTTCATCTGTACTCACCTGCAAGTACTTCTTTCCCTCTTTCCAGGTTTTCTTCTCAGCGTCATACCATGCTTCCTTCGCCCTCTGAAGTAGATTAATGGTGCCCATCACATTGGTCTGCACAAATATTTCAGGGTTCGCGATAGAACGGTCAACATGGCTCTCAGCAGCGAAGTTAATCACATAATCGAAGTCGTACTGTGTAAAGAGCTCCGAAACAAGCTCCTTGTCACAGATGTCGCCTTGTACGAATACATGGCGTGGATCGCCTTCTATACCTTTCAGGTTCTCCAGATTTCCCGCGTAGGTTAGCTTATCGAGGTTGACCAAAAGAATATCCTGGTACTTCTTCAGCATGTAATAGACAAAGTTGGAACCGATGAATCCAGCACAACCTGTGATCAGATATTTCTTCATATCAGTACCTTACCTTTCCTTCAGCAACAGCCTTGAGGTGTGCTCCATATGGACTTTTCCCATATCTTGCTGCGCTTTCCATCAGCTTCTCTTTATTAATGAAACCATTTATGTATGCTACCTCTTCCGGAGCACTGATCACAATGCCCTGTCTCGACTGAATGGTCTCCACAAAGTTTGCGGCCTGGAGCAGGGAACTCATCGTTCCGGTATCAAGCCATGCGAAACCACGACCGAGAAGTTGGACATCTAGAAGGTCATCTTTCAGATACATTTCATTGAGCGTAGTGATTTCAAGTTCACCACGGGCTGAAGGCTTCACTTGATTTGCTCATTTGCTTACATCTCCTTTTTAGGGCGAAATGGCTTAATAGCCTATAATTCATAGCACTATAGTATATAGATTCTATTTAGATTCATAAAGAAATCAAGAATATTATGTCACCTAGTCAATTCATGAATTATTAAAAATACTATTGGAGAACTAACAAATATATAAAAACAATCCTGTGATTGAAATCATTTACTTTTGCTCTTGATTAATCCTATAATCGTTTCTATTTGTTTTCTATCAAAAATAATTATTGTAATACAGTAAACTATCCCACCGATAAGAGTTGATATAATGAAACGCACTAGAGCATTTCCTGGAATAAAATTATATTTATTACATATGAATAAGGAAATACAAATCAGCATTCCACCTAAGAGTTGAAAACAAAACGGGTTGAGAAAAGCTTTAAAATTCACCTCTGGAATCATCTTATGGACACTAATCATCAATAATACTGCCGTAATCAGCGCGGCAACTGATGTCCCTAGAGCTATGCCTCCAACTCCCATGAACCTCACAAGTATCAAGCTTAATACTATATTTGAAATAACCCCTATTGCGCTATTCCGGGCAGGCACCTTTGAATTTTGAATTGCAAAAAAGCCTCGAGACAGCACTTCTCTAATGCCTATAAACAAAAATCCAGGTGCATAAAATGCCAATACTGTCGCAGTAGCAGAAATTGCCATCTCATTAAACTTCCCTCTCCCATATACTACTTTCACTACATCGCTTGCCTCAAATAGAGTTATGCAGCAAACAGGAACCAATACAAAAGTAAGGCCTTTGAGACTTTGTATAAGATTATTGGCAAATTTATGCATGTTATCATTTGCTGCATTTGAAGTCAGTGTAGGATATAATACCGTGGATAAAGAAGTCACAAATACACTTATAACAATAGAATTTAAAGAGCGCGCATATGATAATGCTGATACTGTACCCTCCTGCAATGTTGAAGCAAGCATTTTGTCAACGATATTATTAATCTGAGTAATGCTGTTTCCTAATAAGATGGGAGCAGAAAGTAGTATTAGTTCTTTTGAGTCATGATGAAAAGGATTCAATAAGGGAGTAAAGCAAAAATGTTTATACAAAAAGACAGCTAATACAACAGTCTGCATAAGCATTGCAAATACCACAATTAGTGTCAATGAATTCATTGTTCCCTCTTTTCCTATAAAGAGGGTTCCAATTACGACTACAATATCATACGTAAAAGCAGCGATTTGAGTCTTAATAAAAATCTTTTGAGAGTTTAATATTGCAGTTAGAAGATATGTTAACATGGTAAAGAAAAAACCACCCATTGTTAACCGTGTTAACTGGGCCGAAAGTGTTAACTGTTCCCCTGTGAAGCCTGGTGCAAAAACAGGCACAATAACAGGCGCAATTAAAGCGCCAAATGCGCTCAATATGAGTCCCATTAAAGAAACTGTAGATACTATTCGAGACGCATAATAATCTCCTGCTTCTATGTTCTCCGTCCGCTTTTTTACATACAACGAAGTAAAAGCAATCCCGATACTATAACTGATTGCAGGAAAAATCATACTCGGCATACTCTGCGCAAAAAAGAATGCATCTGTTTCAGCTGTTGCACCAAAAAGGGCAGCAATAATAGCTTCCCGCCCGAATCCCAACACTTTTCCTATTATTGCTAGAGCAGAAACCGCAATGGTTGCTGTCAAAATACTACTTTTCTTTTTATCCAAAACAGTTCCTCCGCATACTCTTTCCGCATTAAATTTTACATAAAGCAATCATGTTTGTTATTGGAATCAATTAGCGCAACAATTTCATCTATTGTTTCCGAAGATATCTTCTTTTCAAATAGAGGAAGATTATTCTTTATAAATATTTCATCAATATTTGTATAATCTATTTTCATCAGCTTTTCTATAATATCGTCGGGAAACCGCTTTTTAATTATCTTTCCTCCCGCAAAAATTGTGTATGGAGGAATGCTCTTTGAAACTATACTACCAGCACCTATCACAGCCCCTCTTCCGATTTTGACACCTGACAAGATAATACATCCATAGCCAATCCAAACATCATCATCAATGACAATCGGTCCTTTTGATATCGATTCAACATTTCCGTTACCATATATTTTTTTTGAAAAGGATATGTTGAAAGATGATCATAACTATGTTCTCCACTTAGAATAAAAACAACATTCCCAGCAATTGAGCAATAATTTCCTATTGAAAGATTTTCCTCTATGTTTCCATATGAGATAACATTAAGGGTCCCGTATGTACCTTTTCCAACCTTCACCTTTTTAAAGGGAAACAATCTCCCTGGAACAGTAAGATTGTGTTTATTCTGGTTCCTCCACTTAGCACGAGCCCAAATTAAGTTCCAATACTCTTGACTTCTTATTAGGAATAATTTTATTGATTTCAAAAACACATTCATTAATCATGACTCCCAATACACTAATTAGGTAATTCATTGGTTTTAATCATAGCATCTCTGAAGGCTTCCAATACTCTATAACCCCATCTCTTGTCCGGTTCCATATAAGCTCCCTCAGCCCATTCATTCCAAGCATAAACAAAAATCATATCCTTCTTATATTCTTTTTTAGTTTTTATAATTAGAGATTCCAAATACTTTTCAAGTTTCCCTGGATCCATTCCTATTGACACTATACCACGCTCATGTTTTCTAGGTGTTGTATCAACATTTACGAAAGCACCCGGGATACTTTTGGAATTAATTGGAGGTGTATTTAATATTTTTCCCCATAAATCATCGTAATCAAATTTAGTTAATACATCTGTTTTATATTTATCTCGAAGCGAATTCCAATCTAGCTTAAGGAATTTATCATTAAAAGCTCTCAAAAGGCTTCTAAACTTTAATTTCTTTTTCTGATAAGAAAAAACTCTTGCATACTGTGGCTGGTATTCTATGTCAAAATCGTATATGGAATTATCGAAACTATTATCCATATCTGCAAACGCGCTTTGATAAGCAAAGGCTAATCCCGGGAGGCCTTCTTTTTTAGCAAGGTCATTCCAATACTGTAGGATTTGATTCATCTCCATTATTTTATATGGCTCGTATATTACAAGTAATGGGCGTCCGTCAATACGTATATATCGATCATCCTTAAAGAACGGGCAAAAGTATTCAAAGTGCTTCTTCCATTCTTTTTTATCTCTATAATCCTGTGAATATATCACGGTTGATTCTTTTCCAACCCAAGAAAACGTCCAATCATGGTTAGCCCAACATATACAAAAAGGGAGATCCAAAGACTTATCTTTGAGGAAAGCGTTAACCGGTTTTTCCAATAACATATGTCCATTATACCAATAATGGTAAAAGCAAAACCCATATATACCATACTTTTTAGCCAATTCAATTTGCCACTTCATTGTACTAATATCCGTTAAATCGTAGTAATAATCGTCAAGTGGCTCAACTGGTTGAAAATGGCCATCAAATAACGGTTTTGCTTTCTTCACATTTGTCCACTCTGTAAACCCTTTGCCCCACATTTCATTATTCTCTGGTATCTCATGAAACTGCGGAAGATAAAAAGCAATGAATTTCATACTACTTCTCCTTACGCTTTGTCTTTTGCAATAATCTTCTTGCAGGTTTTGGTATATTCATCAGAATCTTGCTCTTTATAATGAACCTGCAGTTCTTTTTTTTATAGAAAGAATCTATGGCTTGATAATTGTTTTTTTTCCACAAGTCAAGTACATATGATCGTAATATGTTTGCTTTCGAGCCAACTGAAATACTTTCATTATTCCTGGATAGATTTGTATAATCCGACTCGCACCAGACTAAATTTTGCTTTATGTTATCAAAAAAATTTTGACCCTTTTCAGAATTAATTATGACCCCAGATACAGATGCTTCTTTTCTAAAAAAATCCGAATGAAATAATTCCCAATGCCAATAATCACATAATGTTATATCTGATGCTCGTTGTTCCTTTGCAAAATAGCAACCATCGCAACTATCTCGGCAAGTGTACCCATACATAAAGTATCCGTAGTAGCTGTCTTCTACCCAGTTCCGAATCTTGGCTTTGTTTTTACCAAGATATTTATAGCCAACATAGGAATTCATCCCATTATCTGCTTTAATCTTCGGTCGAAACACAAACCATTCAAGTGGCTTTCTTCGTTCTAAGTATGAGATGTAATCACTAAATAAATCTTGGTTTGGAACGCCGTGGCAAACTATGTCAACCGTTATTAAGTAATCTGTTGATGTTCTCCCAAGGAATGCATATAATGCACTAACTTGGCATGGTGTCCCGCTAAAAAGGACTGGTATTTCATGTAACAAGTCATCCCTTATCGCAGGAAATATGTTTTTCAAGTCACTTTGTACATATTTAGATTTACAAACTCGATCTAAATCTTGAGGTGATGACACTCTGACATGCTTCACCTCATAATGATCAGTCATAATCGCACCGTAGACGACACCACAATGATCAATAACATATTCTGCCAAAGGTCTGAATACGCCACCAGACGTACTTTTTAGTATAACTTCATTACTATTTGATTGAGCCGCATAAGTGTGTATAGGCTCATTGTAACAAATATTATTCGATTCATATGGGCATGCCAAAAAGCATTTTCCGCATTTTATACACTTTGATCTATCAACTAAAGGTATAATAAAACCATATTTATCTTTGCCATAAAACAAAGCATTTTTAGGACATGATTGAATACATGAACCACAACCACAACATTTACTTGTGTCGAAATCATCACAGATGCACTCTCTACGCGTATGTTCCATACAGCTTTCTCCCAATATATTGTTTATTGGCAAGCAGCAATTGAAGAATGTAAGTATTCTTTTGATTGCTCAATAAAAGAAGATATCTTTTTTCTTACTTCATTATAGTCATAATCTTTTAGTACATTTGAAAAGTCATTATTTGAAGACAAGATTTTATATGTTAGTCCTGATAAATTTAATAATGACCATATTCTATCCCCATTCTGTGGGGGAAGAATTGAAACAAAATTTTTCTCCATAATGTGGCAAAATGCAGTTGCATGAAAAGAAGATGATATTACTAATTGTGAATGATATATCAACGATATGAAATCATATGGGTCTGCATCGTTTATCAAAATGTCGCATTCACATCTTTTGATACTACCACCAACCTGTATTATCTTCCATCCAAAATTGCTCCTAATAAATTTGATAAACTCATCCAAAAGACTGGACTCTTCTGATAAATACATTACCGCATATAATCCATAATTATTTGGTTTGCACATATCAATATAGACCTGCTTTTCCAGCAAAAAAACCGGATCACAAACCCAACGAACTGGCCGACCCAATACTTTTGATAAAGCAACACTTGTGGAATGTTCTCTTACCGCCAAATAATTGTATTCTGAAAGATTCTGAGCAAGTTTAAAGCTATCTTCTTCTGAAAAATAATCTTTCCCCACACTGGTAGAGTAAGCTATTTTTTTTGCTGTTGGTGAGAATTTTAATTTATACGCATCATCTCTCCCGCATCGATAATCCGGATTCCACAGTTGATCGCTTCCGGATATGAGAACCCCAGAATAATCACAATAGTCCTTTTCGAGAGATTGATAATTACGATATCTTTTAGATGTTATATGCATGTTATCACGTATAAAGGAATCATACTTGCTCCAAATACGTTTTTTGTTCTTTGAATAGAGAAGGAACTTAATTAATGCTTTTGCATAATTATTTCCCAATCGACTATAGATAGGTCTATAATCTATTATCTCATTTTCATACCCTTGATCAAGCAAATAGCGATTTAAAGCATATGCTTGTAAAGCAGACCCCGGATTTATAATGCTATGCAGTGTTATTATTCTAATCATTGAGTCTCAAAACTCCTACTTATCAAATAATCTCCTGTGCTATAATCGTTATAGAAAATAAACGATATAAATAACACAAATGTCATAGTATAGCCAACACTTGAGGCAACACATAACAAAACTACAGACACAAATAATGCCTTATTTGTGAATGTCTTATGCTTCAATCCCTCAATCACTGATATAAAAACCAGTGCAACACCTATAAGCCCAGTAGAAACAAAATATGATGATAGTGTTGACATGTATTCTGTTGCTATCTCATAAGGTGTATTAATTCCAAAGTATGATTTAAAACCCAAAAAGTTTCCTCTTCCTATTCCGACAATTTTGTATAGGAATGGTATCTCATTATAAAAAGCCCACCCTCGAATTACACGTAATCCTGAAGAATTTGTTCCAGATTCATCAATTGTCTGTAACCGGTTCACCACATCTCTAACTGGTGTATAGAAGTAATATAGTATAATAACAATTGCTATCAAACAAACAGAGCCTAGTACAGCTTTCGCACGAGTTCCTTTGCTTTTCGCTCTTAAGCTCTTTATGCCTAAAAAAGCATATGCGGCGAGTAGATATACATATGCATTTGCAGATACGGTCAATAGCATCGCAACAGTATATAGAGTAACAATTCTCCAATGAATCTTATCTGTATCAGGTGCCAACAGTTCTAAGTCTAGAGCGAGAAATAGTATGTGAGCGCAGTTCGCTGGTTCAGAAAGAAAACCATGCGTTCTTAAATAACCTGTATATCTAGCACTTAGTAATAATTTCTCAATTCTCTCTTCAGTATTAATCGATAATCCGTTTATGATTCCGTTGTAATATATACCGAAAGCATTGTACATAACAAACTGGAATATCATAAAGACAGATAATGATATACATAATATCCTCAAGGCTTTTCTTCCGTCTTGATAGGAAAAGAAGTTCTTTGAGAACGATAAGTATAAGAGAATATAAAACAAATTTCTAATCAAACGGACTATAGTGTCCGATAAAACTATCGAAGGTATAGATAACGCAACAACAAACGAAATCAATCCCGTATAAAGCATATAAAAAATAAAACAAGCTGAAGCTCTTGTTACCCTGATACTTCTAAAGCCACGACTATCTACCATTATAGGAAGAAGCAAAAGCAAAAGCAGTTCCCCGTATCCTACATTAATTGCGCCAAGTGAGTATGTATTCGCCCAAACAGAGATAACAAGCAAATAAGTGTATATTATACTTATTCTTGATTTCCCTTTATTATTTTCTAATTCATCATATCTCATTTTACTATCCTAACAGACGGCAAATAGATTTTTTCTCTATCATATCTATATGTTAAGTCTCTACATCGTTTTTTCATGAGTATACTTCAAGCAATCGTTTCTTCATTATTCTCCAACTGTACTTTTTTTCATATAGTTGTCGTCCATTCAATCCCATAAGTCTTCTTTTATCATCGTCTGAAATAAGCTCTCTAAGTGCATCATAAAAATGACATTCATTATATTCAATTACAGTACCCACCATATGTTCCTCAACAATTTTATCAATGCCAGTACCTTTGCATACTATTACTGGCTTTCCAAGAGCCAAAGCTTCATAAAACTTGTTCGGAGCACAAAGCCTATGATTTCTTTTAATTGGGTTGTAAATTGCTGAGAGAACAGATGTCTGCGCCTCATGCTCAAGCACTTCAGAATAAGGTATTTTGCCTCTATATTCGAAGTTTTCTTCTTGTGCACATTCTTCTGCAAGAGCCTGATATTTCCCTCCACCTGCGAATAGGACTCGCAAGTTCTTATGATTCTTGTAATCGTTCAGTATTTCTCCAATCAGTCTATCTTCGACAAACGCTCCACAATACGCATAATCCCAGATCTCCGGTACATTGAGTTTAATATCGCTTACATCTGGCGAGTTGTGGATAACAACCACTTTGCGTGGATTCGCTTTTTGTATCTGTTCTCTTCTCTCTTCGGTACAGATTATTGTCGTATCGGCGTAATTTATTACGCTTATTTCCATCTTCTCGACAGTCTTTCGTAGAACTGACGGAAGCCTGTGAGAGTCCACATAATAATCAAAAATATCATAAATGAGCTTTCTCTTTGTTTTTCTGCAAACTCTGTATGCAGGCCAACCTGAGTCTAAGTCACAAGCATGAACCAACTCGACACTATTGATGATCCTTTCAAGCGTTCTTTCCACAAAATGGAACCAGGAGAAAAACTTTGTTATGTTTTTGACTCCACCGCCACTCTCAGTATTCCGGGAATAAAATTCAAAAGAAACACGGTCTGCATACTTTTCGAATATAGGCTGACATTTTTTTGCCGCCTCACCAGACCTATCCCAACCAATCACTCTAATTGTATGACCTGCTTCAGCCAGCGCAATTATCTCTTTGGTTGATCTGGAATCGCTATAAATACCGCCTGCCCGAATAAATGCTATGCTACTCATGTATTCTCCCTCAAACAGTAAACCTCGTTATGTATTTCCTTTACTTGTTCTGTAAAATGCTTTTTTAAGAACCCCAAAGACCAGATTTGCTCCGGTTAAACAGAGACTTGATACCGGGTTCATATTCTCGCCTTTTCTAAACAATTGATAATGAGATTTCAACAGTTTTATGAACTTGTCATGGGATATTGACTGTTTCCGTACTCTATATACTGCAAGTACTTCATCATATCCATAAAAATCACATTTCTTAATGACCTTCAGCCACATGGCATAATCGTTGTTTTTCTTCAGATCTGCTATCTGAATTAACCCTACAGCGTCGGAATCGTACATTGTACCCAAACAACCAGGCCAACAATAAAGATACATTCCAACTTTCCCAACATGACGCGGTCTTCTCGTATACCGACCGGAAGGATTATCATCTTCATCAATGCTAGTTGTCGCACAGCAGGAGAAGTGGTAATCATTATCCTTCATGAACTTGATCTGCTTTTCAAGTTTTTCAGGTAGCCACAAGTCATCGGAATCAAGAAAAGCAATCCATTTCCCTTTTGCTTCCCGAAGGGCATAGTTCCGGCTAATCGCAGCTCCAGAATTCTTTTCATTCTTGAGATATCTGATTCGTTTGTCTTTCAGATAGGGTTTAACAACATTATCGGTATTATCTGTAGAACAATCATCCACAATAATCATTTCCCAATCCTCGTATGTCTGGGCCAATACCGATTCTATTGTCTTACCGATAAATCGCGCCGTATTGTATGAAGGCGTGATAATTGAAACTAATTCTTTCAACAGTATCTCTCCTAAATGGATTATGCTAAGGGCCAAAGTACAGGAACAAGAATCAGCAGAATAATTAAAGCCAAAAGAGTAAACGGTCCTGCATATTTGAAGTAATCACTAAACTTGTACTTTGCTACCATGGACATTCCGATTGTCGTATTGGCCAATGGAGTGGCAACTGCCATTGCTCCTGCAATTGTTAAACCAACTGCATAGGAGAATGTGTTAAGGCCAGACCTCCCGTGATGGAAAACACTACAGGCAGAATAATTGCAAGCACAGTAGAGTTTGACAAAAACTGTGTAAGAACGACCACTAAGATCAAGAACGCAGCATATAACATAAACGGACTTGCATTTGCCCCGAAGAGACCGATAAACCAATTGGCAAGCAGTTCACCGCCGCCACTCTTTTCAAGCCCAGTAGCCATGCCAAGGCTTGCACAAAACCATACTGCCAAGCTCCAGTTGACGCTCTTGATAGCGGACTTGTGGTCGATGCATCCTGTTAGAACACAAGCGAGACACCCAATAATTGCTGCCATAGCAATATTCATGTTCGGAATGATTTTCTTTATCTGGTCACAGAAAATGAACATCAACACCGTACAAATAAAGATGCTCGACATAATTGTCATCTTCTTTTTATTCGGAGTCGGAAGTTCCTCTCCGTTTTCGCTTGCTGGCGTCTCATTATATTCCGGTCTATTCCCCCACAGCTTCTTTCCCATTGGATATCCAATGAATCCGCAATACAGGACCAGAAGAATGCAAATCAAGCCTCTATGAACTATAAAGGTAGAGAATGTGAAGCCTTGTCCGAGGTATTCCTCCAAAATGCCTTGAGCTGTCAGCTGCGTTGTAGATCCGATCAGTGTTGCAGCGCCGCCGATAACGGCAGCCATGGATACCGGTAAGATGACATTCATAAACTTCACATTCTTATTGCCTGCGCATATACCAGTCAGAATGGAAATCATAATTGCAAGGGTAGCAATGTTGGACAGGAATGCGGATGCAACTGCGGTCATCGCGGTAGCAAACAAGACGATCAGTCTTTCATTTCCGTGGGCAAGACCAATTACTTTTTCACCGGCAACCTGAGCCAGCCCTGTGTTAAAAGTCGCTTTTCCAACAACCATCATCGCGCAGATGAGTACGATTGTGGACGTACCAAAGTTTTTAAAACCATCGCTAAAGCTGACAACACCGGTGAGAACCATGGCTGTTAGGCCCAATAGTGCAGTAACTGATATCGGCAGCTTGTTCCAGATAAAGAGAACCACACAAACGCCAAATATGATTAAACTCAAAATTGCAGGGCTCATACGCAATACTCCTTTAGGATTATCTCTCTCTTTGTTTCATATCTGATTTAAACGAGATAAGATGTTGAAGTCCGAAAGCAAAGTAGGGTAGCGGATCCTTCCATGAAAAAAGGACATCCTTTGTTCTTCTACGATCAAACCAGGAAGGATTTGCTTTAAACCTCTTCGGTGACTGTATAAACCGAAGATCCTTTTGACCCTGTCTCACTCTATAGTCAAACCTTGTCGTCTTGTACTCAGTCACAGGCTGCCCGCATGCCAACTCCAGCATCTGTCTTACAATATCAATGCCACAAACAGTGTCAATTTTAATGCTTGCTGGAACACGACCGTTAATCTCAAGGATCTTTGGTGTATTATCTTTCGGATCAAGCATGAAACAAACCTGCCCAAAGCCTCTCCAGTTCATAGCTTTAAGAAGCTTAATGCCATACTCAATTACATCTTTTCGATCAACGGATCGCATATAACACGCTGGGCCTGAATCAATGGGGTACCATCTGTTAATCTCTGTGGCAAGAGCGGACTTCACTTCCCCCTTCTCATCGAAAAATAAGTTTGCCAAATACTTATACTCGAAGTTCAGCACGCATTCCTGAATGATATACTCATCCGGGTCAAGTGTACCACTGCTAGCAAGCTTCAACATATCCTTCTTCGATGCTATCCGTTTGAAACCTATTGAGCCCGTACCTTTACGAGGCTTTATAGCTATCGGATAATCGACTGAATCAAGAAACTTCTCAAGATTCTCGCCATCCATTCTTGTTCTGGGACATGGTATGCCTATCTCCTGGCATATTCTCATCGTTTCCTGTTTGTTATAAGCAAGGACGAAGGCTTCATGAGGGGCGGCAATAATCTTCACATATTTTGAGTAGAGGTCCCTTTTTTCTGTAACAATGTCTGTTGCAAGTTCCAGCATCGGAAAAACAACATCATAATTTCCGCTTAGTATTTCTTTGTCAAGAAACTTTTCAAGAATTTCCCTGTCAAACTCTGCTTCAGGAACAATGAATTTTTTTCCGGATATCTCGAAACATAACCCACATCAAGCTTGGAGCAGTTCACTGTTGTTGTGATACATCCCATCTTATGAAGGGATTCCAGAATAATGCCCAGCTGTTTTCCATATCCGTCTAATACGAGAACCCTTAAACCCTTAAAACTCACGTTTAGTCCTCCACTCGTCTATCGTCTTTTCTATACCGATAAACTATATCCTCGCCATGATCCACAATGACCAGCTTCCTGAACGGTTTCTTTACATCGAGTTCTGCTACCGGAACAAACCCACAAGCCTCTGACGCTTTTCTTGAAGCTGTATTCTTCTTATCCACCCAGTCATACGCATTCTCAAAGGAGCAATATTCAAGAACCATTGCAATCATTTCGATGCTATACCCTTTGCCCCTCTCATTTTCCTTGACATAGTATGGCCCCAGAACGATATCTTTCTTTGATGAGCATTTCAATCGACGGCCACCAGGGGTAACCACGCAATGCCCAACCAAATGCCCGCCAGCTTCAAGATAGTAAACTTTGTAGCGTTCTTTACGTATATATTCAGAAATAAACCGCATTCTCCGAATAAATCTCATTGGTTCAAAATCAACATATAAAAGCCGAAACAATGTTGGGTCATACTCCAATAATCGCAAGTTATTTTTTTCTCTAACAGTTCTTAAGGGCTTCAAATGCAATTACCTCTTCCGTTTTTTCATTTCTCTTCTATATTTCAGTGGTGCTTCAAGGCAGAAATAAACAAACGGTTTTAGGTCGTCCCATGCACCAATTTGGTCATACGTCCTTTTTAGGCTGAACCATGAAGGATCTGATTTAAACCTATTGGGGGATTTAAGAAACCAGAGAAAATCCGTCTGTATGCATCTAAGGCGAACATCATCTTTGTAGTCTAGGAATGCCGTAACATCTTCACCGGAATAAAGCTGAAGAAGTTGCTTTGCTATATCAACTCCAGCATCAAAGCAAAGTTGCACATTGGCTGAAATTCTAGCATTGATTTCTATCACTCTTATTGAACCATCTCTTGGGTCTTCCATAAGGTCAATATCACAGTAGCCTACCCAACCAATGATTTTCAGTAATTTCTCACACGCCGATAGAATGCTCTCGTTATGTACTGTTCTGCAAAGCGTACTCGCCCCACCATCTATTGGAAACCATCTGCACTTCTCAGCCAGAATAGCAGTTTTTACTTCGTGACTTGCATCAAGCAAGAAATGAGCGTTGTACTGCTTCCCAGTCTGTGGAATATATTCCTGAACAAGCACCTCCCCAAGCCCTTCTCTGTGAACCTGTTCTATATAGCATTTTAGCTCGTGTCTATTCGTAGCCTTATGGAGTCCAATTGAGCCACAAGAGCTTCTTGGCTTTATAATTACAGGGTATTTCAAATCCAACGGTACATCTTCTATCGCAGAAACAGCTTCTAATGTATAGGGGCAAGAAATATCGTTCTTCATACAGATAAGCATAGTATTAAGCTTATCTGCAGCCTGAAGAAAGACACTTAACTCATTTACAGCAACCCTGGTCTTACCGTTACTTTCCAAATTCTGTTTTTCATTTGCGAAAATATTAGCACTGAAATCAGACAAAGGAATTATTAAATCATATGCATTATCTTCACATATTTTTCTATAAAACGGGATAGCCACACTCAAGTCCGTATCTACACCAGGTTTTAATAATTTCTTTGCTGCAAACTTTGTGACATTTCCTAGATCAGACTTTTTTTCTTGGACCGTGGTAACTTCACATCCTGCTTTTGTAAGGAGCCGAGCCATTGGTAATACTTGTCTTGAGGAACCTTCTGGTAATAAAACACTCATTATTTTACCCATCGGCATACTACTCCCTACTCAATGCTACTTCATGCGGCTCTTTAAAATTCTTTTTCCCGCATAGTATTTGAATAATAGTTACAATTGTTCTCCAGACAATTTGCAGATCATAGAGGACGCTGCAATGCTTCACATAATAAAGCTCGACATCCAACTTCTTGGGCTCAAATTCCTTTATATACAGTGCCTCATCTCTGTATGATTCACCATGAGTATAATCATAAAGACTCGCAGGACTACTAAGTCCAGGCTTTACGCTAAGGATTTCCTTGTATTTACCCACGTATAGTTTATCAGAATTCACCTTATCTTCCGGCCTTGGCCCAATAATTGACATTTCACCCTTCAGGATATTAATAAACTGCGGGGTTTCATCCAGTTTGCTTTTTCTTAGGAATGCACCAAACGGAAAAATTCGTGGGTCTCCACGTAAAGTTGTTGCATGGATAGCCCCACTATTTACTCGCATACTTCTGAACTTATATAAAACAAACGTTTTTCCATCTTTACCTACCCGTTCTGGCTTAAATAGCACAGGGCCGGGGGAAAGAATTTTAATCACCAAACTAATGATCAGCCAAGGGACTAGTAAAACCATTGTACCCAGTAATGAAGCTATGATATCAAAAGTCCTCTTAATTATCCTATATCCCATTTACTTCATCCTACTCTATTGATCTCAGCAATATAAAGCTCTCAGCTGCAAGTAATCCCACTCTGTTCCCTTCCGCGGCATCTGCGGTACGAAGATATTGGATGCTCCGCGGATGAGGATACTCTCTTATCTCCGTTCGATAGCACTCCATCGCTTTATATTTTTTCTCCGCATAATCTCCAGTAATATCTTCATACCAGTTTGGGAGGAAAACATTTGTTGCTGTTTGAACATTCCACTCTGTGGAAGAAGGAACAGAGTAGAGAAATAATCTCTTTACACACTGCTCGGATATCGGACGGCAGGCAACAAGCGTAGACTCATATACCCTCCGATGATCCTTGTTAACATCTCCACTAAAATGTGTGAAAACCATAGTTGGCTGAAAGTCAGCTATGGCGTTCTCAATAACACGATTGATCTCTATATGAGGGGTAACATCTAACTTCATGTCAGGAAGTTCCCCATAGAAAACATGTTTTATGCCGAGAATTGAAGCACAACTGGTAGTTTCCTCCTTTTTTGCTCTTAGAATTTCTTTGAGCTTAGGATCGTTTCTATACTGTGAAGTGCTTCCATCGGTTACAATAAGCACTGCAACCTCATCCCCACGTGCCGCATATTTCGCAATTGTTCCTCCCATACCCAGCACTTCATCATCGGGATGCGCTGCTATAACTAAAACTCTTTCCATTTACTTCTCCATCGTCGTATTCTTAAGATGAGTCCAAACCCAATTAATGCACCAAGAGTATTACAAATAACATCATCCAATTCGCACCATCCAAGCATAAAAATATACTGAACCGCTTCAATCACAATTGAAAAAATAAAAGCTGAAATGAATAGAACTGTCCATTTTTTCTTCCATGGAAAGAGTGCACCAAATGGGATAAAGAATAAAATGTTATTGAAATATTGAACTACCTCTTTTTCCCCTTTAGTACTCCCCGCAAGGAACTTTTTGAATGACCAGAACAGATCAAATACAATTTTGCGTTCTAATCTTGGTGTCCGCTTAAATATGGTCATCCATAGCACAAACATGCAGTAGATAAGAAACACAGAAATCAATAGAGTTTTTTTATCTTTTTTCAAATTTGCTCCCTCACCAACGCGTCCACACTTTCAACCGATCCGTGATCAATCTGGTCTATGGCTGCTTTCAGAATCGCGCCGAATTTTTCTGGACTCAGCTTCAGCACCATATCCTTTGTCACCTCGCTCAGTGTGCTGGGGTGTAATAATCTCGCTATCTCAGGGAGAATCGCTGACTCGCATGCCTGATCTAACAATTCTTCAAAAGACATTTCATGCGCCTCCGCGCTCAATATGTGAACACCTCAGTCATACTCTGCCGATGCACATATGACTGGGATAGTCATATGCAGCCGATGCCGTTTTTCTTATCTACGCACCTGATGCATATGCAGCAGATACATATCTACACCCCCAATGCATATCCAACCGACATGACATTTTCTTATCTACATACCTAATGCATTTGCGGCAAATACGGCATATCCTTATCCACAGACCTCATCCATGCCCAACCAACATCACAAAAAGCACCTGTGAATGATCTCAATAATCCGATCCTGCTGCTCTTCAGTCATCTTGTTATCGCTCGGCAAACAGAGCCCGCGCCTGAAAATATCAGCCCCTACGTCGATTCCAGACCCCTTTATGTAAGCATTTGTGCGGCCTCGGCCATTTCCCTCGACTGTTACAAACGGGTTGGTCCTATATATCGGCTGCATATGCATGGGCTTCCATATAGCACATGTTACACATATTACATTGCCAATCTATCGTCTTCTCGTAAGAAACGGATTATTTCATGTTTGATGCTAATTTCAGCCCATTTCGGTGCAATGCGGATTTTACTTCAAGGTTACATGGGGTTCTCCAATGTTACCCATGTGACATCTCTTTCTTTTCCTTCTC